>Ga0137361_10001843_pt1 | contig 13304 bp, 9 predicted proteins | sample Mad1_80_16metaG_FD_104923 | JGI IMG/M metagenome (GOLD analysis project Ga0137361, IMG submission 104923) | Vadose zone soil microbial communities from Angelo Coast Range Reserve, California, USA - Mad1_80_16 metaG | ecosystem: Environmental > Terrestrial > Soil > Vadose zone | place: USA... | reverse complement strand
TTGAAAAGGTAGCATCCAGGACGACTCCACCGTGACTTTCAACTGCGGTAAGCCCGTGCTCTATAAGCTGCTTGTAAGTTTGTTCGGTCATTTGTTCCGAGTAAACCTCGCCGCGCCGTTCTGTTGCGGTGCGCTCGGTTAATGGGATTCCAGCCAACGTTTTGCGAATCTGGTCGGATGACAACACCGGCCAATCCAATTCGGTTCCGAGTTGCCTCGCGACGCTGGTTTTGCCCGTGCCGACACGGCCGGTGACAGCGAGAACTAACGGTTCGGAATCGGTTACCGCATATCGCAGCGCGAGGCGAAAATAGTGCGCCGCCTGTTTCAAATGCTGGTCTGGGTTCGCAGTTTCAGGCTCAATTGCTTGAATGCTTTCGACTTTTCCGCGCACGAAGGCCCGGTAGCACTTGTAGAAATCCGAGACGTTTAGCATTTCGGGATCTCGAAATTCGCGCGCCGCGGTTTGCAGAAGCAGCTTTGCCAGGTCACTTCGCACTTCGAAATCAAAATCCATCGCTAAAAATGCGAGATCGTTCGCGATGTCGATGAAGCGAAAGCGGTCGTTGAACTCAATGCAATCGAAGATGGTTGTCGCTTCCGGAGTGATATGGACGTGATCGAGGTGCAGATCGCCATGGCAATCTCGGATCCGGTGCTGCTGAATTCGTTCGCGAAACAGATCTTCGTTCACGGCGTAGAAACTGTTCGTAAAATGGCGAATCGCTTCGAAGGCAGCTGGCGAAATGGTTTTTCCCACGAACGGTTCGATCTGCGCAAAATTCTCGTCCGTGCTGATCTTTAGTTTCTCTGGCCTGCCCCACTCTTCAATCTTCGGGTCCGGCTTCTCCCAGTCGTAAAACCGATGGAGACAGGAAATCACCCGATTGATTTCCTTTTCGCCGACCACATTCTTCGTAAGCAACTCGCTTAAGAACGAGCCGCCAGGCAGTTCTCTCATCTTCACGCTGTACTCGACAATTTCTCCTTCTGCCTTGAACGAAAAACCGGAAGCGCTTGTGTAGATGGGGACCACTCCCAGATAGATTTCCGGACAGAGCCTGCGATTGAGCTCGAGCTCGCGCTGGCAAAAATGGCGGCGTTTTTCCAGAGTGCTGAAATCAAGAAACCCGAAATTCACTGCCTTCTTCACTTTGAATACGAAGGGCGGCGCAATAAACACCCAGGAGATGTGCGTTTGAATCGAGCGAATTTCCGGCGGCCTGTGCGGATACGAAGCCGGCGATTCAAGGAACGGAATCAGCCGCTCGTGGACCTCCACTCGATCGTTCACAGATGCCGATCTTCAGCCGAAGAATCTACGACTTGGGTGGTTCGCTTTTCTTAAATGGCGCGAACAAATCGATCGGAACGGGAAGAAACGTCGTCGTATTGTGCTCGCTGGAAATTTCGCGCATGGTTTGGAGGAAGCGTAGTTGCAGCGCAATCGGCTCCTTGCTCATCATGGCGGCTGCCTGCACCATTTTCTCCGCGGCCTGAAATTCGCCCTCGGCGTTGACGATCTTGGCGCGGCGTTCGCGCTCCGCTTCGGCCTGCTTGGCCATCGCGCGCTTCATCGTGTCGGGCAACGCCACGTCCTTCACCTCGACCGCAGTGACTTTGACGCCCCAGGGTTCGGTTTGCCGGTCGATGATCTCCTGCAACTTCTGGTTGATTGTCTCGCGTTGCGAAAGCAGATCGTCGAGTGGCGCCTGGCCAAGGACGCTTCGCAGCGTGGTCTGGGCGATGAGCGAGGTGGCTTTGAGAAAGTTCTCGACTTTCACGACCGCGGCTTGCGGATCGACCACGCGGAAATAAACAACCGCATCCACGGTAACTGGCACGTTGTCACGGGTCATCACCTCCTGCCGCTCGACGTTGATTGTCACGACGCGCAAGTCCATTCGCACCATTCGATCGACGATCGGGATGAGAAAAATTAGTCCCGGCCCTTTTGCGCCGAGTAATTTTCCCAGACGGAAGATCACTCCTCGCTCGTATTCGCGCAGGATGCGGATCGCCTGCGGCAGGATGATCACGGCCAGGATGATGAGGGGTATGGCCCAACTAATTAACTTGAACGGTCCTTCGAGTAGCATGGCTTTACTTTCCTTTGGTTTTTACTTTTAGAGTCAATCCTTGCACCGCTGCGATTTCTGTCAGGTCACCTTTTTCAATAGGCGTGTCGCTGACCGCGTTCCAATGCTCGCCTTCGACGAAGATCCAGCCGCCGCGCGAGTCGATTGGAGTCAATGCGGTAACGGTTTTTCCAAGCAGCGTTTCCGCTCCAGCTCTCACTGGCAGGCGCTGGGCACGCAAACCTTTTCCGATAACGAAAATAAAGAACCCCGCGGTAACCAGTGTTGCAGGAATGATGTAGTTCAGCGATAGCCGAAAGAGCGGATCGGCGCGATTGAAGAGCATAAGCGAGCCGATCAGGAACGAAATGATTCCGCCAACCGTCAGCACGCCGTGCGTCGGTGCATAGACGTCAAAAATGAAGAGCATGAGCGCGAGCGCGATCAAGACTAGCCCGGTCACGTTGACCGGTAGAATCGCCGCCAGATAAAGCGCGAGGACCAACGCAATCGCGCCAACCACACCGGGCAGAATCGCGCCGGGCGTAGTCAGTTCACCAATGATTCCATAAATCGCGATGAGCATGAGAACGAACATCACCTCCGGCCGCCAGAGCTTTTGGAAGACGTGTTCCGACGCCGACATCTTGATCTCTGAGACGTTTGCGTTTGTCGTTTTGAGCGTCTTGCCGTCCACAACGCGTCCATTCAATTGCTTCAGCAACTCCGGCAGATCGGCGGCGATCAGATCGACAACTTTTAACTGAAGCGCTTTTTCGGCGCTGATCGAGGCGCTCTCTTTTACAGCGGATTTGGCCCACTCGACGTTACGCTGTCGCCTGGCAGCGATCGCTTCGATGTAGCTCACGGAAAAATTCTCGAGCTTCTGCTTCATCGTGTCGTCAAGCTTTTGTTCGCCGCCGGTTGGAGCACCGCCGAGCGTGACCGGATGCGCCGCGCCGATCGTCGTGGCCGGTGCCATCGCCGCGACGCTCGCGGCAACGGTGATGAAACAACCCGCGCTGGTCGCGGTCGCCCCCGTCGGGGCGACATACACTACCACCGGCACAGTCGAGCCCAAAAAGCTTTGCACAATCGTTTGCGTCGAATCGAGCAGGCCGCCCGGCGTGTTCAGCTGAATCACCAGGCACTGGGCGTTTTGGGTCCGCGCTTCATCGATGCTTCGCGAAATGTAGCTCGCCGTGGCTGGACCAATCGCTCCATCGATCTTGATCAGGCAAACCTTCTCTGCGGCAACCGCTGTCGCGCACAAGAGCCAGAGAATCAAGCCGCCTGCGACACGCAATCTCAGACTCCTTTCATTGGCTGAAGTTTAACCGCCAGATCCTCTACTCGCGGCTTCACGATCTTCTCATAATCAGCATAGCTGAGTTTGATGGCGTCGGTATGAGTGCCCGCTTCGAAAACGATGTAATCTTCCTGGGCCAAACGCTTGTCCACGTAAGTTGGCAGACCGTAGAGATTGCCAAATGGCGGCATCGCTCCAGTCGCGCAGTCCGGAAATAGCGGCTTAAATTCTTGTTCGGTATCCAGCGAAGCGCCTTTTCCAATGGCCTTCGCAACCTTTTCAAGATCGATCTGGTGATCCGCGGGAAGCACCGTCATTAAGTGTTGTTCTCCAGATTTTACCATTACAACCTTCGCATGATGCCGCGCTTTGACGTGCTCGGCTTGGGCAATCCTTTGCGCGGTGACGGCCTCGGGATGATCCAGAATCTCGTAGCGGACTTTGCTTTCGTTCAAAAAATCGATGAGCTGCTTTGGAATTTTCATGAGCGCCTCCGATGCAAAACATCCGGCGATCACACCATCTTCGCAATGAAACGGACCGAAAAAAAGCGGTGACCTATAATCGCACCAAGAAGCTATGAACCCTCGAGGAAAAGCAGTGTTCCGTCAGCGTCAGAATACTCAGGCACTGGCCACTGCACTTTCCTTCGGCAGTTCCATCGTGCCTTTGAATTTTGGCTCCTCCGGTTCGAGACCAAAGTTATCGGCATAGAGATCTTCGATCTTCGCCATGTCGTCGCTCGTCAACGGTGGACACTCGGGCGCTTTCGCGAATTCGATCAATTGCTCCTCGTTATAAATATTGGGCAGAGTGGAGGCGACGCGATCATCTGCCAATAGCCATTGCAACGCCGCTTGACCCAGCGTGCGCTCGGAATTTTCGAGAAAACGCAACTTGTCGATCTTTTTGATGCCGTTGAGCAGCCAACTGCGCGGACGATGGCTGCGATGATCGGTTGGCGGGAATGTGGTTTCGGCGGTGTATTTTCCTTCAAGCATTCCGGATGAATGCGTGACGCGAATCAGAAACATCGTGTCCTTGGCTGCTTCGGTCGCGGCGTCGTGCAGCGCGCGCCCGGGATGTTGTTCGAGCATGTTGTAGATATGTTGAAGGCTCATGATGGCACGCTCGCGAATGCAATTAACGCCCTCATAAAGCCAACCGATCGCCGGGCCGAGCGCAATTCCATAGTACCGAATTTTGCCGGTGGATTTTAATTTCTCGAGAGTCGTCCAGAGCGCATCGTCATAGACCTGCTCCATCCGGATATTGTGCAACTGAAGCAGATCGATCCGGTCCGTTTTCAGGCGCTGGAGCGCGGCATCCGTCGCGCGCATGATCGCCTCCGGCGAAAAATCTTGCGGAATCTCCCGCTGGCCGCGTCCACGGGCTTCGCCGTGATGCACGAAATCGTAGCCGACCTTTGTCGCGATCACGACGTCATCACGTTGCTTTGGAAACGCTTTGGCGATCAGCTCTTCGCTCAATCCATTTCCGTAAGTATCAGCCGCGTCGAACAGCGTGACGCCGAGATCGAACGCCTTGTGCATAAGCGCGATCGCTTCGCCTTCAGTGAAATTTCCCCACCAACCGGTGGAAATCGTCCATAGCCCGAAGCCGACTTCGCTCACCGTCAGATCGGTGTTTTTGTAAGTGCGAAAGCGCATACCACATAATAGCAGGACGCGTCCCGGCCGCGCAAGTGACCGCGCGCGATTCATGCCTTGTGAGGTACCGGCCATTGACCTCAATCGCCCGGGCGGTTCACTGAACCGCCCTACCTCTGCCGCAGCTTTACTGATTGTTGAGAACCATTTGCGGTGCAGGTTTGCTCAGCACAAGCTCGTCGCTCACTTTCTGGAGGCCCGCAGTGAGCGCTTTAATTTCCTTCTGCTGCTGCGCGATGGTCGACTGGAAGTCTTTTTGCTGTTGTGCGATGGTCGCATCCTGCTTTGCAACAGTTGACTTTACCTGACTGATCATTGCTTCTTGTTCCTGAACCTTGCGGTGCTGTTTGAGGAATTCGTTCAGCAGCATTGCGTTCACCGCCTCATAGCGCACCGTGTAGACTTTCCCTTGAGCATCGCGGGCCACCAGATCAGGATTTACTTTCTCAACGTCCTCGGCCACGAGGCCGAACTGCGGGATGCCTTCAGGATCAATTTCCTTTTTGTAGCGGAAGGTTACCGGCCGCAGCGACAGGAGCGCATCGCTGGCATCATCCATGGCCCGGATGTTTTGCTTGAAGCGCGCCGAGGAGGTGTGCGTGCCGAGCTGCCCGGATGAATTCACATAGACCGCGACACCTTGAGCGGCGGCGACCCCATAAATGCCGGCGATAAAGGTCCTGGTCTGGCCGTTGTTGGAGTTGCCTGGAGGGGTGCTACCGATGCGGATGGTCTTAGACTCGCCAGCAACACCAGCGTTGCCGATATCGATATTGTTATCGCCCTTGGTGAGGTTCAAGCCTGCCTGAAAGCCCAATGCGATGTTGTTGCTGCCCTTTGTGTTGCTATAGAGCGCAAAAGCACCGTCGGCCGTGTTGTTGTCGCCGGTATTGTTAAATAGCGTTTGCCAGCCGGTGGCGGTGTTTGCGGAGCCGCTTGTGCCGAAACCCATCGCTGCACGACCGGTGGCGGTGTTGCCCTCGCCGTCCGCGTTGAGTAAGAGGGCTGCACCACCGGTGGCCGTGTTGTGGTCGCCCGTTACATGGCCAAACAGGGCGTTACGACCAATGGCCGTGTTGGCGAACCCGGTCGTGTTGCTATAGAGCGCACTAAAACCATAGGCAGTGTTAAAGCCGGTTGTGTCGTTAAAAAGCGCTAGCGAACCAGTTGCTGTAGCTTCCGAGCCGGTGGCAAGACTATGGAGGGCATTAAAGCCAATCGCCGTGTTGTCGTTGCCGGTTGTGAGACTGAAAAGCGCACCATCACCCTCAGCGGTGTTTTGGTTCGGATAGCCTCCGTCCGGCGGTGGGTCGACCGCTCGAGCGGTCGGCGAAAGCGCAATCCATGCGAGGACGAGCGGGATGAGAAGAAATCCCCGCCGCAAAGGCGACTGCTTACTCGAAGGTCTTACCGGTGGAGTTGTGGTTTTCAGCTGAAAGAGGCGAAGCGGTGCCCCTCCCATCATGCTTTGTTGTTTGTTCATAGTTCTCATGAAGTTTGGTTTCGTGTTGGTTTGAAGTGATGATTGCTTTCCCTTTACAAAGGGATTCCGGAGTCCGCGCTGCACGAAATCGCAATTATTTCTCGCCTACCTCTTTAGATCGGCTTTCGATGGCTCCAAGCCGGCGCAGTCGCCGTAGACAAGGAATTCGGGGAACGATAGCTACTCGTTAGGTTAGCGCAGTCGCGACATTGATTTTCCGAGCGAGATATCCTCACCGTTGATCGCGCCGCTAGCAGTGACATCCTGACGGAAATTTGAAAGCGTGACCGCCTGGCCGGATACGATTTGGTCTGGCTAGAAGCGATCCCACAAATAGCATTGTCATTCTGAGCGCAGCGAAGAACCTCTCAATTTACCCTTCGGGATGGTTTGTGAGATCCCTCGCTGCGCTCGGGATGACACCTTTTGCGCATCTGTGTAATGGCTTGTAATATCGAAGGAATTCAGGGAGCTGTTTTCGTTCTTGTCGCAAAAGCATTATACGATCGACCGGCTCTGGTAACGTTATTTGTGAAACGCAAAGTGACCGCTGTTTGATACCAGCGGCCACCTCCTAGGGTCATTGTCTCGGTCTACGGCCTTGCACCAACACGAAACGCACTTCATCGCGGCCGGAGGTAGTTCGTCACCGCCTGGTCCGCGATGTATTCACCGACCCCGCGTCCGACTTCGCAAGCCGTGCGGAAATGAATACCGCCCCAGATGCGGGAAAGCCCTACTTCGGCGGCAGCGTCGGAGAAGCTTTGATACGTCGCCGTTACGCCAGGCAATCCGGGAGAACTCAGCGTGAAGGGTGTCTCGTCACCCAAAAGTAGCGCCAGCACGCGCATCGTCGCGCCAGTAACGGTGGAATGGGTCGAGATGTATTCGGGATGATTCGGCGCGGGGATCAGCGAAGTCCACAAAGGGTCAGGTTCAGTGGCCGCATTGCCATCGGTGTCGGCCAGCCGAATCGCGTGGAACGGACGCCAGAAACCGTAATGGTACTTGGCGTCGAATCCTGCAATCACTCCGTCGCATGCCGCGAAGTTGATTAATGCGAAGAACCTGGCGGTGTCGGCCAACGCGTAGCCGTGCGGCACGACCGAGCGGGCCACGGCGTTCTCTTCGAGCGGACCGGAGACAGCCCAGAGGAGTGAGAGCTGAGTTTGGGTTGCAGTGCGGATCGCACTATCGACGCGGCCGATTGCTTTCACCTCATTCACGTCGGCCGCGTACTGCGCACTCTCCAAGCCCGGCGGCGGGCCTGGCCGGAATTGCGATGAGCTGCTCATCGTGAAAGGCACGAGCGTCGCAAACTGTGGCAGCGCGCCGGGGACTGTGCCATCGGGAATCGAACGCCACTGACCAGGAGCAAAGCCGCCAAAGTAAGGCGGCACTACCGTGGACAACCCATCCGTTGCGCGCCAAGCGAGCACGGCTTGAGCGACTTGCTCGCCCCAGGCTCGTCCGCGCGCGATGGACTGGCTCCCGCCCTGTTGGCCTGAAATGCTCGCGAGCGATTCGGCCAGCTTTGCTTCAAGCAAACCAGACTGCGCCGGGAATAGCCCCTTGAGTGCCGTGAATGCGGCCTGCGCCGCAGCGGCCTCCTGTCGGGCGCCGGGCGGCGCGGGGTCAGTGACGAAGTACAGTTGGTACTTGCGGGCAATGCCGTTGACCGCGTCGTAGATAGCAGCGTTCGCAATCGCTAATCCGCGTATCTGGAGCGGCGGTGACGGTGTGCTGGCGCGAATGACGGCCTCGGCGGTTTCGTTCCAATCCGTGACCATATCGGCACGGCTGCTGGAACTGGTGACGAGCGCCGCATAGGCAATGCCGACGGCGACGATGTGTTTGATTTTCATATATGTTGGCTGTTGTTGATGATTGCTTCCCCTTTACAAAGGGATTCCGGAAGCGGTGCTGCACGAAATCCTTATTTTTTTGGCGGCTTGCTTTTTTTTGCGGCCCTGATAAACCGTTGACGTGATGACCGTGGCAGGGAACGGGCATGGCCAGAGCGATTTGTTTCCTTCGACACACTGGAGCGCGGTTCTCGCGGCGGGGAGAAGCCAGGCCGAACCGGAGATTGCGCGGGCCGCGCTCGCGCAGTTGTGCCAAAGCTATTGGGCGCCGCTTTACAGTTTCGTGCGCAGTCGCGGGTACACCGTGCACGATGCACAAGATCTCACGCAGAGTTTTTTCGCCTACCTGATCGAACATAAAATCTACGCCCGCGCCGATCGGCAGAAAGGCAGGTTCCGCTCATTTCTGCTCGCCTCGCTGAAAAATTTCCTCGCGTACGCTTCCGACCGCGAACGGACGCTCAAGCGTGGCCGTGGACAAAGTTTTCTGCCTCTGCACGAAGAACAGGCCAAAGAGGCGGAGTCGCTTTTTCAGACTCACAGTGCCACGAGCAGTGAAGATCGACTCTTCGATCGCAGTTGGGCTGAGGTGTTGGTCGCCGCCGGATTGGAACGGCTCTCGGCAGATTACAAAGGTGAGGCCAAGGAAAAGCTCTTCAACGAATTGAGGTTTTTTCTTGCCAGTGGCGCCGACCCGCCACCGACTTACGCCGAGCTGGCGGTTCGCCTGGGCATGACGGAGTCAACACTTCGCAGCCATGTAACCCGCCTCCGAGCGCGTTATCGGGAAGCGTTGCGCGCCGAGGTGCGCCGGACAGTGGACAGTGAAGCGCAGGTTGACGAAGAGTTACACGAGTTGCTCCGTGTGTTAACGAGAGGTTAAGGGAGACGCGCCATGGCAATACCACTGGCATCCGCCGTCGCGATCTGTTCGATATGCGGCGAGCCGTTGAACGCGAAGGGCGACTGCCTGGCTTGCCTGCTTCGTACGGGCCTCGACGAATCAGTCGTCAAAACCAAGCCGCTTGTCCCATTAGTCCTTGGCGACTTCGAGGTCGAGCAACGCGCAGACGGCTTTTACTGGGAACTCGGCCACGGTGCCATGGGGGTGACCTATCTCGCGATGGACAAGGTGTTGCGTCGCAGGGTGGCCCTGAAAGTGATCGACGTGCCCGCGGCAGCGCGCGGCTTACAGTCGATGCGCGAACGCTTTTTGCGTGAAGCTCGCGCCGCGGCCGCCTTGCGGCATCCGAATGTGGCTGCCGTTTTCCAGTTCGGCGCCTCGCCGGATGCCAGTCATTGCTATTACGCAATGGAGTTGGTCGAGGGCGAAACTTTGGAGACTCGCGTGCGGAGGGATGGTCCTCTTAAAGCAAAACCGGCTCTGGAAATCGCGACCCAAATCACGCGCGCATTGATGGCTGCGGCGGCTCAGGGTTTGATCCATCGCGACCTGAAGCCCGGCAACATCATGCTGACGCCCGATAACGCTGCGACGACGGAGCTGGAAGTGAAAGTCATCGACTTCGGCCTCGCCAAGGCGATCGCAGATGCCGGAGGAGAAGCGGACCTGACGCACGGAGAATTCGTCGGCACACCGAATTTCGCGAGCCCTGAGCAATTTGGAAGCGGCCCGGTCGATGCGCGCTCGGACATTTATTCACTCGGCGCCACGCTCTGGTTCGCACTCACCGGACTGCCACCACACTCTGGCAGCACGATCGAAGAGATGCGCCGTGGTCAGACCCGTCCCGATCTACCGGTCGAGCAGTTGGTCGCGAGGAGAGTTCCTGAACCGCTAGTAAAACTGCTGCGCTCGACGCTTGCCGTCGATCCCAGCAAGCGGCCTGCGTCGGCTCGCGAGTTGATGGGAGCCCTGGAATCCTGCCGCCGGAAGCTTGCTCATCGCATCAGTGTTTTCTACAAACTGACCGCGTTGATCGCGGTCGTGGCCATTGCCGTGGCAACGCTCTTCGTGCTCCGAGTAAATCGTCAAAAAATAACGTCCGCCTCTGCGAGGAACATCGCGCCATCAGCGTCCAGGCTCACGCCGTTGCCCGAAAAATCGATCGCCGTGCTGCCATTTGAAAATCTGAACAAGAACGAAGAGAACGCCTTCTTCGCCGAAGGCGTGCAGGACGAAATCCTGACTGAGCTTGCGAAGATTGCCGACCTGAAAGTAATCAGCCGCACGAGTGTGATGAAATACAAGAGCGATCTAGAGCGCAATCTGCGAGAGATCGCGAAAACCTTGGGTGTTTCGCATGTGGTGGAAGGGAGCGTACAGCGTGCCGGAGCGCGCATTCGCGTCAGTGTGCAGTTGATCGATGCCCGCAGCGACACTCACCTTTGGGCCGAGCATTACGATCGAGACTTCGCCGATGTTTTTGCGATTCAGAGTGAAATCGCACAACAAATCGCCAATCAGCTTCGCGTCAAGCTTTCACCGACGGAGAGGGCATCGATCGCAGAGCCGCCGACCGCAGATCTAATCGCCTATGCGCTGTATTCCGAGGCAAGGGCGCTCGGTTGGGGAAAGCTCGGTTGGGGAAATTGGGATGGCGCGGAAAAAACCTTTGCCCGGAAATTGGAACTCCTCAAGGAGGCAACGCAGCGCGACCCAAACTTTGCCCTCGCCCATTGCGCGCTCGCGCAAACGCAGGACGATCTGTACGAGGAAACCGGGGATCGCGCGCACCTTGAGTTAGCAAAGAACGCGGTGGACGTTGCGCGGCGGTTGCGACCGGATCTAGGCGAGACCCATTTAGAACTGGCTCGCTACCATTTCTACGCTCGCGAGTTCGACCGGGCACATGACGAACTGGCCGTCGCTAGTCGCACTTTGCCGAATGATTCTGAGGCGATTTTTCTGGCGGCGCGAATCGATCGCCGCCAAAACCGCTGGGACGAGTCGCTCGCCAATTTACAAAAGGCCAGCGAGCTCGATCCGCGCAATACCGAGATCAATTACCATCTCAAGCGCCAATATCGTCAGATGCACCTTTACGGCGAGTTTGAACAACGCTTTGCGCATGAGAGCGACCCGGACCCGGCCCAGAGCTTTTGGATCAAGCTCGAGCGAGCTGAGCTCAAGCTGGACGAGGGTGATCCAGTCGCGGCTCAGGCTCTTCTAGCACAAGTGCCGCTGAACTTTAGTCCGACCTACGAGGTGTGGGACATTCGATTCATGACAGCGCTTTACCTGCGTGATTATGATGCTGCGAACCGGGTGATTGGCGCTACTCCTGCGAAGTTTGCCGATGACGTTCTCGGTGGACAACCTCCAGAGAGTTGGGCTGACGGGCTAATTGCGCGTTTACGCGGCGACAAGCAGAAAGCACAGGCGATGTTTGCAACTGCGCGAAAGAGAGTGGACGCAACTTGGGGTGACAAGAACAAGAATGAGGAATACTTCGCGCTTGCCGCGAGGTGTGATGCCGGGCTTGGGCGAAAAAACGAGGCCATCGCCGAGGCACGGCGAGCGGTCGATCTTATACCGATTGCAAAGGACTCGTGGTTGGGTCCAGGCTTTGTCACGAACCTGGCGCTGGTTTACGCATGGACTGGCGAGCGCGAGCTGGCGATCGAGCAACTCCAGATTGTTGCGAAGATTCCGGCCGGTCCATCATACGGCGATCTCCGCTTTAACCCATGCTGGGATCCTTTGCGCGGTGATAAGCGCTTCGACAAGGTCGTTGCCGCAGCCAAAGCTGCCAGCAGATAGTTCCTCGCCCAGAAAAAAAAGATGATTCTGCTGCGGCTGAGGTCAGGTGCCACTACATCTCGCAACTCGCTATTGGACGTTCGGCGCTAGGCGTTCAACATTGAAATTGAGGATGATTTCAAGAGCCGACACCGCCCTTCTCATTGTCGGACACGGCTCGACGGTGAATCCGGATTCGAGCGCGCCGACGCTGGCGCACGCGGTGGAAATTCGGCGTCGAAAAGTCTTTGTCGAGGTCGGCTGCGCGTTTTGGAAAGAGGAACCGAGTTTGCGCGACGCGATCTTCTTGTTCGATCCCGAATCGGTTCGCGAAGTTTATGTCGTGCCGAATTTTATCAGCGAAGGTTATTTCACCCAGACCGTAATCCCGCGCGAGCTTGAGTTGAATGGTCGCGTAACAAAACGACCGAGCGGCCAGGGTTGGAAATATTGCCAGCCGGTTGGGAACCATCCGCTCATGACCGAATTGCTGCTCAAACGTGCAGGCGAAGTCGCGCAAGATGCCGATCCGGCTCAGACCACGCTGTTGATCGTGGCGCATGGCACGGATTTGAATGAAAACAGTGCGGTAGCGGCCAAACGCGAAGCGGAAAAAATCCGGGCCATCGGAAAATATGCGGCCGTGCTGAACGTTTACATGGAAGAACCGCCCCTAGTTTCTGATTGGAAGAAATTGACGACAACACCGAATGCGGTCGTGGTTCCGTTTTTCATCTCGGACGGTCTCCACAGCTACGAAGACATTCCGGTGCTGCTGGGAATCACGAAGCAAAGCTCGACAACGATTTCACCCGCGGCGTGCGGTGAGGTGTTTCGGCGCAATCCCTACAATATTGATGGTCGCGCACTGTTCTATGCGCCGTCAATCGGCACTGATCCGGGTTTCGCCGATATCATTATCGAACAGGCCGGCAAATTTGACTCCGAAGGCTCTCTTGCGGGTTGATCGCGAAAAGTTGAAATCCCGCTCGCGCTTGTTTTCTTTTGCACGAGATTGCTCTCCCGCGAATGAAAGAAACGACCTGCAAGAAGCTTCAGGAGATCGGAGCATTTGCCCTCGCCGGCGGCTGCACGCCGAAACGACTGAGGCAACTCGTGGAAATGATTCGCGGGGCGCGCAGTTATCGCTGGATCGGCATTTATAAAATCGTGAAGGACGAATTTGTCATCCTCGC
>Ga0137361_10001837_pt1 | contig 13314 bp, 9 predicted proteins | sample Mad1_80_16metaG_FD_104923 | JGI IMG/M metagenome (GOLD analysis project Ga0137361, IMG submission 104923) | Vadose zone soil microbial communities from Angelo Coast Range Reserve, California, USA - Mad1_80_16 metaG | ecosystem: Environmental > Terrestrial > Soil > Vadose zone | place: USA... | reverse complement strand
GCCGTTTTAACTGCTGAAGTTGACTCCAATTCGAGGTCTGACTCCAATTGAGTGATGTTCTGCCCGATCCGCTGAGAGAACTTCTCAGACGCAAGCCGCTCGGCGTCGCCAACGATATGCGCGTAGTGCTCTAGTGTCACCTTGGAATCAGCGTGACGCATGAGGCGTGTGACAACGTGAATGGGCGTACCGGATTCGAGTAGTTCCGAAGTGACGCCGTGCCGGAAACAGTGAATGCCGACGTGAGTGCCTTTCGGGGTTTCAATTCCAAGTTTCGCCATTGCCCGATGCACGCCGGACCTCACGACGTTATCGGACAGGAAGGGCTTATTTTTGCGATTGATGAAGAGATAGCCTTCTGGATTCGGTTTGTAGTGTTTGGTGAGCCAATCGTGCAAGTGTTTGGCGAGCAGGTCGGACATGCAGACCGGCGCGGCGCTCGGGCCACTCTTCGGAGTGCCTTCCTTCCGCGTGGCATAGTCCAGGGCTGCGGTGATGTGAATGAGCTTCCGCTTGAAGTCGAGGCTACTGACTTTCAGGGCGGTAACTTCGCCTATGCGGAGGCCGGACACGGCGGCGATGAGGAGCATAAGTTTATAGGGATACACCGCGGCATTGATAACCTGCGCGGCAGTGTCAGCGTCGAAGAAAAAGACTTGAGGTTGGGGTTTCTTGTCGGCGGGGAACACAATGTCCTTCTTTTCGACGTTCGGGATTGCGTAACCCCACTTTCGGCCTAGGTTCAAAATCGAGCTCAGGGTGCCGTAGACGTTCTCCACGGTCTTCCGGCGATCGGCACGTTGGCCGACTGCTGTTACAAAGGCTTGGTGTTGGCTGAGATTCATGTCCCGCAAGCGAAGGTCGCCAAGCTGGGGGCGAATGTAGGCCCGAATGTGTGACAGGGCTGCACGGGCGCCTCCCGGCTTTCGGTTGGGAAGTATTTTGTCAGTCCACTCCTCGAGAAGTGCTCTGACTGTTTTTTCGCCTCGGGGTGCTGAGGGTTTGAGGTTCGCTTTGGCCCTGGCGTTGTAATCGTCCAGGTATGGTTGGAGGGCAGCCTTTGCCGCACGCTCCGATGTAACGGTCGCATCGAAGGTGATTGTCCTCCTTGCACGCTTGCCGGTCTCGGGGTTGACTTCATACTCGCGGTACGATCCAACCCATCGGGTGCCTCTCAAATAGACGCGTCCAGACTGAAAGCGTCGCCGGGGCATGATCTTCTCCATCCTCGGCGATGATGATGTTGCTGGCGCGGAGTCTACCACAATCCCGAATTGGGTCGGTGTCGCCATGCAGGTACAAGAGGGCGGCCTCCCGATTGCAGGTGCGTACGCGAGGCTGAGTCATGCACTTCATCTCTGATTCCAAAACGTGCTCTGCTCTCGAACGGGTGGGCTGGAACGACCCCGAAAAGCCTTTTGGGCGCACCGTGCGGCAAAAGGCGGGGTCGTTCCAGCCCACCCCGCGCCCACGCCACGACCAAAATGCGCAGTGCGGCATAGCCAAATGTTTAGTTTATAAGATAGTTAGAGAATTGACCGGGTGAACGCGGGGGTGAAGTACACGGTGAACCGCATGGGTGAAGTACCGTTCACCCTTTCGCACCGCTGAAGCGTTTGAAATCTCTTCGCGGTCATCAATATCGCCGCCACGAAACAGCCGTAAAAATTTCCGAAGGTGGGAAAGAATTTCACTGGCCCACGGCAAAGCGAGTTGTCGAGCGGTCGCCATCAATTCGGCGTTCGACGCTCGGACAGACACTCCTGGTTTGCCCAAAAACCTTGGCGGGGCTATTTCTACGAGTGTCTGAGAGCCCTATTCTTACTTCACCTGATCGCTGTGCTGCTTGTCTGCTTCGACATGACGAGGAATTGGGGCCGTTTTGTCTCGAGAGGCAGAGCATCCGATGGCTGCCGTCCCTGCCACGCCTGCCCAAAACCATATGAATTACGGTTGCCTAGGTTTCTGATCAGAACCTCCTCATTTCAGGACGGTTGCTTGATAAGTGGCGAGTTTGTGGGCTCCCCCTCCTGGCCTGGTTGAATCCGTTTGCGCACCTGAGTCTTGCCCTCCTGTCGCGCCATGAATGAGGCTGATTCGCCGGCACCATCCAAACTTCGGACGTGGGTCCGATTCCTATCGCCCGCTCCCAGAAAACCGCAAAATTCACGTTGATTCGGCAAGGGTAGCGCGGAGCAAATCCTTCCTGCCTTGAAACCTGAATGCTGCGGCGCTTCCTCAGTCTGTTCGAGGATGATCTGCCGCCCTCAAATCCCGCATCAACCGTTCAAAACGCGACGCTGTACTTGTCGTGTTCTTTCCAACCGCAAAAGTCCCCAATATGCCTCGTCTTCCGAATGTTCGCCGCCCACGCCTCTTCCGCGCTCATCACAACATCATCCAACCGGATGGGAAACAACTTGTCGTGCACGCGAATTGCTTCATCAATCCTCGGCCGGATGCGGTCCCCAATCTTCATGTCCTCACGGTCAAACCAGCACCGCACATTCTTACTCCGCAAATCCGCGTGCAGCCGCCCCGCAAACTCTCCATCTTTGCTCGAATAGCTGATGAAGCAAGAATTGAACTGAATCGGCTCCATCGCATTGACGAGAGCCCGCATCTCCCGGATGAACGGCTCGGGCACACCCGCCCCACGCAAAAACCCCGCCGGTATCTTCCCCTTCGATTCGTAAATGGTGTCAATCCCGATTGTCGAGGGACCATTGTGCTGCACAGCTTCAAGCCCTTTCACCCGGCTTAGGTCGTTGTTCCCAAACCTTGTCCGGTCCAGCAAGGCTTGGCTGAGATTTGCTTCGTCCAGGGTTGAGTCAGCAAGTTTAACCTTAGTGAGGTCTGCACGACTAAGATTTGCCTCACTCAGGTTCGAGTCACTCAGGTTCGCAAAGATGAGCCGGGCACCGCAGAGATGCGCGCCCGTAAGGACGGATCCCCTGACGTACGCTTGGCTTAGGTCTGCCCCATCAAGGACCGCCTCACGGAGGTTCGCTATGCTGATGTCCGCTCCCCCAAGCTGTGCTCTCGTCAGGTCCGCGCGGTAGAGGCGCGCCCCGCGCACGTCGGCGTCGCCCAAGCTCGCCTCACTCAAGTTCGCTTCCAAGAGGTCCAGTCCGCTAAGGTCCGCCCGGGTGAGGCGTGCGCCCCTTAAGTCGGCTCCTCTCAGGTCCAGGGGCGGCGCAGACATATCGCGATTCTGCCACCTCCACTGATTTCAAGCCTCCGGGCCTTTCCTCAGGATCTTCAGATACTCTTCGTTCGCCATTCGCCCGCCCCTACTCAATTACCCAAAGACTCCATGAACCACAGCATGCGCGATCTATTGCGATGGCAGGAGTTTTTCTTTTGTGTGGTTAGAATTGGTGCTAGGCCATCGCTCATCAATCTTTTGCAAGATGCGTTCGGCCTTCCCGATTGCGTCAGATAGCGCATTCTATTCCCCAAGGCTTACTTTCGGGATCGTTGAGTTTGCGCGCCTCCAGGATCGTTGCTGCAAAAAGAATTGCGTATTTCCGCTGTTCATCCATTGAGTCCTCCAGCGGAAACGGGGACAAAAGCCTACCATGAATTTGAGATGCCAATCGACTTCCCGAAGGATTAGAATTTATGAGGGAACCAGGGAGGTTAACGTGTCCCGTATTCCATTCTGCGGCCAACGAACTAAGATGTCGCGAGAGGAAGCGATCGAGCACTATATCTTGCTGCGACTGCGCTTCGAGGACATCAAGCGCTTAGCGTTTCTGGTGGAGAGTCTTTACACAAGAACGATTCAGCTTCCGAGCGGATCTCCATTTGCCCATGCCGATTTGAAAGATACCTCCAGAACCGCCTTCTTCGGCTGGTTTGCGACGTTGACGGATAAGGATGGGAGAGCCGTATACGCGTTTGATCCGCTCTTCGTTCATTTCCCTCACCAGCGTAATCGGATCGGCCTTGTACAAATGGAATGCGAGGCATGCCACGGCGTGCTTCATCAATTTCGCAACAACGTCGCGTTCCATGGCCGCGCGGAGGTTGCTGCCCAAATCAAGGCGCGCCAGGCTCTCAGGGGAGAGGACACATTCCTGGATTTGGAGTCTGCGCGAAAGGATTTTCGCCAGCTCATGACCGAGCTAATCGCAGAGGAATTGAGCGCCATCCCGGAGCTGCCACAAAAGCTCGCCGATCTTGGTGTCACCCGCCATCCCGCGTTTGCGAACGTCGGGGCCGCGCGGTCGGGTCTCGACTCTGCGTACTTGAGCTGCGAGGTGCGGGACTAAGAGACGCCACGGTTCGGCCTTGTCCTCAATTGAGGCGCACACAATTAGCGGACGCTAGGAATCGCGTTCACGTTCGGGAGTGTATCTTCGTTCGGGTAGTGCAGTCTATACTTCTTTCTGCACAATGCGGTAAACAAGCTGGCGAAATTCCTCCTCGCCGCACATCCAGCACCGCTTGTCCGGTGCCGCAACGCGACGGACATTACCATTGAAGTGTTGTGATAGATCCCGGGTCCAGAGTCAGGTCCAGTGCTTGCCTTCCCGTTTGGCATTGAACGTTCTGTCCTCCGCCCTGATTGGTGAGCACCAACACATGGCTTCCATCGGGATTCTCAAAGGCCACGTGATCAATATCGGACAGCGTTCCTTCGGAACCGATCACGCGCGCCCCTCTTTGAACGGCTTTCGAATAGTGCGCGAACGCCCAATACTGCCCGCTGCGCGTTATCGCGTGCGTCTTGGAATCTAATGTCACGACGCCGCCGCATGAGAATGGCCCAATATTTGGCTGTCCTCGTTCATCCAGCACCAAGTTCCATCCCACGATGGATTGTGCCCAGTTCCGCAGGATGCCCGCGAAGGTATGCGACCATTTCGTCCAGTCCGTGGCGTAGTCCGGACGTTTATAGTCGGGCCCACCCTCAGTCCAGTAGTTGCTTTTTGAGGGGAATGCCTCGTGCACGCGCGTCATCGCCTCCGGGGTGCCGACGTAGCCATGCCACGCGACGCCTTCGACGTACTTGGAGAGGGCGGGGTCGTTCAATTCATCCATTACCCGGCCCCAGAGATTGTAGTTGTGGTCGAGAATCCAAATCTTCGTGTCCAGCGAAGCACGCTCCAGCGCTGGACCCAGATGTTTCTTGACAAACTCGACTTCGTACTCCTGCCCCCACAAAGCAGCTGGCATTCGTCCATCCTGGTCGGTGTCAACTTCGTTCTGTACGGTGATCGCCTGAATCTTTACACCGTCCTGGGAATAGCCTTGTAAGAATTTGACAAGGTATTCAGCATAGGTGGACAGATACTTCTTGCGCATCGAGCCACCCAGCATGGAATCGCCGGCTTTCATCCAGCCCGGTGGAGTCCACGGCGATGAGAAAAGAAACAGGTCTGAATTCACTTTCTGAGCGTCGCGCAAGATCGGGAGGATGTATTCGCGATCATGTTCGAGACTGAATTTTTGCAACTCCGGATCGGGGTCCGGGCTTTCGTCTAAAGTGTACGCGAAACGGGAATAATCGCTCGCGCCAATGCAAGTGCGCCCGACGGAAAGCCGCAATCCGTTTGGTCCCAACAGATCGTTAAGCAGGGCGCTGCGCTTTTGTTCGTCCAGGACGGATAGGAGGTAGCAAGACGCATCGGTAAACGCCGCTCCGAATCCCAGAATTTCCTGATAATGCCTGGTCATATCGATTTGGATTCCCGCCGAACTCTTCGCCAAGACCGTCCTCCATACCGGAAGCTTGATTTCTTCCATCCGACGGTCCTGGGAAGTGACCCAGGCCTTGCCGCGGGCAGAGGGGCTGGCCCAGGAGAACGGAGCGTTGGTGGCGGTAAGAGAAACGGCGGTGGCAAGCTTCAGGAATTCTCTACGGCTACTGGATGGCATTGATGCCCCTCGACGCGGAATGAAAGCGTTTGCTTTCAGCGACCACAATAGGGCCGCTAGACAAACGGTTGTTTAGAGACTAGCTGAGAGGTTCGCCGGAAGGCAATAGAAAATTCGGCCTCGGCGTGGCTTTGCTTAGACCTCTCCAAATTCTCGGGAACGTCATCGACATACCAGACGAGCGCCTTCTTTTCCATGGCGGGCCCTCCGAGCCGTCTGTTAGAACCTCGGCTCCCTCACGACGAGCGGCGGCTGCGGTGAGGTATATCACGGGGGATAGCCTTCAAATTAATCTGGAATGAATTTCGGATCCGCGCCGTTCGCTCTTACCTGCCCGCGGCGCTCGGCCAGGCGCCGTATCCGGGTCGGGGCCGCCCGTACACATTTGGTTAAAGACAGAGTGATGTACAATCTCGAGTAGTGGAGGGGCAATATGGAAATCCAGGTTAAAATGTGTCCAGTGCGAGTAGCCCGCCGCATTTCTGGCACTGGTGTTTCCGGCGTGATGGGCCGCAATTTGGGGTATTGCCGCCTCTTGGTGGCAAGGCTGCTCCTAAAGACCTTGTCGATTTGTGCCTTCGAAGTCATCTTTTTGACTCCGTCGCTCCCGGCCCAGCAAGATGGTGCAGCGAGCGGCGCAGCACCTGGTTGGCCCATGCACAACTCCGCGCCAGATCATGCGCTTCCCGACGCGCTAGGCCCGCAACTTCCGAATGTTGCTGACAGGGACGAGTCATGCCTGCTGTGGACGGTTGGCAAAGCGCAAGGACCGACCATCAGCGCCGCAACTCTGCAGGTTCCCGGAAAAGCAAGAGGCGAATACTGGAAAGGATGCAGTGATTTGAAGGGCAGGAAGCTCGCAAATGCCGAGAACCACCTGCGCAAAGCGGTTCAGGAATACCCTCGATATGTGGCCGCGTGGGTCCTTTTGGGACAGGTTCTGGAAGCGGGGAACCGAATGGAGGATGCCCGAGGCGCGTGTTCTCAGGCTTCAGGTGTAGATTCGGATTTCGCGCCGGCGTACCTTTGTCTTGCGGACGTTGCTGCACAACTGCACGAGTGGAATCAGACTCTTGATCTCGCGGATCGCGCTCTCGCACTTGATCCCGTTCATGATGTGTATGCGTATTTCTATTGCGCAATCGCCCAGTTTCATCTAAGTCGCCTGCCGGCAGCGGAGAGAAATGCGCTAGCGACCATCCATGCCGACCGTCTCCATCGCTTGCCGCAAGCGCACCTTTTACTGGCACAGATATACGGGGCGAAGCATGACCTTTACGGTGCGGCCGTTCAGCTTCGGGCCTATTTAAGAATTGCTCCCAGTTCTCCGGATTCCGTCGGAGTGAGGAAAAGCCTGGCGGAGCTCGAAGGCCAACTCCAGTAGTCAGCGGACCAATGGGCAGAGTTGTCCGTACCCTTGGATCTACGACGTATAAATGGCCCCAATCGACAGTTGGATAAAATACATGGGTTGGAGTGAGCCGAATCAGATTCCAGTCGCGAAAAACTCTGCGCTCTGCAAAATGGGAATCGATCCTTGAGACCTTTATCCACTACGGGCGATGCTCACGATCTCGCGTCGGCTGCTCGGAGCCGCGGTGGAGTTGCGCACCACAAACTCGGGTCTGATCGCAATTTCGGGAATGTACTTCACCCGTTCCTCAAGTCGGTCGAGCAGGGTACGTGCTGCAATCTCGCCTATCTTTCGGAGTGGTTGACGCACCGTCGTGAGACTTGGGGTGTTATACGCGGCAATTTGAATATCGTCGAAGCCTACCACAGAAACATCTTCAGGAACTCGTAACCCGGCCTCATGGAATGCGTGGATGGAGCCGATCGCGGAAATATCATTATAGGCAAACAAAGCCGTGAATGGCCGCCTACGGGCGAGCAGTTTTTTCGCGAAGGGATAACCAAGCTGAGGCGTGGGATCATCGCCTTCGAGTTGAACGATGAGTTCCGTCCGCATGCAGATACCAAGTTCTCCGGCAACTTCGCGGATCGCCTTCCAACGATCCTCAGAGTCTGAACTGAAGGGAGAGCCTTTCATGAAGGCGATTTCTCTGTGCCCCAACTCCACTAGGTGATTCAGAGCCAGCCATGCTGCTCGCCGATGATTCAGAACGATGTTCGTCACGCCTTCCACACGGCGGTGCCCGGCGATAGCAACAGTCGGCAACGGAAAAAGATGATTGATGGATGTGTCCACCGTGATGAGGCCTTCAACGCCACGGTCCAACAGGATGCGCGAATAAGTGTCGAGGAGCTTGGGGTCGTGACGATGAGCAACGGTCAGAAAAAAGAAGTTCTTCTGTCGAAGGTATCGTTCAATCCCGCTGATGACTAAAGAGCCATAAAAATCTCCGATCTCCTCGGCCACAACACCGATCATGTATGTGCGCTTTACCCGCAAGTTTCGGGCATAGAAACTTGGCCGATAATTCAACTCGCGAGCAGCCTCAAAGATTCGCTTTTGGGTGTGCAGGGGAACAGATCGGGAAGCAGCAGACTTGTTCAGTACCGCGGAAACGACGCCCTTCGTGAGACCCACGCGCTCGCCGACCATTTTCAGGGTCACGTGACGGTTTTTCTTACTAACCCCTTTCTTTTTCTGGGCTGTCATTCAGCCATCGCTCCTAAACACTCCTGGAAAAGTAGCGCTCGGAACGGCACCATGCCGAGGCGACCGAGTGCCAGCATTCTAGCTTAGTTGAAGCCCCGCCGCCTAGTGGGTAGGTCCAGAGATACAAGAATAGCTAGAATACCGGTTTTTCATACAGGAGCAGTTTAGAATACCGGTATTTTCCGCTTGACAACGCGGCCACCTTGCGCTAAATCATCCCACACGGGGTGGTATGAAAATACTAATCGAGTCGAGCAAAAACTCCGATGCATGTTTCGCGGGAGGGTTTATGAGAAAGAAGAGGCTTGGCGTGTCGTTTAGGGGGAAAGCCGTTTGTGGGGGATGGTCAATTTCTGCGGTGGGAGGATTTCAATGAAGAGACTATTTCGCTTCGCATTTGCGTTTTGCCTTGTGGTGTGGATGCAAAAGCCGGCCCTTTCACAGAATACAAATTCCGGTGACATTCGCGGCACGGTGACCGATTCCAGCGGCGCGATGATTGCGGGCGCGACGGTCACCTTAACCAATATTGATACGGGTGAGACTAAGGACTTCACCACCAACGACAGCGGGATCTACGATACTGTTTCGACGCGCCCTGGGAATTACAATCTGACTTTCACCAAGGCGGGATTCAAGAAGGTCACACATGGCCCTGTTGTGCTGCAGGTATCCGTGATCACCGTGAATGCGTCCCTCCAAGTCGGTGAGGTTGCGGAAGTGGTTCACGTCGAAGGCGCTGGTGCGCCGCTGTTGCAGACCGAATCCGGCCAGCAGGGGACCATTCTTGAGGAAAAGACCATAAATGAGTTGCCCCAACTCGGCGCGGGCATCACTGGCAATGATTGGGCTAACTTCAATATCTTCCTTCCCGGAGCATCGAGCGCTCCGTCGCAACCTGCTTCCGAAGGCAGTGGCTCGTATAACGCGGGCGACGCCATTTCCATTAATGGCAATCTCCCAAATTACGCCAACTTCCTTGCGGACGGCGCGACCGTGGTTTTGCCCGTGAGCGGCAACGTGGACAACTCCATCTTCGAGAGCATCTCCGAAGTTCAGGTCACCACATCGTCGTTTTCCGCGCAGTACGGAATCGGTGGCGCGGTGTTCAACCAAATCAGCAAGAGCGGCAGCAACACGTTTCATGGCTCCGCCTACGAGTACTGGCAGAATGATGTTTTGAATGCTTCCAGCTTTTTCCTGAACTCCAACGGCACCAAGAATCGACCAGTATTGCGCTACAACGAGTGGGGCGGCTCGGTCGGCGGCCCCATCATCAAGAACAAACTTTTCTTCTTTTTTGTCCGCGACAGAATCTCAAACAAAGGCAGCGGCAACCGGCGTATCAGCACTGTTCCGACGCTCGCCGAACGAGGGATGGGAACTGCCAATCCGGGTCAGTATGATTTCACCGGCCAGCCAACCATTTACGACCCGACTACGGCTGGAATCGGCGGGACGCGCACTGCCTTCGCCAACAATATTATCCCCGCCGGGATGGTCGATCCCGTTGCCTTGAAAGCTCTGTCCTTCTATCCTTCGCCCAACAACGGTGGTCCCGGCGCTACCATCAACAACTTCGTTTTCAACTCACCTTCTTCCAACCCGAATCTTCGTTACTTCGGGCGTATCGATTACGATTTAATGAAGAACAATCGCGTAACCTTTTCGATCACCCAGAAAGACAATCCGGGAAAGAACTTCAATCAGTGGCCGTGCCCGATCAACTGCTTCTCCGGGGACATCGATGGTTACAACGTGCAACTCTCCGATACTTGGACCCTCAGTCCGGCGTTGGTGAACGAATTCCGCATGGGTTATACCAAGCAAGGCAACTGGTTCGTGCCGCTATCCCTTGGGTTCGACGCCGCTTCTAAGTTGGGGCTTCAGTACTCGAAAGCGAATATTTTCCCGACGTTCAACCTCAGCGGTACTTGCTGCACGTCTTTGCAGCCCGGCACGAACGCCATCTATATCGAACATCTCTATGACCCCTCAGACTTGATCACCCTGATCAAGGGCCGGCATATCCTCCACTTCGGTGTGGAAGTGCTGATGGGCGACGGCAACACCACGCCGTGGGGCAACGTGGACGCCGGTCAATTCACCTTTAACGGTTCGTATACACAACAAAACTGTCCACCAGCGACTCCTACTTGCGTTCCGGGTGGTGCTTCCTTCGCGGACTTTCTGCTGGGCGATGTGTTTCACTGGAAGGCCACCAACCAGGCAGTGACCTACATGCGTCTTAAGAGCCCGCAACTCTTCGTGCAAGACGATTACAAGCTTCGTCCGAACCTCACCGTCAACCTCGGCTTGCGCTATGAAGCCACCACGGGTATGAGCGAGCTGCACAATGCTATCGGCGGGTTCGATCCGAATCTCGTTAATCCTGTAAACGGGGCGCTCGGCTCGATGTGGTTTGGCGGCCAAATCGACAGAACCACCTTGCAGAAGCCGATTTACAACATTTTCCTGCCGCGTGTTGGTTTTGCCTGGAGTCCCACCAAGTTCAGGAACACCACGGTTCGCGCTGGTTTTGGCTTGTACTCCTATAATTTCAGCGAAGATACCTACGGCCAGGGACTCGGCGCTGGTGCAACCGGCACCAGCCAGGGCGACGTAACGGATGTAAACAACGGAGTAGGTCCCAACCCGCTCATCTCCCTGTCAGCCTCCGCGGCAACCGCCGGCCCCATCCTGAACTACGTCGTGGGTTCACCAGCCGCGCGGCAACCTCTGACATACTTCACAACCCCACCTAAAAGTGTGACCTATACGCCATACGATGTCCCTGTAGGCAGAATCAAAGAATGGACATTGAGCGTCGAGCACCAGTTCGCCCGTGATTACGCGGCGTCAATCGCTTACATCGGCAGCAACGGCAGCCACTTGCAGTTCCCGACAGACCTCAACCAAATCACCGACCCAACGGTCTTGGCCGCGGGCGTCACCACACAGGCGCAGCGTCCGTTCCCGTTGTTTGGAACCATCGGCGGAAACAAGTACAACGCAATCTCAAGATATAATGCGCTGCAAGGCGGGGTTACGAAGCGCTATTCCTCCGGCCTGACTTTCCAAGTCAACTATGTCTGGTCGCACTTCCTGGACGAACAGGATTCCGCTGGATGGGGCAACCGCGGCGGCTCGCAGCGCTGGCAGATCGGAAATAACCCGAGGGCCAACTACGGCAATTCCAACTTCGACATTCCGCATGCCTTCAAGGGCATCGTCTCCTACGAGCTGCCTTTCGGGCACGGCAAGCAGTACCTCAACCATAATGAAGTGACGAATATCGTTGCGGGCGGGTGGCGAATCTCGGGAACATTCATCAAGCAGAGCGGAAATCCCTTCACCGTCTTTGACTCCAACACAGGCAAGGATGGCAACTCGAAGTGTGGCAACGGCTGTGTTCTCTATCTTAACCCGGTCGGGGACCCTTATTCCAATGTTCCGGCCATGAAAGATCAGGGCATCAGTTACTTCAATCCCGCTGCCTTCACCCATCCCACACAGGCTAACTTCGCGTTTGGGACGGTAGGTAGAAATACCTTGCGTGGGCCGGGCCTCAGCGTCGTCGACCTGTCGCTAGCCAAGACATTCCACATTAGGGAGCGTTTCGGTTTGGAACTTCGAGCCGACTTTGTGAACGCTCTGAACCATCCGAGCTTCGAGCCTCCGAATGGTGACATAGCGTCTAGACCTACAGTGGCAAATGACGGCGTGACTTCTTGTGCGTCCAATCCCACTGCTACGGGCTGTCAGAAAGGCTTCGGATACATAAACGCCACATCCGGAGGCTCCGGAGGAACTACGGTTGCTCCGCGCAGCGGCCAACTCGGTGCCCGGTTCACTTTCTAAACTTCACCCCTAGTCGAGGGGAGGACGGCGGAACCTCGCCGTCCTCTTTTTTTCTTAACACGAGACCACGAAAGGCTATTCACTCGCCGTATACTACCGACATGCGGATAAAAGAAAGTAGTGTTTCCATCTTCGCTGTGCTCGTGCTTGCCATCACTCCCTGCTTCCCGCAATCCGCTACGAGCCACCAGCAACAAGTCGAAGAGCATAGCCGCAAAGCGCAGGAATACTTGAGAGAGAACAAGCCCGACCTCGCCGTGCCTGAATTTAAAGCCATCGTGGCCCTCGAACCCAACAACGCCGACGCCCGTGGCAATCTCGGCGTCCTGCTGTCTTTCCAAGGAGCGTACGTTGAGGCGATTCCCCAGTTGCGTACCGCGCTCAAGCTGCAACCGGCTCTCTGGAAAATTCAGGCTCTCCTCGGCATGGCCGAAAAGCGGACCGGCGACATCAAAGGCGCGCTTGGCGATTTGGAAAATGCGTTCCCAAAGCTCAAGGAACAAAAGATTCGTGTTGAGACAGGCATGGAACTGATCGACACTTATTCAAAAGCCGGCGATTTGGACAAGGCCGCCGCGACCTTAAGCGTCCTCCGCGAACTGGACCCCACAAACGCCGAACTTGTCTACACCGCGTACCGGATCTACTCGGATCTCGTGGACGAATCCAGGCTCAGCCTGATGGTGGCCGCCCCAAACTCCGCACGCGCCCACCAGATGATGGCCCACGAGCTCGCCAGGCAGGGCAAAGCCGATGAAGCCATCGCAAATTATCGCGAAGGTCTCAAGATCGATCCGAATCTTCCCGGCCTCCATTTTGAACTGGCTGAAATGCTCAACAACTCGACAATTCCCAATGGACGGCAGGAAGCGGAGAGTGAGTACAGAGCGGCCTTAGCCGCCAACCCGTCCGACGAAAAGTCCGAATGCCGGCTCGGCGATCTG
>Ga0137361_10001835_pt1 | contig 13319 bp, 15 predicted proteins | sample Mad1_80_16metaG_FD_104923 | JGI IMG/M metagenome (GOLD analysis project Ga0137361, IMG submission 104923) | Vadose zone soil microbial communities from Angelo Coast Range Reserve, California, USA - Mad1_80_16 metaG | ecosystem: Environmental > Terrestrial > Soil > Vadose zone | place: USA... | reverse complement strand
GTAATCTGTCGCAGGAGTCTGCCCGCGCGATGAATTGATACGCAGACTGAACAAGAATTCACGCCACTGACTGCCGAGCGCGCGCATTATCAAACAGCGGCATTCCGGCACCGTTGTGCGTCGAGCTCATGAATATTTCGGAAGTCTTCATCAGGCGCCCCGTCATGACCATTCTGGTCATGCTCGCTTTCTTGCTCGCGGGCCTGTTCGGATATTTCTCTCTTCCCGTGAACGAACTTCCGAACGTCGATTTTCCGACTATCGTCGTGAACGCGTCTCTCCCCAGTGCGGATGCCGAAACCATGGCGTCCAGCGTGGCAACGCCTCTGGAGGGACAATTCTCGTTGATTGCCGGACTCGATTCGATGAGCTCGACCAATGTGCTCGGTGCGACCCAAATCACGCTGCAGTTCCGGCTTGATCGTAACATCGACGCGGCGGCGCAAGACGTGCAGTCGGCGCTCGCCGCCGCGTCCCGTCAACTGCCCACCAACATGCCGACGCCGCCGACGATGCGGAAGGTGAACCCGGCGGAAAGTTCGATCTTTCAGATCACGGTCACGTCTCCGACTTTGCCCCTTTCGACCGTGGACGAATATGCCGAGACGATCATCATGCGCTCGATTTCCACGATCGACGGCGTCGCCAATGTGGAGATCTACGGTCAGGCGCATCCCGCGGTGCGCATCCAGTTGGATCCCAATGCGCTCGCGGCCCGCGGCATCGGTGTTGACCAGGTGGCGGCGGCCGTAAGGAGCGCCAACGTAAATCTGGCGACCGGCCAATTGGACGGGCCTTCGCGCGCGGCCATCATCCAGGCGGAAGGTCAACTCACCAAGGCCGCCCAGTACCGGCCCCAGATCATCGCTTATCGCGACGGCGCCCCCGTCCGTTTTGCCGACATCGGCAACGTCATCGACAGCGTGGAAAATCCTCGGTTGTCGGGAATGTACAACGGCACGCCCGGGGTGACGCTCGGCGTCAACCGTCAGCCCGGCGCGAATACGATCGCCGTCGTCAACGCGATCAGGGCGGCGCTTCCCGGCATCCGCGCGCAGTTGCCGCCGTCGATTGCCGTCGCCGTTACGCTCGATCGCAGCCGAACCATACGCGCATCGGTGAGCGACGTTCAGACGACGCTGTTGATCGCCGCCGTTCTTGTCGTCGGCGTGATCTTCCTCTTCCTGCGCACCGTGTCCGCGACGTTCATTCCCTCGATCGCGTTGCCCATCACAGTCATAGGAACCTTCGCGGGGATGTACGCATTCGGCTACAATCTCGACAATCTCTCGCTGATGGCCCTGACGCTTTGTGTCGGCTTCGTGGTCGACGACGCCATCGTGATGCTGGAAAACATCATGCGTCACGTGGAAGCGGGCGAGAATCCCTATCAGGCGGCGCTGACCGGATCGAAGGAAATTGCCTTCACCATCCTCTCGATGACGGTTTCATTGGCTGCCGTGTTTATTCCCGTGCTGTTCATGGGCGGCATTGTCGGACGCCTGTTGCATGAGTTCGCCGTTACCATCGTGATTGCAATCTTCGTCTCGGGAATCGTGTCGGTGACTTTGACGCCGATGCTGTGCAGCCGCCTGATCAAGCCGGTCTACGAGCAGCATTGGAAATCGCGTGACCGAGGCCTGTTCTACCGCTGGAGCGAGGCGGCGCTCAGGGGGTTGCATGCATCTTACGAACGCTCGCTGCGTTGGAGCCTGGCACATCGCTCGCTCGTGCTTGGCGCCTTTGCGGCGAGCCTGGTTGCGACCTTCGTTCTTTTTCGCGCCATGCCGGAAGATTTTCTTCCGAGCGAGGATACCAGCCAGCTTACCGCGTACACCGAGGGCGCCAATGGCATTTCGTTCGAGGAGATGAGCCGTCATCAGGCGGAAGCGGCCCGTATTCTTTGGAGCGATCCCAATATCTAGGGCGCGATGTCGTCGGTTGGCTCGGGCGGTGCGCGCGGGGGTTCGAATCAGGGATCGTTCCGGATCATCCTCAAACCGCGTTCGCAGCGACCCCCGATCGAGCAGGTGATGGCCGAGCTTCGCCGCAAGTTCGATCGCATCCCGGGACTCAACGTCTTCATTCAGAACCGCCCCATCATCACCATCGGCGGATTGGTCAGCAAAGCGCAATATCAATATACGTTGGGCGACGCCGATACCGGTGAGCTGTACGCAGCCGCCCTACGGTTGAGAGACGCGCTGGCAAAGACGCCGGGCTTTCTTGACGTCACCAGCGATCTCGATCTTTCGACTCCGACGGTTCACGTCGACGTCGATCGTGACCGCGCCGCCGCGCTGGGCGTGTCGATGCAGCAGATCGAGACAGCCCTCGGTGCATCGTTCGGCGGGCAGCAGATTTCCATCATCGAGACCGCAGCCGACCAGTTCAAGGTCATCCTGGAACTCCTGCCGATGTACCAACAGGACGCGGATTCTCTGGCGCGGCTTTATTTGACCGGTTCGAACGCCGTGCTCGTGCCGCTGAGCGCCGTGACCAAGATCACGAGCAGCTCCGCGCCCCTTGCCGTGAATCATTTCGGTCAGCTGCCGGCGGTGACGATTTCCTTCAGCCTGCCGCCCGGCGTGGCGCTTTCGGACGCCGTCAACACCCTGACGCAGATGGAAGCCGCACTCGGCATTCCGGCCGGCGTGCAGGGAAGCTTTCAAGGCACCGCCAAAGCGTTCCAGCAGTCGATGCAGGGCATGGGCTTCCTTCTCTTAGGTGCAATTCTGGTGGTCTATCTCGTGCTCGGCATTCTGTATGAGAGCTTTCTCCACCCGCTGACGATTCTGTCCGGCTTGCCGGCCGCCGCGGTTGGCGCCTTGCTGACGCTTTACCTGTTCGGCATCCCGCTGACGCTTTACGCCTTCGTCGGCATGATCATGCTGGTGGGCATCGTCAAGAAGAACGCGATCATGATGATCGACTTCGCCCTCGTGCGCGAGCGCGAGAATGGGATCGGCGCAACCGAGGCGATTATCGAGGCGGCGCTCATCCGTTTCCGGCCGATCATGATGACGACGATGGCGGCACTGATGGGCAGTCTGCCGATCGCGCTCGGATTCGGCCAAGGCGGTGCCGGTCGGCGGCCGCTGGGGCTCGCGGTCGTCGGCGGCCTGATCTTCTCGCAGGCGCTGACGCTCTACATCACCCCGGTGATTTACGGTTATCTCGATCGTTTGGGCGGCAGGCTCGGTCGCTCCATGAGCCGCGATCTTCCGGCGTCGGCGCGATGATGCGCACTGGCAGGAACCGTCGTCCTCGCTTAAATTCCGCCGATGCCAGATTCCGAACAGCGCCGTTTCAAGGACAATCTCCAGGACGAAGTGGATGGCGCCGCGGTTTATTCCGCGCTCGCCGACGTGGAGAAAGATGAAAACGTCGCCAAGATCTATCGCCGGCTTGCGGCGGTGGAACGCGCTCATGCCGAGTTCTGGCGTTCGCGGCTCGATCGCGCGACCACGCTTTCGCCGAGCTTCCGCGCACGCGGCTTGAGCTGGATCGCCCGGCGCTTCGGGCCGAGCTTCGTGTTGCCCGCGCTGGCTGCCGCCGAAGCACGCGGCAGCACCCATTACGACGCGCAACCCGACGCAGTGGCGGGAGGTCTTCCCGCCGATGAGCGCTCGCACGCTCGCATCATCCATGCGGCGGCTTCCGTCCACACCGGCGTGGCCGGCCCGGTATTGGCGCGTCTCGAAGGGCGCCATCGCGGCAGCGCCGGCAACGCGCTCAGAGCGGCCGTATTGGGCGCGAATGACGGACTGGTATCGAACTTGAGCCTTGTCATGGGCGTTGCGGGCGCAACTGCTGCCGACAACACGATTCTCTTGACCGGACTCGCGGGGCTCGTCGCCGGCGCCTGTTCAATGGCGATGGGCGAATGGCTGTCGGTCACGAGCACGCGCGAATTTTACGAAAAACAGATCGCGACCGAGGCAGCAGAGCTGCTGCAATCGCCGGAGGAGGAAAAGGAAGAGCTCGCCCTGATCTATCAAGCCAAGGGCTTGAGCGAAACGGAGGCGCATGCGCTCGCCAACCGGCTGCTGGGAAATAAGGCTACTGCGCTCGACACGCTGGCGCGCGAGGAGCTGGGCATCGATCCCAAGACCCTCGGCGGCTCCGCCTGGGCGGCCGCTGGGACATCGTTTCTGCTTTTCGCTACCGGCGCGGTCGTGCCGGTGCTGCCGTATCTTTTCTTGCGCGGATCCGCTGCCGTCATATCCAGCCTCGCCGTCTCTGGTTTGGCGCTGGCCGCGATTGGGGCCGGGACCTCGCTGCTGACCGGACGGCGCGTTCTCTTCTCGGCGTCGCGTCAGCTCGCCATCGGCTATGCCGCCGCGCTCGTCACCTATGGCATCGGCAGGCTTGCCGGTATCGCTCTCAGTTGATCTTTCCGGAGGCAAAATGAGCCGGCTCTCTTTCGTCGACTGCAGCAATCTCTCGCCCGAGCAGAAGCAGCTTTACGATTCCATCGCCGAAGGCCCGCGCGCCAAAGCTCGGCGCTCGCTCGTCGGCGATGAGGGCAATCTGACCGGTCCGTTCAATGCTTTTCTGCACAATCCCCTAGTGGGATTTCATTGGTCGGCGATCGGAGAGACGCTTCGCTTCCGCACCAGGCTCGATCGTCGGCTTTTCGAGCTCGCGATCCTGATTATCGCGGTTGCCTGGAAATCCGGCCATGAGTGGGCCGCGCATGCGGCTCTCGCTCAGGGCGCAGGATTGGACGAAGACGTGATTGCGGCATTGAGGCGCGGCGAGCGGCCGCGCTTTGCGAAACGCGACGAGGAGATCGTCTATGCTTTCGTCCATGCGCTGGTCATGGGGCGCCGCGTCGGCGATGAACGCTACGCCGACGCGCTCGCGCTGCTCGGCGAGGATGAACTCGTTGAGCTCGTCAATGCCTGCGGCTACTACATCGCGCTTGCGGCGATGCTGAACGCCTTCGACGTTCGCCCGCCCAAGGAACTTGAAGATCCCTGGCCTGCTATCTCGTAATGCCGGCGAACGCGAAACTGAGATTGAGCGCCATCGCGGCAAAGCCGATGAAGGCGACGATCACAGCCGCGCGGTTGGGCCACGAAAATCTTCCTGCTCTGAGCAGGAAATAACCCACCACGATATTGAACAAAGCCCAGAGCACGTTGATGGAGGGCGGCGACAAGCCGCGGCCCGGCGGACTGGCGAACGGCGTGGGAAACATCTCGCCTGAAATGCCGTGCACGAAATGCGGAAAGAAATTGGCTACGAACGCGCCGCCGAGAAACAAGAAAATGTAGTGATACCATTTCATGTTGTTGCCCCCATTTTTGTGGATGGAACGATACCACCGGCGAACAGCGAATGCCGCATTCGATTGGCTATTCGCCTTTCAAGTCCGCCAAATCCGAGGGGTCGAGGACCAAAGCCAGTTGCCGCTTGGCGCGATACACACGCGTTTCCACCGCCTTGGAATTGATGCCGAGAAGCTCTCCCGCTTCCTTGTGCGAATGGCCTTCGAGCATGGTGAGCACGAGCGGCTCCTTCAACGAGCGGGGCAACGCGCCGATCGCCGTCTCGAGCCGCTTCAGCGTTTGATCGACGGTCGCTGTCCGATCGGGCGCCGGCGTATTTGTTTCGTTTTGCTGTCCGGTCCAGCCGAGCATGGTCAACGCGGCGCGCTTGACCGCGTTGCGCCGTGCGCGATCACGGCATTTGTTGAGCGCGATGCGGCGCAGCCATGCTTCGAAGGGACGCTCAGGATCGAAACGCGCAAGCGCCCCCCAGGCCGAGACGAAGCTTTCCTGGAGCACGTCATAGGCGTCGTCCCTGTCGGCGACATAGCGGCGAATGAATTGATAGAGCCAGCCCTTGTGCCGCCGCATGATGTGGCCGAACGCCGCGTGATCGCCCTGGCGCGCCGCTCTAGCCAGTGACGCGTCGGACAAATCCTCCGCTGACGTCACGGCCTCGCGGCGACGGTCGCGGTCAAGACCTCGCGAACCCTGCGGTCGTAGACCATTTGCTGCTCGGGCGTGAGCACGTCACGAACTTCGAGCACATACATGATCGTGGCGCGCTGCAGCTCGCCCAGTCCCTGTTCGACGTGATTGCTGGCTTGCTGGGCTTCGCGGCCGAACGCCATGTCGGACATCAGCGCATCGGCAAGCTCGCGATTGGCGTCCGAAACCTGGCGCCTTAAGGACGTCCGCTGGCTGTAATAGCGGCTTTCGATGGCCTGGATTTCCTGGCTCTGCTTTTCAGTCAAACCGAGATCGCGCCGCACGATCTCGGACACGGTCTGGCGCAAGGGCAGCATCTGCTCCTCATTGTCGAACAGGCTGCGCGTTCCCATCCAGCCGCCGACCCCGCCGGCGAGGAGAGCCACCACCACGGTGATGGCGAGATTGCGCCAAAACGGATTCACGTGCCGCCCTCGAGCCTCACGGAGGGCGCCAGCGCGCTGTCGTCGGACAGCACGATCGTTTCGCTGCTGAGCGGTTCGGGCATGGCGCCAATGCCCGCGAACTGGGCAATCGCCAATCCGAGCAACAAGGCACCGCAGGTCACCGCGACTTGCACCTGAAGGGCTCGGCCGCCGAAAATATCCGCTCCGCCACGCCGTTCGATGCGCGACCAGACCGCCGCTTCCAGACGACTCAGGTCATGATCCAAAGGCTGGGCCTTAAGCCGGTTCAACAACTCGTCGACTCGATCGGCCATAGGTTTTCGCGCTCCAAACTCGTGGTTTCCCAGCCATTATACGCTTATTATCCGCTTTTCCCTCAAGTGCGCCGGCCGGGCGCATGAGGGAGAAGGGGCGTTCAAGCGTATTGAAAGACAGCAGGGGCAGCCCTTCCATTGGGGCTTTCCTTGGCGAAGGACGAGAGCGATGAAAGCCCGGGTTTTCGCACTGGTTCTAGGCGTCGGGATCCTGCTCGCGAACGAGGCCGGTGCGCACCATTCCTTCGCCATGTATGACCGCGGCCGGACGGTAACGCTTTCCGGGACGGTCAAGGACTACATCTGGACCGCTCCTCATGTGACGATACAGGTGCTCTCCGAGGGCGGCCACAACGGTCCGGTGACATGGTCGGTCGAGGGAAGCTCGCCGTCCGTGCTCGCGCGTGGCGGCTGGACACCCATGCTGCTCAGGCCGGGAGACAAGATTTCCCTCGGCATTCATCCGCGCAAGGACCGCGCTGCCGGCGGGCTCTTGGCGGACGATCAACAGGTGCTGGTCAACGGGCAGGTGCCCAAGGGCGTGCTGGGCCTCCATCCCCTGGCCGATGAGCCGGCGACCAGCGATTGCGCGGCGCCGAATTAGCGGCGGTTTTCGACATCACGCGCAACGCCCCCCTTTATTAAATCGATTTAATCGCGTCTTGCCCAGAATTTTCCTTGCATCGTAGGGAGTTCGGACCGCACCGGCGTAATTGTTTTGAGACCACACTTTGCCGTTCCGTCAGCAATCCGGTGGAAGCAAAAATGCTTGAAGGTTTCACTGCTTGGCTTGAACAGTCCGACCTGACGGCGACGTTCGCGGACACAACGCGAATGGCCACTTGGCTGATCATCCCAACGTCGCAATCGATCCATCTGGTTTGCGTCGCGGTCGTGATGATTTCGGTTGCCATCATCAATCTGCGGCTCTTGGGCATTACCGGGAACCGGCAAAGCTTCGCCCAGCTGACGAGTCACTTGATGCCTTGGGTGTGGACCGCACTCATCATCCTCGCGATCACCGGCACGATTCAAACCATTGCCGAGCCCGGGCGCGAGCTCCTCAACATCGGCTTCAGGAGCAAGATGGTCATGATAGCGATCACCGTCGCGATCATAATGGTCTATGAGAGCACGATCAAAAAGGATCCCCGTTACTGGGACCATCCTCTCAAGCGGCGCAGATACGGCCGAATTCTGGCTGCGGTGTCGCTTGTTCTGTGGCTCGGCATCGTCGTCGCCGGCCGGCTGATCGCGTATGTGGATACGCGGCCGGAAATTTGAGGTGGCTCTCTTGAATTGGCTGATCGGGATTTTTCAGAGCATCAATGACAGCGCGCTGGCGGACAACATCCGCGGCACGGTGTGGGTGTTTCCCACGATAGAAACCATCCACGTCGTCGCTATCGTTCTCGTTTTCGGATCGATCACGCGCCTGGATCTTCGTCTTTTGGGCCTCGTCTGGACGAACCGGGCGGTCACCGAGGTGGCCGAGGAAATGCTGCCTTTCACCTGGGTCGCCTTCGTCATCGCGGCGGTTTTCGGTCTCCTGTTGTGGTCATCGAAGCCGCTGACCTATTTCGGCATCGCGTTTTTCGACGTGAAGATGAGTCTGATCGTTCTTGCCGGCATCAACATGCTCTATTTCCAGCTCATCACCTTCAAGAACGTGGCGCAGTGGGATCGCGATCCCGTGCCGCCGCGCGCAGCCAGACTTGCCGGCGGTCTATCGCTCGCAATCTGGCTCGGCGTGGTGTTCTGCGCCCGCTTTATCGGTTTCGTTCAAGATGCCCAGTGACGGCAGGAGGCATCGGTTGGCAGGCAAGCTGACGACACGCAAGACTCGGGCCACACGCGGCGCAATGTGCCGTGCTATTCCTGTTTTTAATGGCCGTCCGGGGAACTATTCGTTGACGGACTGGAAACGAGTTGATATTTGCCTTTCAATAACATGCCGGATCGTTCTCGATTCAGGCAGGGGGGGTTTTACATGCATCTGATCCCGGATACTTGGTCGCATCTGCACATGCTGATCAGTGTGTTCCCATTTGTCGGGCTGATCTTCGTGCTGGGTTTTTACATAACCGCGATCATGACGAACAACGAGGTTGCCAAGCGGGCCTGTCTCGTCCTTCTTGGCCTCCTCGGCATTTTGGCGATTCCGGTTTATTTCAGCGGCGATGGCTCGATGGCGATGCTGACCGGAAAGCCAGGGATTTCCGTGGACAGGATGAATGCCCACTACGGTTGGTCCTGGGCGGCGCTCATCCTGCTTGGGTTGATGGGCATTGCCGCATGGCTGGAGCTGTGGCGCTATCGCCGCGTCGGCACTCTGTCGAACAATGCCGTGCATTTGGTCCTGGGTCTTGGGCTTCTCACTCTGGCCTTCATGATCTACGTCGGGGAACTTGGCTGGGAGATCGGTCATCACGAGCTCCAAACGGCCACCACCGTCGCCGCCAACCAACCCTCCGGAAGCGACATCGCAGAGGGACAGTCAACGCCTCAGGCCTGGTCGCATGTCCATATCATCCTGAATCACTTCCCGACCGTCGGTTTCGTGCTCACGCTCGCGTATTTCCTTGCCGCGCTCGTCATGAACAACGACGTCATGAAGCGAACCAGCCTCGTCGGCTTCACCATCTGCGGCATATTGGGCGCTCCGACCTATGTCACCGGCGCCGCCGCGATGTGGGCGTTGACCCAGCCGCCGATGGCCGGGATTTCCCATGCTGTCATCGATGCTCACCGCGATATGGCGTTGTTGACGCTGTTTGGCCTCGCCTTTACCGGCGCCACCGCCTATTTCGAGTTGTGGCGTTATCGCTACGTTGGACGCTTTTCCGACCGGACGCTCTACATCCTGCTGGCCTTCGCAATCGTCACTTTGGGCATAATGGCCGAAACCGGACACCGCGGCGGATTGATCAACCACCCGGAAATCCGAACCGAGGTGATGCCGACCGACTCGAGCGTCTTCTGGAGTCCCAACATCGAGCTCCTGATCAACAACGTCATTTGGTTTGTGCCCTGGCAAACCGTTCATTTCTTCGGCTATTCGCTGGTGTTCGCCACGGTGTTGGCTGTGACGCTACGCGTGCTCGGCTTTTGGAAATCCGTTCCATTCTCCGCCGTGCACCGTTTGCTCCCGATCGGAGTCTTCGGCGTGCTCATGAATGTCTTTACCGGAATGCTGATGTTGATGGCCGATACCTACCGCTACGTGAACGAGGCCACGTTCACGCCGAAGATGATGTTTCTTCCGATCGGCGCCATAGCGGTTCTGTATTTCTCTCTGTCCGACGACCTTTGGAATACCAAGGCGGGAGAAGATGCGCCAATGGCCGCGAAGTGGGTCGCCGTCCTGGTCCTGCTGTCTTGGACCACGGTGATCATGGGCGGCCGGCTGCTGCCCTATATCTGATACGGAGATAGCCAATGACGCTTGCTGTCGTTATTTCACCAAGCATAGATTTGCTCTTGCTCGTCATTGCCGTCGCGATAGTGGTGCTGAGCCTTGCCTTCACGGGCATGTATCTCTTGAACAAGGACGTTGACCAGACTGGCCGCTAGCGCTGATCCGAGTTGGCGGGGCATAACAATCAAAGGGAGGGTTGAACAGTGTTCCAATTCCTGGCGGATACGTCCTACGCGGCATGGGTCAGGGAGTCGTGGGGTTGGCCGATCGCGCTGACATTCCACGCCTTCGGCAATGCGATCGTCGTCGGTCTCATATTTATCATTGGCATGCGTCTGCTCGGGCTCTTCCGGACGATTCCCTACACCTCGCTGAACAGACTGATCCCGGTCATCTGGGTCGGCTTCGTGTGTCAGGTCCTCAGCGGCTTTACGCTGTGGGTGTCGAAGCCGGACAAATACATGGCCTCCGGCATGTTCGAGGTAAAGTTTACATTTGTCATTATCGGCGCGGTTTTAACCTGGTATTTCGCAGACACGTTGAAGCGAGAGTCCGCCGCGTGGGAAGCGTCGGGGAAAGTCTCATCGCGTGGTCTCAGATTTGTCGGCGTTACTGCGCTGGCGTGGGCCGCTGTTCTAACCACGGGACGACTGACGGCCTATCTGGGCTCGTTGTATTCCTGAGGTCGCTTTTAACGGTATCTGGATCAGGCCACCGCGTAGCCGCGGCTGACGAACCAATAGAGCCCGAGCACGATCAGGATTCCCGATAGCACATCGACGGTGATGGGGCGCGGCAGCGTGAGCTTGAGCCTTGTTAAGATGGCGACGATGCCGAGGAGAACGGCGACAACCGCGAGCTGGCCGATTTCCACGCCGACATTGAAGCCCACCAAAAGCTGCGCAAGGCGGCCCGTCGGCAGCCGCATTTCCAGGAGATTGTTCGCGAAGCTGAAGCCGTGAATGGTCCCGAAGATCAGCGTCACGACCAGCCTTATCCGTGCCGCGTCCGTCATGAATCCGGCCATCATCATGTAATTCGCGGCAAAAATGGCGCCGCCGACGACGAGGTAGAGCGGCAACCCGACAATTCCAAAAAACGAGGCGAGCACGAAGGCGAGCAGGATGCCGCCGAAGGCCAGCGCGATCGTGCCGCGCCGGTGCGCAGTTTCGGCGATGTTCTCCGCAGCGATTAGCGCGATCGTGAGACCCACGAGCGAATCGATGTATTCCGCGTGCGGCCGCAGCAGGCCCGTGACCGCCAGGCTCAATGAAATGCTGTGGCCGACGGTGAAACCCGTAACGACGAAGACGAGATCGCGGATGCGGCGCGACAGCAGAACCAGCCCGAGAATGAATGCCTGGTGATCGTAGCCGGTGAAGATGTGGTCGATCCCCATGCCGATATAGGCCCAGAAGCTCGCGTTCTGCAGCGGGCTCTCGCCGGTCGCCGACGACAATGCCAGCGTCTGCTGGGTGGGCGTCAGCAATTGCGAAACGAACTCGCCCTTAACGGTAACGATCTGCGCGTACGTCACATGCGTCGGCACGATGTCGAAAAACGCCGACGAGTGAATGCCGATCCCTTTCGCATCGGCGCAGCGCGCAGTGAATTCGAAGCGCTTGAAGCCGAACGATGCGACGATTGCGCGGACGTCCTCCGTGCGCTCGCAAGGCGAACCGTTTTCGAGCACGTCGACGCGGTCGCGGACATATTGCAGGAGCTGCGCCTCCGACACGGGCGTGCCGTCGGGATTGGCGAGACGGACAAGCTCGATGTCGGGAATGTTGAAGGTGACATGGACAATGTTGCCGACCACGCGCCAGACCGACTGCGTTTCGCTCTTGGTGTGGGCGGAGACTTGAGGAATCGTGCCGAAGAAGACCAGAAAAGCGAGAACGAGCCGAACCAGTTTCATTGCCGGAACTCCGGCGCCAGCTGGATGTCCGCCTTGCTTTTGAGATATTGCAGATTGGCCTGCTCGACACGGGTCTGCTCGTCGCGTTTGAAATCCTGCATCACGGCGTCGCGCACATTGGCGAAGGTGCGCTTCGCCGGACGGTCGTGCTTCTCCATCATCACGACATGGACGATTCCCGCGATCACGATAGGATCGGATGACTGATGCGCCTCGAGCTTCGTGGCCGCCTGATAGAGCGCCGGCTCGAGCTTGATCTTCACCGCGAAATCGAAGGTGTCGCCGCGATCCATTTTGCCCGAATCCATCAGTCCGAAAGTGGCCGCTATATTGTCCGCCGCGCCGCCCTTGCGGAAGGCGTCGGCCGCCTGCTTGGCTTTCGCCATGGCCTCGCCTTGCGGCAAATCTTCGCCCGGGCGGATGACGAAATCGCGCAACGCCATGATGCCTTCGCCCGAATATTTATCCATGTGCTCGGCATAGTATTTCTGCAGCACCTCGTCGCCCGGCTCCAGCGCGAGGATGTCGGCATCGACCTGAAGCTGCACGCCCGTCACCATCGCCATGCGCACATCGGGATCGGATGCCGCGAGGTCGACTTCGAGCCCGCGCTGCACCAGAATCTCCTCGTTGATCATGTCGTTGAGCACCTTCCGGCGCTGCACCGCGGTCGTCTGCGCGAACGGCAACGAAGTCTCAAGCTGCGTCTGGGTGATGAAATCGTTGCGCAGGATGTGTCGGCCGTTGATCAAGGCCACGTCTTCCGCCGGCACCCCCGCGATGCGCGTTCCCGGCGCGTTGAACAGGCCATAAGCTGCAATGCCGAGGCCGAGCGCCGTTCCGAGCGCGAACAGCGCCAGCGACCGGCCGGGATGAACTTTGGCCATGCGGTCCCAGAAGCCGGATTTTTTCGGCGCCTCAGCCATGGCGTTGATCTTTCGACGCGGTCCGGTTCGGCGAATCCGAAGATTCCTTCGACATCGAGTGGATGTAGACGGCGAGTGCGCGGATGGTCGGAAAGCTCAGTCTCCCGACCCAGGCCGGACATTTGCCGTGGCGGCCGTCATAGATCGATTTGTAGATCGTGTCGTCGTCGCCGCCAGAGAGCCAGTCGTCGTCGGTGAGATTGGGCGCGCCATAATCGGAAATGCCGCTGCCGTCGCGCGAATGGCAGTCGTAGCACACGCCCTTGTCCTGGAAGATATTGTCGCCGCGCATTACCGCCGCCTTGTCCGCTTCCCCCTTGTTCAACGAGCGCACGAAAGCGATGACGTCCTT
>Ga0137361_10001825_pt1 | contig 13334 bp, 9 predicted proteins | sample Mad1_80_16metaG_FD_104923 | JGI IMG/M metagenome (GOLD analysis project Ga0137361, IMG submission 104923) | Vadose zone soil microbial communities from Angelo Coast Range Reserve, California, USA - Mad1_80_16 metaG | ecosystem: Environmental > Terrestrial > Soil > Vadose zone | place: USA... | reverse complement strand
GGAAGGAGCCCGGCTACTTCTAGAAGCGGCAGGGATCGACGTTCAGATCGACCCCCTCAAAGAGACTCTCCCACCCGCCTTCGACGCCGCGCTCGCCTGGACGGTGCGCGAAGGAGTGACCAATGTTATCCGGCATAGCCATGCACGGCAGTGTCGCATTCAACTGACGCAGAAGAATGGTCTGATCGGGGCTGAAGTACTCAACGATGGGGACCGGCGAGAACATGTGAAAAGCATGGTACGTCCCGGCATAGGACTCGCTGGTCTACGGGAGCGTGTGAATGCACTGGGAGGACAGATGGAAGCAGGTCCTCTCACGGTCCAGGGTAGAGAACACTTTCGCGTCCGCGTGGAACTGCCCATCAAGCGTGAGGTTGAGGCATCAGTCTTTCAGGAGGAACAATCATGATCCGAGTGCTGTTGGCAGAAGATCAGGCCATGGTGCGCGGAGCGCTCGCGGCTTTGCTCGCCCGGGAACAGGATATCGAGGTCGTAGCTGAAGTGGCACGAGGCGATGTAGTGGTAGAAGCTGCGCTTGCGACCAGGCCGGATGTCGCATTGCTCGATATTGAAATGCCTGGTGGTGGTGGACTCGCTGCCGCGCAAGCATTGCAAAAGGTACTGCCGACCTGCCATAGTGTGATCCTGACCACCTTTGGACGCAGCGGCTATTTGCGCCGGGCTATGCAGAGTGGCGCGGTAGGGTTTTTGCTCAAGGATGCCCCGGCAGCAGAACTCGCCATCGCCTTACGCCGCGTGATGAAAGGTGAACGGGTGGTTGACCCCGAGCTGGCCCTCTCCGCGCTCTCTGAAGGAAACAATCCCTTGACTCCCCGCGAACGTGACGTGCTCTCCGCCGCGCTCTTCGGAGCCAGTCTGGCAGAGATCGCTGCACGACTGATACTGTCAGAAGGAACGGTGCGCAATCACCTTTCGACGGCTATGCAGAAATTGGGCGCACGCAATCGGATGGAAGCGGCACGACTGGCTGAACAAAAGGGATGGTTGTAACCGGGTCAGCGACCTTTCACGAGAGGCTTGATCCTCGGTACGCCCGACAGCTCAACCACCTCTCGCCTCTCGCAAAGGTCTGTTGGATCGCTATGCAGCGAATCCACTTCATGAGTGTAGTCGAAGACCTGCCAGAAAGCTATTGCCCACCGGGTATAGAACGGGTATAGTTCTTGGGCCGAACAATTGTCCACTGCATGCTTCCACGCTGTCATGACTGTCTAACTACATGTTCATCGTGCCAGGGCGCACAAAGAGCATTTCCTGCATGTCCACTTCCCGGGAACTATACCCGTTCTATACCCGGTGGGCAATAGCTTTCTGACAGGTCTTCGACTACACTCCTGCTCAGGAGGAGTCACTGCGCGGTTCGACAACAGATCTGTGAGGCGAGGGGTGTTTGTGCAATTGGTCATGTAAGGGACGAAGCTTCGCAAACCTGGAACCGCGTATCCTCCTCCTCATCTTTCTCGCCCCCCTTGTGGCGGCGAGAAAGATGAATAACCCGTTGTTCGTGAACAACTGGAGATGCGGAGCAGCGACCCGGGGAGCAGAAAATGCAGAAAAATACATTGGTGGAAAAAGCGGGAGATAGGACGAATAGTCCAGCTCATTGCAAGGAGGAGAACTTCATTGCAGATGTCTGGACGGACTGGCGAGAAGAATACGCCTACACACTGGGCCTGCAAGCCTACATCTATGGCTTCCCATGGGTGTATCTCTCGCAACTGCGCTGGCAGTGGGTCACCCAACCCGTAAATCCCGACACGACCCCGTACGCCGCCCTCAACCACTTCTGGCACCAGAAATCGCTGACCGACGCGCAGTACTATGATGGTGGGTCCCCCAACAACGACACAATGTACTCTATTGCCTGGCTGAACGTGCGAGAGCAGCCGGTCATCCTCTCGCACCCCGACATGGGGACACGCTACTACACCTTCGAGTTGGCTTCGCTGGATGCGGACAATTTCGCCTACGTGGGCACGCGCACGACTGGTCAGTATGCTGGTAACTATGCCATCGTCGGTCCTGGCTGGCAGGGCAGTCTGCCTCCAGGGGTACATGCCCTGGCCCCCTCGCGCACCCCCACGGTCCTCATATATGGTCGTACTCTGGTAGATGGCCCCGAGGATGTGGAGCACGTGCGTGCTCTGCAAAAACATTACCGCCTGACTCCACTCAGTCAGTGGGATCAGCCAGGGGCACAGATGCCACAAGACCACACCATCTGGCAGCCGTTCGATCCTACACTCGACCCACTGGCCGTGTGGAAGACGATGAACAGGGCGATGACGGAGGAGCCACCCGAGGTACGGCATGCAGCTCTGCTCAGGCTGTTCACCACTATCGGTATAGGCCCCAACCAGCAGGTGGAGTGCCTGGATGCAGGCACCAGGCGAGGCCTGGTTCGGGCGGCAAAAGAGGGACCACGGTTCCTGGCGGCGGTCTTCAGACAGGGAGGACCTGGTAAGCGGGTCAATGGCTGGCTGTATCCGCCGCCGACGCTGGGACGAGTCGGCCAGCACGACGATTTCATCACCCGTGCGGCTCTCCAGGCGGCGGCGACCATCATCGCTAATGATCCGCAAGAGGCGGTCTACCTCAACGTGCAGACCGATAGCAACGGCCAGCCGCTCAACGGTACCAGGCGCTACCGCCTCCGCTTTGGTCCGGGCGGGCTGCCCCCCGTACATGCCTTCTGGTCGCTTACGCTGTATGGTATGGATCACAACCTCGTAGAGAACCCGATTGACCGCTACTCGATCGGCGACCGCACCCCCGAACTGGTACGCGACTCCGACGGGGGACTCACTCTTTTTATCCAGAACGAGCCGCCGGTAGGCGAACAGATGTTGAACTGGCTGCCCGCCCCCCAGGCCCCGTTCAACCTGATCCTGCGCGCTTATCTGCCCACGCGGGAGATCGTCGAGCAGCTCTGGCAGCCTCCGGCACTGCAAGAAATGCGCCCGTAATCTCTAAAGGTAGAAAGAATTCTCGGGTTAAATGCCCCAGATATCTACCATGTAGCGGTCCTTAGCTGCCAGGTCATCAAGCCATTGATTTGCTTCTTGCTCACTTCTCCCCGTTTGCTCCTGGTAGATGCGGGCAAATGTCCTGCGCACGTCTGGAACCATATGACTCGTATCTCCGCATATATAGACAATTGCTCCCTTCTGCAGCAGTTGCCATACCTCGTCTTTGTCTTCATAGATTTTATCCTGGACATAGACTTTCTTCTGCGGATCAAGCCTTGAAAAGGCCACGTACAGTTTTGTTACCCCGTCTTTCTCGAAGGTTTCCAACTCTTCTCGATACAGGAAATCCTGCTCCGGATGTCGACACCCGAAGAACAGCAGCGATGTTCCAATCGGCTTGCCAGCTTTCTGTTGCATAGCACGCTCTTGCAAGAACCCTCGAAACGGAGCAAGTCCAGTTCCTGGACCAATCATGATCATCGGTGTCCGAGAATCCTCCGGCAGGTGGAAAGGACTGTTTACGTCCTGTACAAAAGCGTAGACGATATTACCTTCCTTCTGCTGGCACAGGTAATTTGAACATACTCCTTCAAACTCTCCATGACCCGATTTTGCCGATCCTTTCACCACACCAACGGTAATGCAGCACCCATCAGGGTCGACCAGAGGTGACGAGGAAATCGAATAATACCGCGGGCGTAAAGGAGTCAGGAGTTCCAGGTAGATGTTAAATGGAAGAGCGCACGACGGATTTTCTTCCAGCAAATCGATGACGGATTTGCGCTTGCCCAGGATCTCGGCTTGGTATGCAGCACTACTTCCCTCGCTATCACCCGACAGGAACGCGAGTCGCTCTCTCTCCGTCTCGTCATTGGTATACTCTACCATACGATGGATATGTGCTCTTGTGGCTACATCCTGGAGTTCTGCATAATTGGCGAGCAGGTCATAGACGGAAATGGGTTCATCGATAGGAGTTGCCTGTTTTTTACCCTCCCTTTTATGCAGTTGAACAACTGTCTGCGCATCAAATTGAAAGCGATCTGCCACCCGTTTGACCAGCGCATCTCCATTACTGGCGACTACTCCTAAATGACCCCCAGTGCGGTAGGGCATGTTCGCGGCCAAGGCAATCTGAATATGCCGTATCGAATGCTCCGAAGGATGACCGCCATTCTGTCCACATAGCTCACTATTGGCAACAACGGTCATCGGGACGGCACCGAAGGAGTTCACGAATGGATAGGGATGAGGATGGCGCAGGACCTCTACCTCATACAGAGGCTGCTGTTGCCTCGGCTGAGCTACCATGTTTGTATCCAGGGACAATGTCTGCGCCAGCGCATCCCACAAGGACTTATACCATGCCTGGAACTGCCCATCAAAGTCCCCTGCGGCATCACCTTCTCCACGCCGGTACACGCGTGTAGCTCCATACTTTTCTAAACTGCTATCGATGAGCTTGGGAATCATTTGATAGGTGGCCGCCCAGTCCCGATTGCCACAACCGAAGATAGTATAGTTCACTCCTTTGAGCGTATCCTCAGAGATTCCGTCTTGCAGCCATTGGCAAAATGTGGTGGCATTATCCGGTGGGGCTCCATTGTAGGAGGATGTCACAATCACCGTCGCGCCTTGTTTCGGTAACTGACCGGTGTAGTCATCAAGCGTGTCAACAGTGGCAGTAACCCCCCTGGCCTGACCGTCCGCGGCAATCCGATTGGCCAGTTCTTCTGATGTCCCTATATTGGAGCCATACAGGACAAGCAGCCACCCTCGCTCTGTTGCTGCGGCCGGTTGCACCATCACCACGGGCTGTGGCTTTTCCGTGACGGTAAAAACATCCCCACTGCCAGGAGCTAGAAACTGAGTATCACGATCCACATCCGTTCGTGGTCTGACCTTGATAAAGAAGTCGAGGGGTTTGATCACTCCAGCCTCTTTGATCTGGATTTGATAGGTTCTGGTTGTAAACGGGAGGAAGCGCTGCAGGATCATACCTAATAAGAGCGCGGCTTCTTGCATAGCAAACTGGCGTCCAATACAGGAGCGTTGACCGGTGCCAAAGGGTTTAAAGGCGTTAGCCGGTCGAGTCTGTTCTGCTTCAGAGCTGAAATGGCTATCAGGATCAAAGATCTCTGCATAATCTCCCCAGACGCTCCGGTCGCGGTGCAACATGGGAATGTGAACCGATAGTACGTCGTCCGTAGAGATCTGGTATTTGCCCCCTAGGACACAGTCCTGGTAGGCCCGCCGGTTAAAAAGACTCACTGGTGGACACAGGCGAAGTGACTCTTTCAGAACTTGCGAGATGTACTGTAACTTGTGTACTTGCTCGTACGTCGGAGGCGTTTGTACATCCCTGCCCAGCACGAGATCAACTTCCTCATACGCTCTGGCTAAAACACCGGGATGATTTATGAGGAAGTAAAGGGCAAACGACAGTAAGCTGCTGGTGGTTTCATGCCCCGCAATTAAAAAGGTCATGATCTGGTAGCGAATGTTGATATCATCAAGCTTCTCACCTGTCTGCAGATCAATGCCGTTCAACATGGCGTTGAGCAAATCGTTTTTTTTCGCCCCCTCTTCGCCGCTGGCTTTGCGCTCTTTGATCAAGCGATCAACCGTAGAAAACATCAGCTCAAGATCCTCCTGGCGTTGCCAGCGCTGGCGGAATCTTAACGTTGTTTCCAGGGACGAGCGAGTTGCAGTCTCGCTCAACCCACTGAGGATACGTGCAAGGCTTTGGACGAAAGGATGCATGTCTTCGCGGGCAAATGAGTTGAAGCGATAGCTGAAACCGCATAGCCCGATAGTATCCAGCGTTAAACGCGTCATATCATTGACAACATTGATTTCGCCTTCCGGGTTGAGACGCTGCCACCGTTCGACGAGTTGTTCAGCGATATCCACCATCATCGGCAGATAGTTTCGCATCGCCTTAAGACTGAAACAGGGCATCAAGATCGCGTGCGCTTTCCGCCATTTGGGATTACTGGTCTCCGTTGTAAAGAGTCCATCCCCCGCAAGCTCTTGTGCAGCTTTCACACCAAGCGCGATGGCCTTATCAAAGAGCATATCGTTGCATACTTCATCAACCAGAGTAAAACTAGATAGGACGACCTGTCGTTTCCCGCCCGGAAGTGGCAGTTGATAAATTGGTCCATATGTCCGTGCCAGCCTCATCAGGTCGCGCACCCGCGTCTCGGGCCGAACCTCTTTTATGTTGCCAACGGGAATGTCTGTTAGTTGTGTGGTCTGTACCATTAAAAACCTCCATCCACGAAGAACACCTTCGAATCAATCAAAAGAGAGCATCTTCCAACAAAGAACAACCACACTGAGGTAGATATACGAGGGAATTTCATAACTCAAAGGCCCACCCGGTGGCGTTTGAGACTACCACCCCACTGTCGCGTCTCCTCTCCAGTACCAGTATAAGGAGGAAGCGTCATAAAAACGTTATAAGCATCGTCATGAGGCATTGCACGAGGTATCAACATCGCCAAACCCTGCGGTCTGCTGCTCGATGGGGAATGTTTCCCAAGAACTATACCCGTTCTATACCTTGTGGGTAATAGCTTTCTGACACGTCTTGTCCTACACTCCTGATCAGAGGGAGGCCCTTGTGGTCGCCCAGGAGGCGTCAAGTGAAACATCCGCCCTTACCCCTTGAAAGGAGTGAGCAACCATGACAATATTCACCGTCCTGAAGTTTCCCACGGCTGGAGGGGCTGCGAGGATGCAGCGTACGCTGCAAAAGCTCCAGGAGCAGCGCCAGATCCATATTGAAGATGGGGCAATCGTCACCTGGCCTCTGGGAGCCAGGCACCCCCGCATCAAACAACTCAGCGATCTGGCCGGGATCGGCGCTCTGGGTGGAGGGTTCTGGGGGATGCTCTTCGGCTTGCTGTTCTCTGTCCCCTTCTTCGGGGTGACTACTGGCACCGTTATAGGTGCCCTTGCTAGCCACTTTGCACGCTATGGCATTGACGAGGACTTCATCAAGGGGGTGCGCAATCATCTCACCGAAGACACCTCGGCCCTGTTCCTCTTGACGAGCGAGTCTGTACTGGACAAAGTGGTGGCCGCCATCAAGAGTACGCCTTTCGAACTCATGTCCACCAACCTGTCCTATGAGCAAGAAGCCCAGTTGCGCGAGGTTTTCGGGCAGGAGAGCCTGATATAGTAAATGCGGCTCTAGTGAGCCAACTACGACAACCTCGTAGTTGGGACCCTGATGGTGAGGGTGGTTCCCCGCCCAGGAGAACTCTCTATCAAGATCTCTCCGTGTAGGGACGCGGCGCGCTCTCGCATCGACCGTAATCCCAGGTGCCCTGGAAAACTGGCGCGGGGCTCAAAACCTCGCCCATTGTCCTGGATCACCATGACGACCTCCCGTTCATCTGAGTCCAACCGCAAGACGACCCGGCTGGCATGTGCATGCTTGATGATGTTGTGGAAAGCTTCCTGCGCTATCCTATAAAGGGCATGCTGGCTCTCTAGCGAGAGTGCTGGCTCTTTCTCCTCATCCAGCTCTGTTTCCACTACCAGCGCGTGACGTGTGCGCTGCATAGCTACCAGCTTGAGCAGCGCGCTAATCAGCCCTTCGCTTTCCATCAACTCCGGGCGCAGCTCAAAAAGCAGCGCCCTCATCTCTGCCTGTCCCCCCTCGGCCAGCGAGATGATGCGTTCTAAGACGCTCCTCCACTGCTCCTGATCCACCTCTTGTTCTTCCTCTGCCAGTTGCGCCTCCAATGAGATCCCGAAGAGCGCTTGCAAGACCGAATCGTGTAGCTCGCGTGCCAGTCGCTCCCGTTCCTGAACAGCAGCCAGTCGCGCCTGTGCTTGCGCTTCGGCTCGCTCGCGCACCAACCGCTCTCGTTCGAGGATGAGGACCGCCAGCTTGGCAGCGCCTCTGGCCATAATACGCTCTCGCTCGTTGAAGATCATGGGAGCGTGCTGGTTCAGACACAGGAGGCCCAGCAGGGAAGTACCCTGGCGCAGAGGGACCAGGAGTGTGCGAAAATTCTGTGAATCGGGTACGTACACGGAGTAACGAGACTGCGAGACCTCCAGCAGAACCTCCTCTCCCTGCATTAGACGTGTCGGCAGCGCTGGATCGGTACACAGTTCTCGCAATGATTGCCCCATTAAGCGCTGTTGCCACTGCTGCTTCTGTTCTCTAGAGAGGCCGGTAGCCTCTATAAAGTCAATGACCCCGGTCGCTGCTTCGAACGACACTAGCAGCGCACTTTCACAGTTCAAGACTCTACTGACCAGCGTCAGCAACTGGCGTATCAGTTTGCTCGTCTCCTGGTTGCTCTGCACTTCATTCGGCGGTGTGTTATTGGCGATGAGCAGTTCCGCGATGCTCAGCAGCGTATCCAGTGCGCGTTGTGCGCGTTGCTGCTCGAGCTCCACCAGCCGCTTGCGTAAGGTATCCTGCTCCAGCCGCGCGCACAATACTGATGCCAGCGACTTGAGGATCTGCAGGGCCTGCGATCGCAATGCTGGGAAGAGGTCCAGTACAGGCCTGTGTTTGTGGTTGACCATGCCTCCTCCTTCTACCAGAAGGTGGACTACCTTGTCCATGATTGCTTCTAATGTACCTGAAGAGAGAGCAATCACGCATCTTCCTAAGAGGCTATTTTTGTGTACTTACGAGATGGACAGGAACATGTCGTATTCGGACTATATAGTATGTTTGGACTAAGATGCCTGGAAGCGTAATTAGATCTAGCGATTTTTGGCACGTAAACTCATAGCGACTCCTCCTGAGCAGGAGTGTAGGACAAGATCTGCCAGGAAGCTATTGCCCACAGGGTATAGAATGGGTATAGTTCCTGAAAAAGGCAACAGGAATCAAAGTAGCAACCAATGAAGAAATGACAATAGGCAACATCACATCAGGTGCCTTTTATTGGACTTACCCGGGACGCTACAGATAGAAGACGTCAGATGAATTGATGCCCCATGGCATAGCGGGTGGCGTCACTGCGGGAATTGATACCGAGCTTGCGGTAGATCGATTGGATATGTGCTTTGACTGTGTTCGGACTCAGGACGAGTTGGGTAGCAACCTGGCCGGTACTTAATCCCATTGCCACCAGGCGCAGCACCTCGATTTCACGAGCGGTCAGCCCGTCAGGTATGGCCGAATTTGCTGATGGGGGCTCAGCAGGAGGTAGTGTGGGAGTCTGTGGAAGTGGAAGTGTTTGTTCTTTAGCAGCCAGGGCTTCCCATGATGTCATAGTCTGTCCCGTTGCCCATGCCGCTGCAAAAGCTCTTTTCCCCAGTTGAGTACGTGCCTCAGCCAGGGTACGCTCGTAGCGAGGCTGTTCCAGGCCGAGAGAGCAATAATACCCCGGGCCTGTACGTACGCTTACGGCTGCTGCATAGAGATGGACAGCCCATACCTGCTGCCCCTGGGTTACTGCGATTGCTCCTATTCCCTCCAGGCAAGAGGCGACCACCCACCTGATGCGCGGGATGAGCGTCCTCCCCTGCATTTTATTGACGGCTTCCTCGTACTGTACGCGTGCCTGTGCCAGATTGCCCTGCTGGGCGGCCAACTGTCCTAAACAGAAGAGCGCCTGAACCATTTCTTCGTCATTTGCACTTTCACCGGCGTACGATAGCGCCTCCTCCAGCAAGATGCTGGCCTCTATCTTCTCCCCCAATTCCAGCAACTCGAAAGCGAGTACAGTCAGTACCTCTGTGGCAAGCCATGACATCCCTGACTCTCTGAAGAACGCAAGACTCTGCCTGGATAGATGCTCTGCTCTCACAGTATACCCCTCGGCAAAAGCGACCAACGCGAGATAATGAAGACTGACAGCACTTCCATATACATCATCCACCGCTTTGTACAGCTCCAGACCCTCCTCGAACCACTCACGCGCCGCGACAACTTCTCCACAAAAAAGGGCTCCTACACCCAGTGAAATCAGCATCTCAGCGCTGATGTTGCCCGCTCCTATTTCCCGGCAGCGTGAGAGGCTCTCGCGGACCATAGCCATTCCCGCTTCGACTTCGCCACGATCATACATGATGCAGCCCAGGTAGTAAAGGCAGACTGCGATACCCAGTTTATCTTCCAGGTGCCGAAATAGTCCCAAACTTTCTTCGAGGTATGTGCCTGCTCGCTCTGGATCGTTCTGACGATACGCCAGAACGCCAGCAGCCTTGAGCGCTTTTGCTCGCTCCTGGCTGGTGGCCAGTGTATCATCCTCACGGGATGCCTCCAGGGTTCGTTTCAGAAAGCTGCGGCCCTCACTCATCCGCCCCCGGCGTACCCAGAACTGTTCCAGTGCTGCCGCCAGTCGCAGCGCATCCCCTCTCCGCCGGCGCGTTAGCATCCATGACAACACTGCCTTGAGGTTCTCATATTCCCGTTGCAGCCGCTTCTGCCAGGCTATTTGCGTCGCACCCAGCAGGGCAGCCTCAGCCTGTTCTGCGAGGATGAGATAGTAGTGGGCGTGCGCATCGCGCGCCCGCTCCAGTTCCCCCAGTGCGGCCAGGCGCTCCCACCCAAACTCACGCGTGAGCCCTGAGAGGTACAGAAAGAGTTCAAACCTTTCCCGCTCTCCCTGTTTGAGCAAGCTCTTATCGATCAGCGAGGCCACTCCATCCAGCACAGGGATAGGCATCCCATCCAGCGCTATCCCGACCGCTTCGGCTGCCTCCAGGCTGAACGCTCCCTGGAAAACCGCGAGCCGCCGGAAGAGCAGTTGTTCTTCAGCAGAGAGCAAATCATAGCTCCAGGCGATGGTATTGCGCATCGTCTGCTGGCGAGCTGCAACATCCAGTTTGCCGCTGGTTAACACCCCTAAACCATGCTCCTGTTGCAGGCGCGTGAGCAGCGCCTGGAGGGATAGCACTTTGCTGCGTCCCGCCGCCAACTCGATCGCCAGGGGCAAACCGTCGAGCCGGACACTGATCTCGGCAATGATGGCTGCGTTGTCCTGGGTCAGTTTGAACTCAGGATTGTATGCCTCTGCACACTGTACAAAGAGGGCCACCGCTTCCACCTGGGCCAGGTCTTCCTCGGCTGGCAAGTGGTGCAGGTCAGGCAGGGCCAGCATCGGCACAGCAAACTCATATTCCCCTTGCAGGTGCAGCGCAGCACGACTGGTGACCAGGATTTTGAGCTGTGGGCAGGCTGAGAGTAACTCCGGCAGCAGCGCTGCTGCCGAAAGCAGATGCTCAAAGTTATCCAGCAGCAGCAAGAACTGCTTATCGCGCAGATAGGCGACGAGCTGCTCGAGAGGGAAGAGGTCTCTGTTCTCGGGCAAACCCAGGGTGCGCAGGATGGTAGGCACTATGAGGTTAGGATCGCGCAGGGCAGCCAGCGAAACAACAGATACCCCCTGGGCAAAGTCCTCCAACACCTCGGCACTCAGTGCCAGGGCCAGACGTGTCTTGCCAACACCCCCTGGGCCTGTGAGCGTCAGTAAACGTACCTCTGAACGCGACAGCCGGGCATGCGCTGCCCGGAGAACCTGCTCGCGTCTAATCAGTGGTGTGAGAGGCACAAACAAACTCTGCACATTCCTCCCTGAGACCGTTGCTCCTATCATGTGAGGGTCAAATTCCTTAATGGGTTACCAGGGACAAAAAAACAAAAGAACCGCAGCCCGGGAAGGACGTAAAATACATTCAATCCTCTCAATTCATTTAATCCAAGTGAATGTGTCATCTATTCATTCAGAGGAGGGCGCAGACACCAGGCCGAGACGCATCGCGTTCAATACCGCCTGCGTACGGCTCTGCGCGCCCAACTTGGAAAGGACATGGCGTACATGGGCCTTGACAGTTGCCTCCGTGATGTGGAGCGCCTGCATAATCTCTTTATTAGAGGAACCATGAGCCAGCAGATCCAATACCTCCCGTTCGCGCTCAGTGAGTGGATCAATGCGGCCTGATGGTTGAATCTGGTTTACCAGTAGCGCGGCGACTTGAGGAGACAGATGCACCCGCCCCTCCATGGCGTCCTTGATCGCCTCGCGTATCTCACTGGCTCGCGTATCTTTGAACAGGTAGCCACTTGCCCCTGCCTGCATCGCCTGGATGACTGACGTTGGATTGAGTACCCCTGTCAGCACCACCACCTCTATTTCCGGCAGATCACGGTGTAAAATTGAAGTAGCACTGATCCCATCCAGGTCCTGTAAGCTCAGGTCCATCAGGACCACATCCGGTTGCAAACGATAGGCTTGCGTGATCGCCTCCTCTCCTGTTTCTGCCTCTCCCAGCACGCGGAAAGCTGAATCCCGCTCAAGAGCTCGATGCAGCCCCTCACGAACAATAGGATGGTCGTCAACAATCAGTACGCCTATCGCCATCTGAACACCTCCTACCAGGGAGTATCTCTTCCTTCTGCTAAGATTGATATATAGATGTAAATATCCATTTCCAGGGCCGGAAAGGAGCATTAATACAAAGATCTCTACTACTTATGTTCGCGAAAATACTGAGGGGGATGGGCTTAATGCCCCAGGCTACCACAAATAACCCAGAGGTTCACAATGCTGCCCAATAACAAATTTCTTTCTTCTCACACCATTTCATTGTATATCACAACGCCGTCAAATGATACGCAAGGAAATCACAGAGACATCACGAAGTGTCATTTGCGTGCTAGCTTATCCTTTTGGATACTGATCGCCCTCTTCAAAGGGCGAAGCCGAGAATGAACCCCTCTGGTCATGACAAAAACAATGCAAAACCCCATACTTTATACAAGGTGGGGATCATATTCCGCGAGAGATCTTCTCGATGTGTTTTCAACACATTAGGCTCACTCCCGGTCGCTCTCGCCACGAGATGGTTCACCATCTCATTGGAGATGCACGACAACGAAAGGAAGTGGCATGCCTTCTGAGCAAGGAGGTGCTGCTCGGCAGCGGACGAACGGTTCGTTCTATCCGTTGTCCTCAAGGAAGGGAATATGCTATGGGTGTGTTACGTCTCTGTGTACTCGGCACCCCCGAGGTCTTTCATAATGGTACGCGTCTCACCTTTGCCTTGCGCAAGGGGCAGGCCTTGCTGCTCTACCTGGCCGTCGAGGGTGGTATGCATCCCCGTAGCAAGCTCGCTGCCTTCTTGTGGCCTGACAGTGAGCCTCACGACGCTCGCACCGCCTTGCGAAACGCCCTGGCTCTGCTGCGCACCCTGCTCACAGACAGCGACGCCTCCCCTGCGGCGCACACCCACCTTATGCAAGCGGGCGACCTGCTTGGCCTGGACCCGCAGGCCCTGGTGGAGTTGGATCTGCACCAGGTGCAGCAGGCCTATCAACACGCCCAACAATGTACCACACCCCCTTCCGAGAGGCAGCGG
>Ga0137361_10001815_pt1 | contig 13380 bp, 11 predicted proteins | sample Mad1_80_16metaG_FD_104923 | JGI IMG/M metagenome (GOLD analysis project Ga0137361, IMG submission 104923) | Vadose zone soil microbial communities from Angelo Coast Range Reserve, California, USA - Mad1_80_16 metaG | ecosystem: Environmental > Terrestrial > Soil > Vadose zone | place: USA... | reverse complement strand
TCGGATTACCGTTGTCCGGATTAGTACCGGCCAGTGAAAGTAAAACTGCGGGCTAGCTGAACTTTGGAGAAGGAGACGTTACTATTCGGCACGTAAGGACTCGCCGGGATCTACAGCGGATGCTAATGGCGGCCGGAAGTGTCGTCAAGCGGTTTTCGCGAATTTCACGGCGCTATAGAAGCAACCGGCGAAAGACATTTTCGAGAGCCTGCTCCGGACTTTCGCACAAACCTGTGTGGACGGGCGAGACCTGGATGATGGTGCTTCGCGGCGCGACCAGCCAGTGAAAACGTTCGCGTTGGGTAAGTCTGGCGATCGGTCCGGCGGCCGCTTCTCCCGCGCAGATCTTGGGAAAGGCTTCCAGATGTTCGCGCACAAGTGGAATATCGATCTCCGGCCAGACCGCTTTCAAACGCGATTCATCAACGTGAATGCGAGCTTCGAGAAACTGCCGTTCCGGACAGAAGACGATGACGCCGGCATTGACGAACTCCTCACGTTCGACCCGCGGGACAACCCGCAGCACAGCATAGTCAAACGAGCTTTGCTCGGGCACGAGTGGCCTCCTGAACGAAGTTGGACGAACCGCTTAAACGGCGGGTCAGAAGATCGACATACATTGGGCGCTTCTGAGCCGGTAGCCAGGCGTCTGGCGTCTGATCGAGGATCTCTGCAAAGACCGCCGGATTGAGCCTCTTGCACAAGTCCGATCCGGCCTCTTCGATGGCATCGGCCCAGGGTAAAAGAACATGATGACGGATCGGCGGGAACACGGACTCGACGAACTGTTCGGCATTTCTCCAGTCGTGGTGGAAGTACAGCGCCGCGCCATGATCGATCAGGTAGAGCGTCTTGTGCCAGTAGAGCAGGTTCGGGTTCTTCGCCGTGCGATCCACATTTGTGACGAACGCGTCGAACCACACGACCTGCGAAGCGATCCACGGGTCAGCGGTATCTCGAGCGGCGGGATCGAACATGACAGAGCCAGGAAGATAGTCGAGCGCGAGGTTCAAACCGACGCTGGCGCGAAGGAGATCGCGGATTTCTTCATCGGGTTCGTTTCTTCCAAGGGCGTCATCAACCGTGACGAAGACAAGTTCAGGCACCTTGAGACCGGCAGCGCGTCCGATTTCGCCGGCGATCAGTTCAGCGACTAACGCAAGCGCACCTTGTCCCGCACCTCGGAACTTGAGGACGTACAGACCGAGATCGTCCGCTTCGATAATAGCCGGCAGTGATCCGCCCTCCCGGAGCGGTGTTACATACCGCGTTGCGCACACTGTACGGGGCATGGTCCGAAGTGTAACCCATGCGTGGCGTCTGGCAGGCTGCGGAAATCGCGAATCCTGCTAGTCGCTTTCGACCTGTTGCGTCTTCACGTATTTGTGCGCGCTGTAGCGGAGGATCCAGATCGCAGCGGAAAGCGCGACGACCGTGGCGGCGAGGAGCCCAAGCTCGACCAGCATGTTATGGAAAACCTCGGGGTGCACCTCCTGCTCGGTGGAGGTCGCGGTGATCACGAGCATCCGCCGGATGCCGGCGATCACGCCAATGAGGAGGAACGGCTCAACGTTGAGTGTGTGCGACTGGAGCGAGATCGCTACGGTGTACACGATCTCCATGGTCATCATCACCAGGAGCACCGTGTTCAGGATCTCGACCGATTTATGCTCGATTTCGAGCGGCCCGCGGCGAGCGGCTTCGCTGAGGTCGTACATGCTCGAATAAAGCAGCAGCACAGCGACCAGCACGAGCGCCAGGCCGATCAGGACGAGCACGACACTCTCCGACATACCAAGCAGGTTTGCCGCCCGCAACGTCCAGAGCTTCTTCTTGCCGTCCTCGCTATGCTTCTCGTCGCTCACTTTACTCGACAGCGCTCAGCCGGTGATGGAAAGGCGTCCCGTGCTGTCCCCGATGCGGTCCCACTTGACACCGAAGTTCTCGAGCAGCGTCAGGTGGAGGTTCGCCAGAGGTGTTTCCTTCGGATAACGAATATGACGTCCGCCTTTGAGCGTGCCGGCGCCGCCGCCTGCAAGCAGCAGCGGGATGTTCCGCGGATCGTGAGCGTTGCACTCACCCATGCCGGTTCCATATATCAACGTGGCATGGTCCAGCAGCGTCCCGTCGCCGTCGGAAGTCGATCGCATCTTGTTCAGCAAATAAGCAAACTGCGTCACGTGATAGGCGTTGATCTTTTCCACCTTCGCGATTTTTTCGGCCTCGCCGGCGTGGTGCGTAATTGGGTGGTGCGCGTCGGGCACGCCCACCTGCGGGTATGTCACACCGCTGAACTCACGGCCCAGCATCAAGGTGATGACGCGTGTCAGATCGCACTGGTAGGCGAGCACCTGCAGGTCACACATCAACTTCACATGCTCGTCGTAGCTGGCGGGAATGCCTGCCGGATGGTCGACTATGGGCAGATTCTGATCGTTCTGCTCCTCAGCCAACTGGATGCGACGTTCCACGTCACGGATCGACTCGAGATACTCGGTGAGCTTGAGCCTGTCGCCCGGCCCGAGCGATCCCTGCAGCGATGCGACTTCCTTAGTCAACGAATCGAGCACGCTGCGCTGCTGGCGGATGCGTGTCAGGCGTGTTTTCGGATCCGTGCTCCCGGCGTCGCCGAACAGCCGCTCGAACACCGCGCGCGGATTATTCTGAGTGACGAGCGGCGTATTGGCACTTTTCCAGGAAATGGTGTTGGTATAAGGACACGCAAAACCGACGTCACAGGCGCCGGCGGTCTCGCCATTCTCGATTGCGAGCTCGAGCGAGGCGAGCTGTGTGCGCTTGCCTGTTTCCCGCGCCAGGATCTGATCCATCGAAATGCCGGCATCGAGCCAGGTTTCGCTCGTTGGCGGCGATATGTCGGTCAGGAACCGAGTGCTCGCTTTGGCATGGGCGCCGCCCGGCCGGCCGGGAGTGGGCACACAGGCCAGATTGCTCAACACCAGAAGCTGATCACGATAAGGCGCAAGCGAACTCAGCGTGGGCGACAATTCGAACGCAGTGCCGTCAAGAAGAGGCGTCCATTTATTCATGATCATGCCATTCGGCACATACATCACGCCCAGGCGGTTTACCGGCTTTGCCTGTGTCTTACCCTGTGCGGATAGCACGGGCACCATCCCGTCCAACAGCGGCAATGCCAGCGCTGCGCCCATGCCGCGCAATACCGCGCGCCGGGAGATGACCTTTTTCGTAATAATCATTGGTTAGACTCCTTGACGATACCCATGCTGAATGGCTTGCTCCGGACAAAGGATGAGAACAAATAATAATGATGACCGTCGTGCCATTAATACTTCCAGATTTGTACTAAATACGCGCAAAGTCAACAGTTTGCACGCGGGCTAAAGCCCGCGTGCTTTCACCTCATCTCGGAGCGTTCTGCAGACCTTCGCCCTTCATGATCAAATCCATTTCAGTCTTGGCCTGCTGCAAGCCGCGCTCACTGATGTTCTTCGTCAACGTGGCGAGGTCGTTCACCGATGCCGCCGCCTGGGCGGCAGTGGTTGCCGTGCGGATTTTCTGTGCAAGGTTAACCGCCTGATCCGTCCATTGCAGCACGTTATTCAGCGACGCGGACACCTGCGCCGCGTGGGTCTTGATATTGGCCGTCACGCCTTCCGCCTGCACGGCAAATTCGAGATGTTGCAGAGCGCCCGTCGCTGCCTTTCGGACACCGTAGCCGGATCCGGGACCTTTCGGTTCGACGCTCGAGTCGAGTGCATTCAGGACGTGACCCGCGTGAAGCTTCATCGCCTCCAGGTCGTCCGCGCTTTTTGCGGCCAGGTCTGCGTGAACCGCCGCGACCCGTCCATCCGAAATCGCCGCGATGAGAAACCCGACGTTGGCCGGCGTGTCCCGCCAGTTCGTCATGACGTGGCCGAGATGAAGGTGGGCCGGAATCGCTTCGATCTTCGCCGCCACGATCGCGCCATCTTTCAATTCCCCCGTGATCCTCACCGGCCGGCCGGCATATAGCGGAAGGCCACCCAGGTCCTGATTGGCAATGGCGATGACTTGCTGTTTGTCGTCCACGAGGACGTACTGGGCCAGCGCCTTGATGCATTCGAACAGGCACTCGCGCTCCGACATTTTGCCCGCCGCCTTCATCTGATGAGAAGCGCCGCACATGCTGTCGGAGAGTCTGCCGCTAAAGACCTGTTGGGTCTGCCGGTCCTGAAACGGCGCGGCCGTCACCCAAGTCAGGAGTATCACTCCCAGGGTTTTCTTCATGGTGCCTCCGTGGAAGGTTCCATTATTGAAGAAAAATCGGCCAAGTCAAAGGTTCACGTGGCCTGTGGCGCGCAAAAACATCACAGCCGCCGAGCGGCTGGAGCAAGCGATTGCGTTGGTTCTTCAGAACCACAAACGTAATTCGGGGACAGACGCATAAATCACCCAATTAGCAAACAACGTAAGTTGAATGCTAATTGGGTGATTTATGCGTCTGTCCCCGAATTACGTTTACCGCTTTTGTTGTTTCGAATAGTCGATGAAGTTCAATTCCTGGCACTTACCTGGATTATATGGAGCATCAGCGACAAGGACTGTATCGGATCCCGTGTATTGGCCCTTCAAGTACACGGGATCCTCGGCAACATAGCTGCGCGTCAGCGCCATCTTGTTCGGATCCAGTGAAAACCGTTCGACGACGTGCAGCTTGTCACTACTGCGCACCGGCGTATTCAAAAAGCCCGGCAGGAATCCCACCGTATCGACGACCAGCGTGTCGCCTTCCCAGTGTCCAATGGAGTGTCCGGGGCGGCTTTGTTTGATGTTCTGCGGATGTTCCTTCAAGTTTGTGTAAATCGTCCGTTTCAATCCGAACTGCCCGTACTCCAGGACGATCGTATCTTTATTCTGTGTGATTCTGTTGATTGGCCCGTCGAACGTCCAGTCGAAGACGATGCTGGTCGCCTGGCAATGGAAGCGCGGATTATCGTCGCGCTTGAAGTCAGCGGCGGCCTTCTCTCCGAGTTCCGTCAACTCGGTCCCGCCATAGAGCCTCGGCCCAGCGCCACCGCCTCTGCGGGCGCCGCCGGTGTTCGTGGGACGCTGGCCGGGCTTGTATTGACTCACCTGGGTGAGCGGCACCAGCCCGCCGCCGGTGCCACGCGGGTCCACCATAACGACCTGTTCGGGCGCCCACTCCCCTGCGATATTGGGCTCGCCGGTTGGACGCCGCGGCGGCCGGTTGGTGTTCGGACGAACGATCGGCCCTCTGACCTCCTGCAGTCCGCCTTTCGGCGCCTTCACGTATTGGCCATAGCGGTCCATACGTGTTCCGTCGGCAAACAGGATCGTTTGCAGGTAGGACGAGTTGGGATCTGTCCTGTTAGGTGACGCCTCGATGGTGATCTGCTGGCCAACCGGCAACAGGTCTGCCGTCCAGCCGGAGCGCCGCAGAACGTGCATCGACCGCATTTCACACCGATGATGGCTGACCTTCCCGTCGTCGTCGGTGACATCGAAGTAAAGCCACGAGTGTGGATTGATCAAATCGACACGCGTAAGCCTGGCCTTGAACTCGACCGTCTGGTTGAGGGCGTACTCTGTTCCACCGTGATGCGCCAGAGCAAGCTGGGGCAAAAGGAATGCGATAACAAACTCTATGGCTCGAAACATGATCGTACTCCGGTTTGCACGCCTACGCTGAGGATAGCCCGGAGAGTTCCTTGAGTTGTCCAGTGCTGTCGCCGAACTTCTCGGTCGGGACGCCCAGGTTGCGGAGCAGCGTCAGCTGCAGGTTCGTCAGCGGCGTGTGGTCGGGATAGACAAGGTGACGGCCGCCCTTGATGGTTCCCGCGCCTCCGCCCAGCACCAGCGTCGGCAGGGGGCCGTGGGTGTGACGATCGCTGTGGCTGATGCCGCCTCCATACAGAAGGATCACGTGGTCGAGCAACGACCCGTCACCATCCGGCGTCGATCGCAGTTTCTCCAGGTATCCGGCGAAAAGCTTGACGTGATAGGTCTGGATCCTGGCGCACTTTTCCATCTTCACCGGATCGTTCTGGTGATGGGTCAGTGGATGATGAGGCTCGGGGATACCGATCTGCGGGTAGGGCCGCCCATTCTGTTCGCGGCCATACATAAAGGTCGTTACCCGTGTCAGGTCGGACTGGAAGGCCAGCAACTGCAGGTCGTAGAGAAGCGCGACGTGCGGCTCGAACCCATCAGGAATGCCCGCAGGCCGCTCCACCTCTGGCGCCTCTTTGCTGCTTTGTTCCTCAGCCTTCTGGATCCGTCGTTCCACGTCCCGGAGTGATGCGAGGTAGTCGTTCACTTTCCGGTTGTCGCCCGGACCGAGTCTCCGCTGCAGCTCCTTCACGCGGTCGGTGACCGAATCGAGAATGCTCCGGTCCTGCTGCAGACGTGACGCACGCACGCGCGCATCCGTGCTATCGCTCGAGCCGAATAGCCGCTCGAAGACCACGCGCGGGTTATTCTCCGCCATTAGCGGCAGCGTCGGCGTGAGCCACGAAATCGTGCTGCTGTAGGCGCAGCTGTAGCCCACATCGCAGGCCCCTACCAGGCTGGCATCGTCCACTGTCAGCTGCAGCGAGGAGAGCTGGGTTTCGCGCTCGAACGCCTTCGCGGCGATCTGGTCCATCGAGATTCCGTTTTCGACGATGGTATCCGACCGCTTCACGTGAACGCCGGTCAGGTACGTCCCTGATGCGCGTGAGTGGTCTCCGCCGCCGTCGCCCAGCGCCTCGGCCTGATCGCTGTAGAGGCCCGTGACGACGACCAGCTTCTCGCGGAAAGGCTCCAGCGGCGAGAGCACGGGCGAGAACTCAAACCCGGCGCCGGCGCCCCTGGGCAGCCACTTATCATAGATGATGCCGTTCGGATGGTAGACGACGCCGAGGCGGCGCACCGCTTTCGCCGGCGTTTGCGCGGCGGCCGTTAACGCCGGAACCATTGCGTCCAGCAAGGGCAAAGCGACCGCCGTGCCGATCCCGCGAAGCACGGTCCGGCGCGAGATGGCTTTCTTTGTCACGATCATGAACTCGACCTCCTCTTAGTGGCTGCTGCTTCTCTTGAGGCTGCGCGCTATCGCACTTGCGCTTCGCGTCGGGCTTGCATTCGCTCCGCTCATCCTCATCTGAAATGGTGCGCTCTTCACAATAGCCAGAATCGCCGACGACCAGCGGTAGTTATCAGCGGCGGCGGCTCGCACGATCCCCCGGATCGCCGGCGCGTCGAAATACTCGATCTCCCGGCCCAGGGCATACGTTGCCAGCTTTCCCGTCACCGCCCTCACGAACTGCTCTTTCTGCGCCACCAACGCCCGGCGCAGAGCCGCGGGCCCTTCCACCCTGGTTCCGTCCAGCAGCACACCGGAGGCGTCGATGCGCGCGCCCGCGTCGGTTGTGCGCCATTGACCAATGGCATCGAAATTCTCGAGGCTGAAACCCAGCGGGTCCATGCGCGCATGACAGCTCGCGCACACGGGATTCTGGCGGTGCATCTCCAGCATCTCGCGCACCGACAGGGGTTTCGTCCCCGTGTTGCTCGCCTCCAGAGCTGGCACATTGGGAGGTGGAGGCGGCACGGGCGCGGCGAGAATGTTTTCGAGCAGCCACTTTCCGCGGATTGTCGGCGACGTGCGGGTCGTGTACGAGGTCACGGACAGAACCGCCGCCTTGCCCAGCAACCCCCAGCGGTTCTCATCGGCCAGCGTCACCCGGCGGAAGTGGGTTCCATAGACGCCCGCAATTCCGTAGTGGCGGGCCAGCTGTTCGTTGAGGAACGTGTCCTTCGCCGTCAGCAGATCCACGATGCTCCGGTCCTCCTTCAGCTGAGCGTCGAAGAACAGCTTCATCTCCCTTACGAAGGCTATCCGCAGGTTGTCGTCAAACCACGGGAAATGCTGGTTCGCATCCGGCGTGAGCAGCCACACATTGCGGATCTGCAGCCACTGTTCGAAAAAGTTCTCCACCAGCGATGTGCGCGCGCGCGGATCCGCGAGCATGCGCCGCACCTGCTGATCGAGGACACTTGCATCCCGAAGTCTCCCGCGGATCGCCAGGTCGAGCAGCTGGTCGTCCGGAATGCTGCTCCACAGGAAGAACGACAAGCGTGAGGCGAGTTCGACGTCGGAGAGGCGATAGACCGTGCCCGGAGGAATGTTGGCGGGCTCGGTCTCTATTCGGAACAGAAAATCAGGACTGACGAGAACGCGCTCGAGCGCAGCGCGAATGCCCGCATCGAAGTTCCCGCCGGCTCGGGCGGTCTTATAGAAACCGAGCAGCACCCGAACATCCTCTTCGGTCGATGCCCGGCGATACGCACGCCGGGCCAATGTCGACAAAATCTTCGTCGCGCATGCGTTCTCTTCCACGCTGCTGGCGGGACGGCACACGAAGACGAGGCGCCGGCTCGGCGAATCCTGCGGCACCTGGGCATTGTACGGCCCCCCGATCAGCAGCGACGAGATGGCGGCTGAGGCCGTCGGAACGTCTCCTTCACGGCTCCAGATCGGAATGCGCGCCGGTCCCAGCCCCTCAGGCTGGACATCGTTGGACTTGAGAAGGGTGGCGACGACCGTCCGCAGGCCCGCCTTCAAAGGGACACGCACTTGCAATGCGTCATCCGCATTGGTCATGTCTCCCGCCTTCACCTCGCGGTAGTCTGCCGCCGCCTGGGCTGCCAACTCCGCTCCGCCGCCGAGCGTGAACTGCCCGACTCGTACACCATCGACGCGAATTTCGATCTGGCTCTGCTCGTTCAGGCCACGGATCACGTCTTGAAAGGTTCGCTGTAACCGAACCCTGAAGATGTACTCACCATCCACTGGGAAATAGTGGCGCGCCGCGATCCCGCCCCGCGAGCCCAAAGAAAAATCTTCGCCCAACCGGTCCGTTTGCCATAGCCCGGTCTGCTCATTCGCATTGCCCTTGACTGTTGTGTAGCGCTCGAATCCCGGCCGGATCGTCGGATCGCCGATGGCGAGACGCGCGATCTTGGCCGCCGCGTTCAGGTAACGATCGAGCAGCGCCGGCGCAATCAGGAGCGCATCGGCATTGGTGTCAAAGCCGTGGGCTTGCTCGTCCGGAGGCAGCATGGACGGGGCGTCCACCTCGACACCAATCAGGTCGCGAACTGCATTGGCATATTCGGTGCGATTGAGCCGATGGAGGTCCGCCGGCCGGCCCGGATTCGGATGAGCCGCGGCCGCACGGTCCAGTTCCGTCTCCAGCCACGCCGCTGCAGTGTCATACGCAGCGTTGTCCGGGCGCCGAATGCCGGGAGGCGGCATCGACCGGCTTCGCAGCTTCACGATGACTTTTTCCCAGGTTTGCGCTGCGTTGAAAACCTGGTTCGCATCAGCGCTCTCGAGCGTGAGGTTGCCGGTCTTCAATCGGTCGTTGTGACAGGTGACGCAGTAGTTGGTGACAAACTCACGCGCCGGAGTTGCGGGAGTGGTCTGCGCGCTCGCCTCGACGGACCACAAAAGTACGAGAGACGCGATCAATGTTTTTCGCCTGAACTGCATCATCGTTCCTCACTGTAGCGGCGGTCTATGACCGCCGACGATCCGGCAGTCATAGAAGCGCATGAATTGCGGGTGCCTCCGATGTAGTCGCGGGCTTCAGCCCGCGTTAGTTGAGTTTTCGCGAACCGCCAGGGAACGCGGGCTAAAGCCCGCGACTACATTTGAAGCACATACAGCAACTTGTGAAATCGCCGGCGGTCATAGACCGCCGCTACAGTCCTCACCGGCACTTGTTCTGCGCCTGACAGGGACGTCCGAGCGTTGGGTCCGCCCCGTGTTTGGCCAGTATGTCGGCGCCCGCTTTGTTGTAGAGAACACCGCCCAGCCGGTCGCCGAAGCCGGACGCGGCGAGCCACGGCGTGACGCCTGCCTTACTCACGACGTTCACATCCGCTCCCTTCTCTATCAACAACTCGAGCAGGGTATTCCATCCGCGGTACGCCGGGCCGAACAGGGCGTTCTCATTGAAGGTGGTAACCCCGCCGGCCGCCACGCCCACGTCCAGCAGAAACTTGACGGCCTCGATCGCCTGCTGCTCGGTGACCGGACTTTCGCCCACCAAACGATTCAGGGCTGACGCCGCCATCACCGCCGTTGTGTTGGTGTTCGTCATCAGTTTCGGATCGGCGCCGCCTTCCAACAGGAGCCGCATCATCTCAACGTCGTCGACCGCGCTGGCGAGCAGAACGGGCGTTGCGCCGACGGCGTCGGTGTAGCCGCCGGCGAATCCCGGCGTGGGCCGCGTCATGCGCGCGTTCGGATTTGCGCCATGAGCCAGAAGGGCTCTCACGAGCTGCAGCTTGGCCGGTCGATCCGGAATGCCGGCCATCGGATCGTCGAAGCCGTACACCGGATTTGCAGTCCCGCCTTCCCAGGTCGTCGCCGCCCAATGGAGCGGCGTCAAGCCGGCGTCGCCGATATTGGGATCCGCCCCATGCTCTAAAAGGAAGAGCGCAAGCGGCACTTGTGCTCTCATGGTGGCCACGAGCAACGGGGTGCCGCCCTCAGATGCGGTCGCGGAATTGGCGCGACCTCCACGCAGGGCCTGGACACCTCCCCCCGTGGCGACCGCTGGCACGGGAGCTTGTCCTCCGCGCGCTCCATTCAGAGAGACGTCCGGCTGCGACCGAATATCGATGTTCACGCCCGCGGCCAACAACTGACGGGCGCTCTCGACGTCGCCCTCGCGAGCGGCAAAGTGCAGGGCGGTGAATCCGCTTTTCGTGCGGGCCTGTAGGTCGGCCTTTGCCTCGATGAGCATTCCAACCACGCCGGGGTGATGTTCCGCCGCGGCCCACATCAACGCCGTCTGGTTCTGAGCCGGTTCCTTCGCATTCACGTCGGCGCCACGAGCAAGCAACATCTCGACAGCGTCCGCGTTGCCGGTCCGGGCGCAGGTCATGAGCGGGGGCACGCCAGTGGCGACGGGCGTATTTGGATTGGCCCCGGCCTTCAGGAGCAGATCGACGAATGCCGCGTTGCCGTTGGTGCATGCCTGGGACAGCGGCGTCATGCGAAAGTCGTTCGCCGCGTTCGCGTCCGCCCCGGCGCGAATCAGGAGGGCGGCTGTCTCGAGAGCGTTCCAGTGAGCGGCCCAGAGGAGCGCCGTGGAGCCATCACCCGACCGCGCATTGACGTCGGCGCGTTGATTCAGCAGGGTGCGAACCTGCTCCTGGTCCTGGTTTCGAGCCGCCTCGACCAGATCGCCACTCCCAGCAGTAGCCCCGGCAGCCATCAGCGACGCCATCGAGAACGCCACCACAAAGACGATCTGTTTGCCCTTGTCGCGCATGCCGCTCCTCATCAATCAGCAATTTTAAGGAATACCAAGCGTAGTTATAGCATTGGTCGCATGGGGCGGCACAGAATTATGGGCTGACGGATGTTATGATGTCGCCAAAGGATGACGCCATGAGCATGAAGAAAAGCGGTTTGACGCGCCGCGGACTCCTCAAGAAGGGGGCCGCAACCGCTGCCGCCGGCGCGGCCGGCCTGTTGACTTCGCCACGAACGGTCGCTCAGTCAGCCCAGGCTCCTGCCGTCGTCACGCGCCGAAGGTTCAAGGCATGGATCTCCCGCGGCGACGGCCGTGGGAGAACCACGCTGCAGGAAATCACGCTGCGTCCGATCAGCGGCAGGCAGGTTGTGGTTCGAACGGAAGCCACGAACCTTTGCTATTCCAACGTGGGCGCGGTGCTTGGGTTCCAGCCAAACAGCGGCGCGGCCACTCCCCCGGCCTCGGCACTGGCGCCCCCTCCGGGCACTCGCCGGATGAACGACATCGCGGTAATCCAGGGCCACGGCGGAATCGGGATCGTCGAAGCCGTGGGCCCGGAGGTGCGACGCGTTCGCACAGGCGACAGGGTATGCGTCTCGGGCACACCGCAGTGCGGGTCATGCTACCCGTGTTTGAGAGGCCGCTCCGACATGTGCCAGTTCCTGAGCGCGATTGGCGCCGATGACCTGACGCCGATCGCGGACATGAGCGACGGCACGCCGGTATTTGAAAATTCCCACATCGGCGGGCTGGCCGAGTTGATGGTGACTACCGAGGAATGGGTGGTGCCGATCTTCACAAAAGCCGATGCGGTCGAGCTCGGGATGGTCTGCAGTTGCGTGAGCGTTGCCGGCCTTGGAGCGACAACGTCGCAAGGCTTGGCGGTCATTGAGCCCGCGTCAACTGTGGCCGTGGTCGGCTGCGGCCCGCTCGGACTAAGTACTCCATTTCATAAATACACTAACGTATTAAATTGAGTTGATCGACTCGATATGGCAAGGTAGCGTTCGGAGGTGCTGCCAATTGCCTCGTCTGAGCCCATATGTCATCACCTTGTCGAAGTCGGAAGCGCAGGAGTTACATCGACGAGCAGGACAATATACGTTACCGTATTTTCAGGTACAGCGCGCGAAGATGATCCTAATGGCGGCCGAAGGACTGTCAAACGACGAAATTGCTTTGCGTCTCGATACGCGCCGTGAAGTGGTGAGCATGTGGCGAAAACGGTTCTTCGAAGAGCGCCTCGCGGGGCTTGAAGAACGCGATCGCCCCGGGCGACCCCGGGTTTTTCCCCCCAGAACTGGTCGTTCAAGTTAAGGCGCTTGCCTGTGAACTGCCGGCCACGCACGATATTCCGCTGTCGCGCTGGAGTGTGAGCGAGTTGGGAACCCAAGTCCGCCAATCTGGACTTGTAGCCACGATCAGCGATAGCACCGTTTGGCGATGGCTGCATGCCGACGCAATCCGGCCCTGGCAGCACCGCACATGGATCTTTCCGCGCGATCCGGATTTTGCCGCAAAAGCAGGTCGCCTCTTGGACCTGTACGAACGGGTTTGGAGCCGAAGGCCGCTTCTTGACGACGAATTTGTGATTTCCGCCGACGAAAAAACAAGCATTCAAGCACGTCGCCGGATTCACTCGACCCTGCCGCCTCAGCCGAGATCTGCAATGAAAGTCGAACACGAATACAAACGATGCGGAGCTTGGGCCTACTTGGCCGCTCTCGATGTTCACCGCGCCAAAGTCTTTGGTCGATGCGAGGCTCGCACTGGCATCGCTCCGTTTGATCGCCTCGTGGATCAGGTTATGACTCGGCCTCCTTATAATGATGCTCGCCGCGTCTTCTGGATTGTCGATAACGGCTCCTCTCATCGTGGCTTGGCCGCCGTTCAGCGTCTCCAACAAAAGTATCCTCGGCTTGTCCTCGTCCACGGCCCTGTCCATGCCAGTTGGCTTAACCAAATTGAAATCTACTTTTCCATCATCCAAAGGAAGGTCCTCACCCCCAACGATTTTCATGACCTCAGCGCCCTCGCTGAACGACTTCTAAACTTCCAGTATCATTGGGAGATCCTCGGTCAACCCTTC
>Ga0137361_10001793_pt1 | contig 13453 bp, 10 predicted proteins | sample Mad1_80_16metaG_FD_104923 | JGI IMG/M metagenome (GOLD analysis project Ga0137361, IMG submission 104923) | Vadose zone soil microbial communities from Angelo Coast Range Reserve, California, USA - Mad1_80_16 metaG | ecosystem: Environmental > Terrestrial > Soil > Vadose zone | place: USA... | reverse complement strand
GAGAACGCTGGAAACTACATGCATCTGATGCCGATTGAGCTTGCTTACTCGTTAATGAGGCGGAGTGGACGAGTTGATGACGCGGAACTCAGAAAACGCGATCCCGATTTTATGTCGTCGTACGAATCCATCAACTAGGGCGGACCGTGTCCTCCCAACCGCATCGAATCAACGCTAGGTACAGCTTTTGCAGCGCTTGAGATTGAGCGAGTATGAGATTCTTCGAATAAGGCTGTTGCCAGTGTGAGCGAGAACCGGTTGGAATCTACGCCTTGCGTTCATTCCGCGAACTACCATCGCACGAGAATACATGGATAGCCTGGTTCAGCAGCATCGCCGCGGCCAAAATAGTAACTACTAAAGTTGAGTGCGGAGTTCCTTTCAGGAGTAACTCTACGGTCACAAGAACCACGGCCCAAAGTGATAACAATGCCCAGCTTGACTTGTTCATTGATTTCTCCTTAATCAAACCTAAGCGGTCGCGGGTTCGCTTATCGCCTTTGTCTCGTTAATAGACTTTCCCATCCAACCTAAAATCACACCCGCCGTTACGTCGTACAAGAAGTGAACCAACATCGCGGTGTAGAGCGTCCCGCTAATGAGCACGAGAATGTGAAATCCGAACGCGAAAAGAAAAATCGAGGACGCACTCTTCCATCCTTAAGAAGAGGAAGTAGATGGCCCAAAAGTTTATTTCCGCCATGACGAACTCCTGAGAGGACGGTCATACGAAACCACGTCCTGGAAACCGCAGATGCGTATTCATCTAAGCCAATCCTCACGTCCAAAAACACTTAGCTTCTACGCTTCTGGTAATCAAAGGGTTTCAAGACGCAACTCTAATCTGACCTTCAATTCGATTTCGAAGTTATTATCAATAAATAATGGTTGGAGATTTAGCTCGCTTGCTTTTCATACCGCGGTTAGACACCGCGCTTCAGGTGATGCGAAGATGTTCCCGATCGGTAAATATGCCGACTGTTTTGTAACTCATTCGACGGAGACGACTCTCTTAATCATATGCCTAAAGCGAAGCGAGTTGGTGTACTAACTGGCGGTGGCGACGCGCCCGGATTGAATCCGGCAATCAAAGGCCTGGTTTATCGAGGCTCGGAACTTGGTATCGAAGTCACAGGCTTATTCGATGGCTGGAGAGGTTTGCTGAATCCTCTACCGGAAGGTCTGCCTCTTAATCGACAAGCAGTGCGGCGTTGGGATCGTGACGGCGGCACAAATCTCGGCTCTTCGCGAACGAATCCGTTCAAACAATTAACCGCTGCCGGAACATCGCAAGATCGATCCGGAGAGGTAATTGAAAATATCGAAAAGCTTGAGCTCGATGCGGTAGTCGTATGCGGTGGCGAGGATACCCTCGGTGTGGCCGCAAAATTTTCCGAACTCGGAGTACGGGTAGTCGGAGTTCCAAAGACCATCGACAAAGACCTCGCCGAAACCGACTACACACTTGGATTTGATACCGCGCTGCGCAATGTTGCTGAAGTGATCGAACGCTCGCGCACGCCTGCCGGTTCACATGGCTGGGTGCAGATTGTCGAAGTGATGGGCCGCCACGCGGGCCATCTGGCTTTATGGTCCGGTGTTGCCGGCCAGGCGCACATCGTCCTGATACCCGAACATCCTTTTCGTTACGAACGCGTGTTTCAGCTTCTGACGGAGCGACTTGGTGAACCCGGTCTCAGCCGAGGCCGATCCGAGAGGCCCCGCTACGCGGTAATCGTCGTCGCCGAAGGAGCGCGCGCCGACGACGGTGAGTTAATTACGATCGACGATCGTCAAGACGCCTTTGGACATGCGCGACTGGGTGGAATCGGAGAGGTGCTCTCGCGAAAGATCGACAGCGAGACCCCATACGAATCTCGAGCCGTGATCCTGGGACATCCGCAACGCGGCGGCCCGCCGAGCGCTATCGATCGCATCATGGGTGTGCTTTTCGGGGCCCGCGCCGCTGAAGCCGTGGCCGCGGATGAGTTCGGAAAGATGGTCTCGGCGCGTGGTGTTGCTCCCGCATGTGAATTATCGCTGGTCGATATCTCTGCTGTATCAGGAAGGATTAGAACGGTGGACGTCGATCGTTACTACGATGTCGACCGTTACCATCTTAAGAATATTGGGATGTGAAACTCTTACTTGAAGCTGTGTCGAAATAAATAGGACATTTTGAGGAAGAAGACGCGTTCATTGCGATGCAGGCCAGGCTCGAAGCGGCCGGTTACGGACGGTAATCGTCATAACCAATATAAACGGCCCAGAAACTCTAATGTCATCCTGTTGCAGCAGAAAAAGCAGACCCGATTCCTGCTCGTTAGAAGCTAAGATATATTTGTAACTCGATCCGCCGGTTGCCCGCGGGATTACTTCCAAACCCGTAGGCTCCGGCAGAGGAATAAGACTGGCCGAAAAGTGGCGAGCTGAGGTTGCCGATCGGGGCGCCAAGGTTTGTGTGATTAAGAAGATTCTCGACTTGAACAGTGAACGTCAGCGTGTAACGCCTCGAGAAAAAACCGCGAAACGTATTCGAGTTACTGTCGCCTTCCTTTGATTTCGCATTCTTACCTGCTTCAGGTCCGAAGTCGAATGACCTGCTCACTCCCAGGTTCGCCGAGAAAAAGCCCGGTCCGCGCCCGTAGTTGCGCGGGATAATCGTCTGGCCCGCAGTCGGATCAAGATCGAAAGCGCCAAAGCGCGATACGACTACACTGCGCCGCGCGAGATCGGTGGCGAAAGCCGGGCGCTCGGTAAAGAGTGTGTCCCCATTTGTATCTCGACCCGTAGTGATATTGAATGGCGCGCCGGACCTTACGAAGATCAACGGACTGAATGAAAGTTTCCACGGCCCGGTGATCCAGCCGCCCAAATAGAAGCTGTGACGAACATCGAGCGCCGAGCGGCCCCGCTCAATGCTCAAGTCGTACGAGTTGGCGGGAAACGAATCCGGACCATCCGTATCGCTGCGCGTGTTGTTCAGGACGTAGGTGGCCCAGAGCGTCATCATGCTCTTCAAGCGCTCGACTACGTTGACGGCCAACTGGTTCTGTTGAAAATAGCCGCTGGATTCGTATTGGAAGATATCTCCGACACCTCCCAAGGGACGAATCTTGCTGCCCGGCAACGGCGCGTTGACGTTGCGCGAGCGCAGCAGGTGCAAAGTTCGGGTGTTGATGAAAGTGCTTGCCAGAGTGAGGCCATCATGCAGCTCGCGCTCAATACCAGCCGAAGACTGCATCGTGTATGGCGCCCGGAGATCCCCGGCGAGGCGCGTGATTGCTGGCGGAACCGCAAATGCGCTCAGCACGTCGAGCGAAGGAACTTGCGGAAAGAGATCGAGGATACCCGGATCTGAAACTATAAACCGCTGCTGAGTGACGCCGTTGAAGCGATGCGCCGCGAGTGTATAGGCCTCGCTGAACCGATCGTAGAAGAGACCTGTGCCGGCGCGCACCACGGTCTTGCGCTTGTTTGCCTCACCTCCCGGCGACCATGCCAGAGCGAGGCGGGGCGCGAAATCGCGACGATCGTTGATGTTGTTCTGCAATTCGTATCGCAAACCGAGGCCGAGCGTGAGATTCGGACGCAGTTGCCAATCGTCCTGCGCAAAGACGCCTAATTCATACTGCGCTACGCCGGTCTCAGGCTGACCGGTCGCAATCGAGAATTGAGTTGCGCCGGCGCCGAGCGCTCTGATGTCCGATAGACTCAGCCCACGTTGTTGAAATAGCCGCGTGAGCTGCGTGCGGCGATAACGCTCGATACTCGTAATCGGAACGATCACCGGCTGGCGATTCGCATCCCGCATCACGTTGTTTGCTGCATCAAGTTCCGGCGCTAAACCACCAGAGAACGTAAATGTGCCCCCGAAGTCCTGCGTTGAGAAATCAGTAAGCCGCACGCCGCGCAGTTGCCCGCCGGCTTTGACGCTGTGTCTACGCCAAGTCCAGGACGTGTAGTTCTGCAACTCCCAGCGGTCTTCGTGGTTGAATGATAAGCCGGTCTGCGATCCGCCGCCGATGAAAGCTTCCGGGACCAGAATCGTCGGTATTGAGTTATTGCCAGTCTCTCGTCTGCGATTTCTGAGATACTGAAAACGCATCTCGTTAATCGCATTCGGGCCGAGCACGGCGGTCTCGGTAAGCTGCAAAAGCTGCTCTGTGCTCGAGCTGTTGTAGGCGCGCGAAGCCAGCGAGAAATCGCCCACGCCGGCATTCTTCGAGCTGCCGTTCGAGTATGAATAACGGCCCACGATGGTGTTGGCTTTGTTCAATTGAAATTCAAAGCGTGGGCTGACGGCAGTCCGCCGCTGTGGCGTCAGTATCGATTGGCTCAACCGCGTGATCGTAAGGGCCGGATCGAGCACGGTCGCATTGATGAGCGCGTTATTGTCGAATTCCTGTCTCTCAAACTCGGCGTAAAAGGATGACCGTTTGGATTTGATCGGTCCGCTCAGGCTGCCGCCATAAAGCCGCGATTGATAAGGTGGCCGATTCGCAGCGAACGGGTTGCGCGAGTTCAGACTCTCGTCATTGAAGTTAAAGAACGCGGTGCCTTTCAGTTTGTCCGAGCCGGGCTTTGTGAGGATTTCGATCCGCCCAAAACCGAGTCGAGCATATTCGCTCGAGAACGGATTATCGCTGATGCGAATCTCGCGAATTGAATCCTTCGGAGGCAACGTACCGCCGGAAAAACCATTAACGAGAATCTCAGGACCGCCAGGCCCCGTAGCGGGCACGGCGAGAGATCGCAATGCCGCGCTCAGACCTCCCGGACCGTTTGGCAAGGCGGCCAGATCCTTTCCGCGCAGGACGCGCATATTCATACCGCTTCCTAACGGCGATTCGGCGGCTACCGTTACTTCCTGCTTTCCGATAGTTACCTCGAGCTTGATGTTCAGCATTTGCCGGCGGGGTGAGGAAACCTCGACTTCGGCATTTTCGTAAGCAGCAAATCCAGACGCTGAGGCTCGCACTACGAACTTTCCCGGCGCCAGATTAGAAACCACATAATTGCCCTGGCCGTCGGTGACCGCGCTTTTTTCTGCGCCTGTAGGATCGGTTACTGTGACTATTGCGCCAACAACCAGACCACCCAAAGTATCAACCACCTGACCGTACAAAACGCCGGTGCCTGTGGTCCTCTTTGCGCTGTTCGGGTTGAGCGCCGATTTAGGCGCAGCGGCGATAGTTGAGTTCGACGCAATCGATCCGGCCTGGTCCGGTTTCGGCGCTGAAGGATTGACGAAGCTCTGGTTCGGCGCGTTCGTCAGACTCCGCGATGCCTCAGTTCCATTTGTTGAAGGCTTCAGTCCCGCGGGCTGCGCCGAAGCAATCTCGACTGGTCGTTTCGGAGTCGAAGCTTTCGCCGGCGTTTCGGAAGTTTGGATTCCCTCCTTTAAGCGGCTTTCATTCTGGGCCGCAGTTATTGCCGTCTTCGCAGTTTCAGACGCGCTGGCCACTTGTGCTGAAGTTTTAAGTTGCGGGCGCGTTTTCGTCGGCTGAGCCTTGTCGAGAGTTGCGGACGAGCGACCTGGCGTTTGAAGCGCGGTCGTTTGAGCTCCTGACTTTTGGTCCAAAGCATCAAAGGTGAAATTCAAACGTTCGCCCAGAATACTTACAAACACTTGAATGCCAGTTAGGAGTCCGTCACTGTATTTCGCTTCTTGAAACTGCGGTCGCATTCGCCGACCCATGTAACCGATTAAACCCGAGGGCAATTCCTTTTGTGCGCTTTGGCTGGGCTGAGTAAAGAACCGTCCGGTATCCGTGGCAATTAGAGTCAGTAGAGTCTTCTCCGCGCTGTTCTGTGATCCGACATTCCAGTCACTAGCCACGCTCAAAGAGTAATCGTAAAGATCTTTTTCCCCGGAGGTCTTGACGGTCGCAATGACAAAGTCGATTCCGGTTCGCTGCTTAAGGTTCTCGAGAATATTTTCCAGACGTTCTCGGCTGGCGTCATCCAGGACGCCTGCAAAATCATTTACGTGGCCGCGAGGCGGCGGAAGATTCGTCTCGCCACGCGCAATAACAGTCAGTGACCACAGCAAAACGAAACCGATCGCCGCCGTAGTGATTCGGCATCTTGCCCCGATAAGCATTAGTTGGTAATGTCCTTGTAGTTTACCGTCGTAAAAGAACAACATACTTCCAATCCTTTGAATTCGCCATTTTTCAACCACGCCATTACGTCACAAGAGGTTCTACAGCCAAGCTGTGAAACGAGCAAAGTTCGATTCTTTCGTCCTCTATTATGGCTCGAATTCTCGGGTCACATAAAACCTCTACTTCTTTCATGCGCTCGCTGCTATACATCGAATTCAAGTCATCTGCCAAACCAGGATGGCATCCTAACTCGGTAATGCCTTCCGGCAGTAACTTCAATGACTCCATTAGTCCATCCAGGCTTATGCCCTCTGGATAAGGATAGCCGTTCGCAGCCTGCCCATAGAAGCCGCCGCAATACTTGACCTCAGTGCTGTAATCCCGCAGCGGAACGTCGAGTCGGGAAACAGTCTCCATCATTAATGAGTGCACCGGCTCAGACCGATGTACGTGCTGATGAGAATCAAGATGAGTTGGTTCTCGACCCATAAGCCGGCGAAACGTTTCCAGTTGCCGGGCAACCTCGTCTGCGACCGCTTCCGTATCGTCAATCGTGACGACCTCGTATAGTGGGGACCACGCATCCTCGCCATAGATCCATTCACAGAGATCGAGATGGAGCCCGATGCTGAGTTCGGGATGCTTGCGGCCATAGGCGGCCGCATCCTCGGCTGCCGGCCAACGAACCATCAGGCTGGCGCTGGTTACGATGCCGTGTTCGTGGGCTTCGATAATCCCGCGGTTGATGCCGTGGCTCTGACCGAAGTCGTCTGCGTTCACAATGAGTTGGCGGTTCGTAATCATCCCTTTAGGGCAAATCGGTATCCATCGCCGTTTGAATTGCGTTTAGATTGCCGTTTAGATTGCGGACTTGTCCGCTGCCAGCAAAGCGCACAAGTGCGCAGTCTAAACAGATCGATAACTCATTAGTCTGCAACGGATCGATATTTCATCAAGCCTAAGCTGTCCGCGAGTTGCATAGCCTCATTCAGCCAGTCGTGTCTGTGTTCGATTGGCGGTATCCAATCCCGCGACCAGCCGAGCCACTGCACCGCGAGAGCTAGCTGACAATGATCCAGAGCGTTCAAGAATTCAGCGAAAGTTGGCTGCCACGTTTCACTGCCAGCCATGGCAGAGTAATAAGCGCTCGCTATTGCCTCTTTCTCATCTGCGGACCACTTTCCACTGACGAGCGCTGCTAAATCCATCAGCGCGGGTCCAGTACCCGCCATCTCCCAATCCACCGGACAGACGCGCCACCTGTCGGCCCCATCTTCAACCAGTACGTTGGACGCAAAGAACTCACCATGAATGAAAGTTCGCGGAAGCTTCATTATTCTCTCGACGGCTTTATCAAAGCCCGCGACGAGCTTTTCAACTTGGAGCCGTTGCTCCGGAGACGAATCAAAGCGCGCGAATTCTTCGGCCCGGAGCATCCACATCTGATAAAAGTTTTCGTCGCGATTCAGCAGATTCGCATTGCTCTTCAATTCAGAAACTCTGCTGGCAAACCGAGCATGCATCCGGGCCAGCCAGCGCGCCGCTTCCTGCCATGCTGACAACTCACCGATTTGGTAAAGTTCGAGGCCCGGCGCCTCTTCAATGAAAAGCCAATGCGTTTGCGTCTTCTCGGCGGTGACCGCTCCATAAAACTTTGCTGTGCCCAGAGCCTCCAATGAAAGGATGTGTTCGTAAACTTCAATCTCCCGACGCGGATTGCGAATGAGCCGAGGCTTGGCGCTGCGGGCTTCCTCCAGCAGCGCTTCGTCACTCAGATTCTTGAAGATCAGATGCAGTATCGATCCGTCATCGACTTCGACGTCCAGTTCCTCGATGGGAAAACTCGAATGATACTGTGACGGCCTGCGATCAATGCGTACAATTCTGGGATCCGACTTGAAGTGCTCACTCAGTAATTGCTCGAGCACAGAGCGTAACTCTTCCGTGCTGGCGTTAGGTTCTAATATTTCGAGCAGTTGAGTCATGATACCTTCACGCCGCGTCGACAATTTGAAGCAAGCGGCTCAAAACCTTATCCGAATCGAAATGCTCTTCAGCAATCGCGCGCGCGGCCCGCGATTGGCGCGCGTAATCTCGATTGATCGCTTCTATGCCGGCGAGTACGTCGGCCTTCGTCTCGAACGCGAACAATCCTTCGCCGGTCGGAACGTACTTACTGAATCCTGTCTCTTGCGCGATCACCGGCCGGCCCGATGCGAGATAGCAAGCGCTGCGATCGCTGAACCACCCGCATCGTGAAACTACATATCCACTTTTGGCGATTCCGAATTCAGCTTTCGAACCTTGTATGAACCGGCGATAGTCTGACGGCGTGCCGGCGACCTGGAGCGGATCGAGAAGCTTCCAGGCATTAGCTTTCAACGCGGCCAGATCACTGGTTTCGTCAGGATGAATAGAGAGAGCCATCATGAACCTCTCGTCGGTGACGGTTGGCAGCTCAATGAACTGGCGCAGGGCATGGGCTTTCTGGCCATAGAACTCACCCTGGTAATCAATCGAACCATAGCCGCGCCAGTTGCCAATCGTAGTCAGAGCGTCATAGTGAATCCCGTCACCAACGGGCCACAGCGACAGGACTATCGGTTGCTTGGTTGTTATCCAGGGCAATCCACAAGTCGGCGCCTTGCAATCAGGTTGGCCCATGCTCTCGCCCACGGTAACAAAGTGCGTGTGGCCATTGAACCCTACGTCGATTCCGTCGCTCGCATTCCAGAGTTGATTGAAGGCCGGATCAAGATCGAGATAAACGCGCGCCGATATCTTTTCCTTCAGACACTCATCTTTCAGCATTCCTGAAATGTCGACCAGCAAGTCAGTCTGGGCCGCAATTTTCCGCAGACGTTCGTAGCTTAGTCCCACACATTCGCGCGTACCCGCCAACAGTAGCGCCGCAGCGCCATTCAAATCGAAGTCGGCGACGACCTTCTGAAAGTATTTCGCATTCTCGGAGCAAACGAGTGAAGCGCCCAGTGGCCGCAGCGCCTCTTTCGATACCGGCTCGACGACATAGACCTCGTGTCCCAGCCGCTTTAAACCAAGCAGATACTGCAACACAGCCCATGCTGCCCCGCCCTGGCGCGGCACGCCTGCGATCATCCCGCTGAGTAGAATTCTGATTCTTTTCATCTGCTCAAATCTGACCGAAACAGCGCCACGATCCTCTGGGCCGCTTTGCCATCCCATAGCTCCGGAGGCTGGCGAGTTAAGCTCCCATTGAACTTCACGGCCTCGGCTACTGCGGCAACAATGGCGTGGCGGTCTCGCTCTACAAGTCGATTCGTGCCGTTGGTCACCGTCACGGGTCGCTCAGTATTGGGCCTGACGGTCAGACACGGCACGCCCATGAAAGTCGTCTCTTCCTGAATGCCGCCGGAATCGGTGAGCACGACGCTGGCATGAATTTGAAGCGCCAGAAAGTCGAGGTAGCCAATCGGATCGATCATGAGCAGATTGTGCGAAGGGTGCAGTTTGTGATAAGCGATTCGCTCGTGCGTGCGCGGATGAACAGGAAAGATGACCGGCATATCGCACGCGATTTCGTTCAAAGCCGCCAGCAATTCAGTCAGCGCGACCGCGTCGTCAACGTTGTTCGGGCGGTGCAAGGTAACAAGCCCAAAACGTTCATAATTGAATTGCAAACGAAGCGAAGTCCATCGCTGCTCGGCGCGGGGCAATAGCCGAACCAAAGTGTCAATCATCACGTTGCCGACAAAATGAATCTTCTCCGGCGCCACGCCCTCTCGCATCAGATTCTCATCCGCGTCGCGTGAGGGTGTTAGCAGCAAGTCAGCAATCTGATCCGTCAGCAGGCGATTGATCTCTTCCGGCATTGTGCGATCGAACGAGCGCAACCCGGCTTCAACGTGAGCAATCTTGATCCCGAGCTTGCTGGCAACCAAGGCACAGGCCAGCGTTGAATTGACATCACCCGGCACAATCACCCAATCAGGGTGGTAGTCGTTTATCACCGATTCGAATCGCAGCATCACCTGCGCGGTTTGCCAGGCGTGCGTGCCCGAGCCAACTTCCAGGTTGATATCCGGGTGCGGCAAATCCAGCTCGTCGAAGAAGAGCCCGGACATGTTGTCGTCATAATGCTGCCCCGTGTGGACCAGCAACTGCGCGAACTCGTCCGGGTATCTCGCCATCTCTCCCATGATGGGAGCAATCTTCATGAAGTTAGGCCGCGCGCCGACGATGTGAAGAATACGTTTCACAGTCAAGTCATTATTCGTCGTGAAGTGGTTTTAAGCCAGTGCTTGCTCCAGCACATTGCGCGCAACTTTCCGGGCATCGAAATACTCCTCGGCAAGAGCTCGCGCTAGTGAACATTGACCCTCGTAATCCGATGTTGCCTTATCCAGACAACACATGGCCTCTTCCAAATCCCGGAAACGAAAAAGGCCCGCCGCATCCGGCAGAAATCTACTCGGCCCAGTATGTTGAATGATCGCGGGCTTGCCGCTAGCCAGGTAGCAAAGAGTTCGATCGCTGACCCACGCATTCTGTAGATACACACACGAAGGCTTGACGCAGCTAAACTCACCACGCGAGTTCTGAATGTAGGTCTGGTAGTCCCACGGAGTCGATGCGACTGCGTGAGCATGGCGCACGTGCCACCCCTGCGCGGCGAGCGCCTGTCGCTCTTCCTCCTCGTGGGGCAAGAGATTCAGGTCTTCATCCGCTTCCAGGCACAACGCCAATTCCAAAGGCTGCCTGGCTCGACGTGGCAAGTCGATAAACGGCAGGAACCCTGAACGTTTGTCGTTGCGCCGAGGTTCGCCGTCTTCGTCAATCCAATCTCGCGATGTCCAATGCGAGACCGTAGTAAACGGCGCATCGTCGGAAGCGCGGCTTACGGGCCACCAATCAAGCGCTACACACGGCGGCGTGTAGTGCCACGTTATTCCCACACTGGGAAATCGCGCGGTTAACTGCCCGACTGTCTCTCCGATCGTGAAGTAGATATCGTGGCGTGGGATCGTCGCGGTGCCCTCGTTAATCCATACCTGTAGCAGTCCGGGATCGATGTCGATCATGGCCGAGCGCCGAAAGCGATCCATGACGCTCTCGCACAACGAATAGGATAAGTTCAGGAGCAAGTCCGCTTCCTCCACGCGCTCAATCGAAACACACGACTCCGTAACCGTTGACGGGAGTGATTCTTCCCCTAAGGAACACAAGGCGAGGCTTTGTCCGAGGCCGTACGGTTTTAGCCGCTGTTTCAGCGCGTTCACGAGGCTTTGTGTGTCGCCGATCGGCATCCTTGGATCGCAAGCTTCCAGCCAGGTAACATCACAGCCCAATGCGCGGAGCCCGAGCGCCCAGTTTAGATAGGCCCAGAAGTGGCCCCCCGCTTGAGGGTAAGTAAGCGTCGCGGCACCTAACCAAACTTGCGTGCTCATAAATATCGTCAGAATTACTGCGTCACTTCCCCTTGGTTAAATGCCCCAGCATCCACACATGAAAATACGGTGGCGGAAAATGCACAAAGCTGATCGTACTGCTGTAAGGTGCCAGCAGGTGAAATACTTCATCGTGTCCCCACTGGCGCACATGTTCAGGGTCGGGAATCTCGTTATCGTGGGGACATGTCAAGATGAAGAGCCCGCCTTTTCTCAGGAGGCTCATGGCTTCTGCTACAACGCGTTCTGGTTCGTCGAGATGTTCGAGAATTTCGCACATCGTGATTATGTCGAATTCGCGTTTGATTAAACCGAGCGACTTGCTGATGTCCATACAGAGGTATTCGACGCCTAGTGAATGATCCAACTCGCTATTCTTCCTGACTGTGTATTCCGAGAAATCAACGCCCAGCACGTCGGCATGACGTACGCGCTCTTTTATCTTGCGGCACAGGATCCCTGGACCGCACGCGATGTCCAGCACCCTGTGGCCATCTGGAATCAGAGAAATGATTGCGTCATGAATCGGGCCGTAGTCACGGTTGTAATCTTCCCTTAAGACCTTGCCCTGCTGCCATTCATGAGCATAGACCTGGTCCCAGTAATCCGGCGTGTTGATGTTAGGAACGGACTTATTACTTACGTTGTTCATACCTAGCTTGCTTCTTACGCTGCGATCCCAATCAGTTGGCCCAACACTTTGTCTGAATCAAAATACTCTTCAGCGATAGCCCGCGCAGCCCGTGAATGCTTTTCGTAATCTCGCGCGATCGACTCAGCACCCACAACCGCTTCGTCCAAAGTTCGAAATGCCACCAGCCCTTCGCCCACCGGATAATTGTGACTGAATCCCGTGTCCTGCACGAGCACCGGCTTGCCTGAAGCCAGATAGCGAACCGTCCGATCGCTGAACCAACCACTGTTGGTTTCCACGTAAATTCCCTGCGAAACCGAGAACTCAGCGCCCGAGGTTTGCACGTACTGGCGAAACGTATTCGGATCAGACGCCACTGTTCTTGGGTCAACAACTTGCCATTCGTTGCGCTTCAACAAATTCAAATCTTTCTCTTCGGACGGATGAATATCCAAAGCGATCTCAAATGTCTGCCTCGTTCGCTGCGGCAACTCGATAAACTTTCGAAACTCATGAACCTTCAGGCCAAAAGTCTTGCCGTCGTGCTGCACGGCGCCATACGGACCGCGCCAACTGGCAACTGTTGTGAAGCCTGGAAGCGCAGGCATCTGTGCCTGCAGTGTCTTTGTTTCCGTTGAACCTGAGTCGCACGTTCCAGTCGCTACTCCGGCTTGACGTGGCTCGGACACAATGGGCCAACAGTCGAGCACAACCGGCGGGGGCAATGGACGCCACCGAATTCCATTAGTTGGAATCAAGCAATCCGGACTTCCAACGCGGCCGCCCATCGTGAAATAAAACTGATGGCCATCGAGTTTCAGTCGCATATCATCGGCTTCATGCCAGAATTGTGTGAATCCCGGATCTTCATCGATGTAAACTCTGCGACGAACTCTGCTGGCCAGCGATTCAATCTTCAGATGGCCGCTGATGTTAATTAAGAGGTCGGCTTGCTCCGCAATTTCGAGCAGCTCAGCGTAAGTCGCCCCAAGCACGTGCGTTCCATCGTCGCAAATCAGCGCTGTTGAATCTGTCAGTCCAAAGTTCTCAATCGTCTCTTTGAAATATGCAACATTCACTGAATCCTGAAACGGGCAAATGTTTCCTTCAGTATCAATACAAGTCTGCGGCGCGATCTGTTCGACGAAGTAAACCCTAAACCCGAGCCGCCGCAAGCCCAGGATGTAGCTGAGCGGAATCCACGCCACGCCGCCATTGAAAGGCTTGTTGGCTATCGGGCCGCTGACTATAACCGTTGACGCCTTCATCGATTCTATTTCGTT
>Ga0137361_10001777_pt1 | contig 13520 bp, 9 predicted proteins | sample Mad1_80_16metaG_FD_104923 | JGI IMG/M metagenome (GOLD analysis project Ga0137361, IMG submission 104923) | Vadose zone soil microbial communities from Angelo Coast Range Reserve, California, USA - Mad1_80_16 metaG | ecosystem: Environmental > Terrestrial > Soil > Vadose zone | place: USA... | reverse complement strand
CGAAGTGAGATGGCAACAGACTACTGTGCCGGGGCAGCGTGCACCGGATTACGCAACACACCGATTCCGGCAACGCTGACTTCGACGACATCGCCAGCGAGAAGCGGGCCCACGCCGGCGGGCGTGCCGGTGGCGATCACATCGCCGGGATAAAGGGTCATCATGCGCGAAATCCAGCGAACCAGAAACGCGCAGGGATAAATCAGGAGCGAAGTGTTACCGGACTGGCGGAGCGCGGCATTGACGCGAGTTTCGACGAGAAGGTTGGCGGGATCGAGCTGGGTTTCGATGTGCGGCCCGACTGGGCAGAACGTGTCGAAGCCTTTTCCGCGCGTGAATTGCACATCACTCTTTTGGATGTCGCGGGCAGTGACGTCGTTAAGGCACGTGTAGCCAAGAACATAGGACAAAGCGTCGTCGGAATCGCGCAGATGTGAGGAGCGGCGGCCGATGACGATGGCGAGCTCGCCTTCGTGGTCGACGCGTCGGGAGTACGGCGTGAGGACAATGGGTTGTTCAGGGCCGACGATGGAGGAGGAAGGCTTGAGAAACATCAGCGGCTCTTTGGGGACTTCGTTACCGAACTCCGCAGCGTGCGCGGCATAGTTGCGGCCGATACAAACGACTTTGCCGGGATCAACCGGCGCCACAAGGCGCACCGCCGCGAGAGGCCTCGCGCGCGAGGACTGAGACCACTCAGTCCAAGGCGCGCCGGAGATTTCCCGCACCTGGTCCCCATCGAGTATGCCGTAAAGCGGAGCGGCAGACGATACAGCGCGGTCCAGAGGAACGAAGCGGCAGAATTTCATGCAGGGTCAGCTCACGTGGTGGATTGAACGCTAGCGCGAAGTGTTTATTCGCGAGATCTCCAGATGCAAGTACCGATCCAGGAAAGCGTGGCAATTATCATATAGAGGACCGCACCCAGCGTAAAAATTTGCACGGCGCTGTAACGTTCAGCGAGTCCCGAGAAAACGACGCAGAGCATCCGGTAAACGAGAGCCAGCGTGCTCCAGGCAATGAGGCTGGAGGCTAGAAGGGGTCCGGGAAGGCGCCAGAAGCGAAGGACGGGAACCGCCGCAAAGAGGACAAGGGCCACGGCAGCCGCGACGTTACGCTCCAGCGCAAAACGCTCCAGAGCCGGAGCGCGGTTGGCCACGAAAACCCAGGCTACAAGGACCATCGCCAAGCCAACGCCGGAATACACTCCGGTGCGAATCGCCGCGTTCTTGAAAACGTGGAGCTTGCCATAGCCTGGGAGATGAGCACGGACAGCAATCAAAGCGAAGCTCCCAAAAGCTTGCCCAGTTCATAACCCGGATCTACGAAGAGGGTTCCGCGACTTCGGCGGCGACGGGAGCGGAGGGCGCGCTTTCGTTGCCGGAGCGGTCGACAGCGGTCACGGAGTACCAATAACGGTGACCGGGCGGTACAGACGTATCACGATACGCTGGGGAGAGCAACAGATCGGGAGTAACAAGTTGGCCCGGCGTGTATTGCTGCTCACTTCTATAGACGTGGTAACCGGCCAGGTCGGTTTCCGTGTTGATGGACCAGGAGAGATCAACCTCAGGTGGGGCGTTTGGTTCAGGGCTGAGGACGGCGGCGACTAGGCCTTGCGGGGCAGCGGGCGGGAAGATGTCGCGTGGAGTAACAATCGCGGGGGCAGAGTCGCTGGATTCAACTGTGCTGCCGTCTTCAGGAATAACGGTGCGAACAGTGTAGAGATAGGTTTTGCCGAAGTCGAAGGCGGCGTCGCGATAGCTGTTGGCCGAGGAAGAGCCGAGAAAGGCGAGCGCGGATTTCCATTTAGCTTGCAGGAGATCGTTTGCTGCGGCGACAGCGGAGGCGGGGTCGATTTCGCCGCGGTACACACGGTATTCGGAAATCGAAGGGAGGGGATCGCCGACGGAAGTCCGCGTGGGCGCGGACCAGGAGAACTCGACAGCGGACTCGGTGACTTCCGCGTGAACGGACGTGATGCGTTCAGGTACGGGACGAATGCGCACGGTCACGGTGTTGGAGTCGGCAGAAGCGCGCTTGCGGGAAGCGCGGGTGCGAACGCGATATGCGAGAGTCGCGCCGGGATAGGCGCGAAGCTCATCAGGGGAAATGCGATTGATGACGTGGACTTTGTCCGCGGTGCGGTAGTCGCCGACGAGCGCGCCGGGAATTGCTTCGATGATGCGAAACGATTTTGTGTCCGGCGAGCCGTCGGGTTTGAGCGTTCCGCGCAGGATTTCGATGGCGGGAGTTTCGGCAAGGCGCTCGCCTGCGGTGGTCTTGGGCGGCATGGAGAAGGTGAGCAGCACGGCGTCACCAATTTGCTGCGCAGCCAGGTCGCTGACTGCGACGGGAACGGGAGGAGACGGCGGAGTGGGTTCGCCGGGCGCGCCGCATCCGCTGGCGAGCAACATGATAAAAAGCGAAAAGCGAATCTCGAAATACGAAATTGACTGCCGCCGCCGAATCCTGAACGCCTCGGGGTTCCGCGAATTTCGAGTTTCCATTTTCGAGTTTCGGATTTTACAGGATGTACCGGCTGAGATCCTGGTTCTTGACGATATCGGCGAGCTGCTTGTGTACGTAGGCGGAATCGACTTTAACGTTTTTCTTCTTGAGGTCGGGCGCCTCGAAGGAGAGTTCGTCGAGAACCTTTTCAAGGATAGTGTGAAGCCGGCGGGCGCCGATGTTTTCCGTCTGCTCATTGACGCTGGTAGCGAATTTCGCGATAGCGTTGACAGCATCGTCGGTGATGTTGAGCTTGACGCCTTCGGTTTCGAGCAGCGCGACGTACTGCTTGATGAGCGCGTTCTTGGGCTCGGTGAGAATGCGGACAAAGTCTTCTTCCCTTAAAGATTGAAGCTCGACGCGGATGGGCAAGCGGCCTTGCAACTCGGGGATCAGGTCCGAGGGCTTGGTCACGTGGAAGGCGCCGGCGGCGATGAATAGAATGTGGTCGGTGCGAATCATGCCGTAGCGGGTGTTGACGGTAGTGCCTTCGATGATGGGCAGAATGTCGCGCTGCACACCCTCGCGCGAGACATCCGGTCCATGGCCGGATTCGCGTCCGGCGACTTTGTCGATCTCGTCGATGAAGATGATGCCCATCTGTTCGGCGCGCTCCACAGCGGTGCGCGTAACCTGGTCCATATCGAGCAACTTGTTTTCTTCTTCCTGAATGAGGTACTCGAAGGCGTCAGCGACGCTCATTTTGCGCTTCTTTTTCTGCTGTCCAAACATGCCGGAAAGCATGTCCTTGATGTTGACGTCCATCTCCTCGACGCCCTGATTGGAAATGATTTCAAACGAGGGCATGGAACGTTCGCGCACTTCGATATCGACCATGCGCTGATCGAGCTTGCCTTCGCGAAGCTGCGCGCGCAGTTTTTCTCGAGTACGCTGCGATTGCTCGCGCTGCTGGGCAAGCTCGGTTTCATTGGTGCCCTGCGCGGGCGGTGGCGTGGGCGGCAGGAGGAGGTCGAGGACACGTTCCTCGGCCGTTTGCTCGGCGCGATCCGCGACTTCATCGAGCTTTTCCTCGCGCACCATGTCGATCGAGGTTTCCACCAAGTCGCGCACCATGGACTCGACGTCGCGGCCGACGTAGCCGACCTCGGTGTATTTGGAGGCTTCGACTTTCACGAACGGGCAACCGGCCAGGCGGGCCAGGCGGCGCGCGATTTCCGTTTTGCCGACGCCGGTTGGGCCGATCATCAAAATATTTTTGGGCAGAACGTCTTCGGCGATTTCGGGCGGGAGCTTCTGGCGGCGCACACGGTTACGCAGGGCTACGGCGACGGCGCGCTTCGCGGCGTTCTGCCCGACGATGTACTTGTCCAGCTCCCCGACGATTTCGCGCGGGGTCATGTCGTCGAGCGCGGGAAGAAGCTCCTCGGCTTCCTCCGGCGCGGCACCATTGCCTCCCGGCGCCAAAATAACTTCCTTTTCAGACTTGCTTGGCATGAATCCTTCTGTTCCAGTCATCGAGACTGGTCAACCAATCCATCTTACCTAAGATGCGAAATTAACGCCTTCAGTACGCACGATTTTGGAGGCAGGTGCTACTTCCCCCTACGGCTCCGGCTACGTGATTTCACCCTGGATCAGATAGCTGCCAAGTGCCGCAACCTGCCACACTCCGAAAGCTTTACAGCTCCTCCATCGTAAAATTCGCGTTCGTGTAAATGCAAATCTCGCTGGCGATGCGCATGGCTTCGAGGCACAGTTCTTTTGGACTAAGCTTGGAATGCTTCAGCAGGGCGCGAGCAGCCGAGAGCGCATAGCTGCCACCGGAGCCGATGGCGCACAGACCGTCGTCAGGCTCGATCACGTCGCCATTTCCGGAGAGAAGAAAGGTGGACTTGCTGTCGGCGACGATGAGCAGCGCTTCCAGATGGCGGAGCGCGCGGTCCTTGCGCCATTCCTTGGCCAGCTCGACGGAGGCTTTTTGCAAATTGCCGGAATGCTCCTGGAGTTTGCCTTCAAAGCGCTCGAAGAGCGAGATGGCGTCAGCCGTTGAGCCAGCAAAGCCGGCGATGACTTTGTCGTTGAACAAGCGCCGGGTCTTGCGCGCCGTGTGCTTCATGACGTGATCGCCCATGGTCACCTGGCCATCGGCGATGAGCACGACTTTGTTCTCTTTGCGCACGCATAGCACGGTAGTGCCATGCAACTGTGCGCTTCCCTGGCGATTTGGCATTCGGCCATTATACCGCAGACCGCCGAACGACTTGCTCCGGGACAACATTTCGTGATTTTTTCAGCCAAAAACCAGCATGTTTGTGCGGCTTTCCTGGGTGGCGTACACTAAATGGCTCGCAGTCCCGTCTAATTTGGAGTGAGGATTCCTTGAAAACAATTGCTCGTAGTCGCAGTTATCTCTTTGCTGGCGCCATTGTGTCGCTGGCTATTGCCGGAGCGCTGAGAAGTCCGGCAGCGGCGGCCACGCCTCCCGATGCGCCGCAGGCAAAGCGCTCTCCGTTGCTGGCCGTGATGCAAACGGAGCTGGACCGCTCGTTCAAGACGCTGAGCACCCAGGAACCGCCGGCGTACTACATCGGTTACACCATTACGGACACGCAGCGCGCGGATGTTTCCGGGTCGAATGGAGCGCTGCTTTCGAGCAGCGAGAATCGCAACCGCTGGCTGGAAGTTTCGGTGCGAACGGGCAGCTACGACCTGGATAACACGCACAAAGTTGGCGAGCGGCAAGCGCAGAATGGCGGCCCAGGAACCGAGGCGCCGATCGATGACGATCCACAGGTCATGCGGCGGGAAATTTGGCTGGAAACGGACAAGCAGTACAAATCCGCCGCGGAATGGCTGATCAAGATCAAGACCGGGCGCGAAGTAAAGGTGGAAACCGCGGAGGGGCGCGCGCCGGATTTCTCGCACGAGCAGCCGCGCACTTTCATTGGCCCGGAAACTTCCTTCGTGCTCGATCGCAAACCCTGGGAGGAAAAAGTACGCGCCTACACGAAAGCTTTTCGCGATTCGCCGGCGGTGATCAATTCCATTGTGACCTTCTCGGCGCAGTCGCAGAACGCATATCACGTCACAAGCGAAGGCACGCAATTGCAATTTGGACAGATTCGCTACCGGCTGGAGCTTTTTATTCAGGGTAAAGCGCCGGACGGCATGGACCTGAACCGTTACTACAACTTTGATTGGGTGAATCCTTCTGACGCGCCGGACGATAAGGCCGTGTACACCGCGGAAGCGATCATGCGCAAGGAGTTGGAAGGATTGGTCGCTGCGCCGATCAACGAGCCTTCCGTGGGCCCTGCGCTTCTGACCGGACGCGCTGCAGCTGTCTTTTTTCATGAGGTTTTTGGGCATCGCGCGGAGGGCCACCGCCAGAAAGACGTAGCGGAAGGGCAGACCTTCGCGAAAAAGGTCGGCGAGCAAATCTTGCCGCCGTTCATGAGCATCGTGGACGACACGACAATGCGCAAGCTGGGTTCGGAGGATTTGCTTGGCTATTACCAATACGACGACGAAGGCGTGCAGGCCCACCGGGTAGTCCTGGTGGACCATGGCGTGTTGAAGGATTTCGAAATGTCCCGCTCGCCGCTGGTCGGCTTTTCACATTCGAACGGCCACGGTAGGCGGCAACTCGGCGCTTCGCCGGTTTCGCGGCAAGGCAACTTGATTGTGGAAAGCAGCAAGGCCATGACTGACGCACAGCTTCGCGCGAAGTTGATCGATTTGATTAAGCAGCAGGGTAAGCAGTTCGGGCTGCTGATCGACGATATCGCCGGCGGATTCACGTTCACCGGCCGTGGCCAGCCGCAAGCATTTCAGGTGCTGCCACTGGTTGTTTACAAGGTGTACGCGGATGGCCGGCCCGACGAGCTCGTGCGCGGGGTGGACATTGTCGGAACCCCGCTCGCCGCGTTGACCAAGATTGTGGCTACCGGCGACAAACAGGAAGTATTTAACGGCTATTGTGGTGCTGAATCAGGTTCGGTACCTGTGTCGGCGGCATCGCCTGCGATCTTGACGTCCGAGCTGGAGGTGCAGAAGAAAGAAAGTTCCACGGACCGGCCACCGATTTTGCCGGCGCCCGCGCACGACATTATCAAGGCGGGAGGTCAGCAATGAGCTGTGTGCGGAGGATAAAGGTATTTGCGTACGCTGCGATTTTGCTGGGGTGCGTTGCGACCGCAAGTGCCGCTCGCGCGGCACAGGCTGCGCAGGACAATGACCAGACGCTGCGCGCCATGCGCGACGAAATGGCGCGTTCGAAGGCGCGTCTGGAGCTGAGTATTCCCGGCACGCAGCAGCCGGTGCGTCCCTATTACGTCGAATACCGCTTGGTGGACCTCGACTTCCGCGAAATCGTTGCGGAGTTCGGAGCGCTGGTGACCACCACGCGCGCGCGCAACCGCTTCATGAATGTCGAAGCGCGCGTTGGCAGCTACAAACGGGACAGTTCCAATTTCATCAGCGATGACGCTTTCCGCGGCTTCATCGGCTCGCAGGGCTCGGTCGGCATAGACCGCGATTACGATTCGCTGCGCCAGGATCTTTGGATCGCCACGGACCAGGCGTTCAAGCAAGCGGTTGAGACGTACTCGCGCAAGGAAGCCTACCTTAGCAGCTTGGCGCGGCAATCGAATATCGACGATTTCTCGAAGACCGAGTCGATCCAGCAGATTGAGCCGCTCGTCACTCCCGACTGGGGCAACCGCAATTGGGAGCAGGAAGCGCGGCAGTCTTCGGCCACGTTGCGCCTGTTTCCGGACATTTACGAATCGCGCCTCACCTACTATTTGGTGTACGCCACCGAATATCTGCTGACCAGCGAGGGCACCGAAATTCGCACCAACCGCACGTACGCGGCTGTGGAGGCGGGCATGGACACGCTGGCGAACGACGGCATGCCGCTAAGCCATTTCTACGCATCGTACGCGCCGAAACCCGCTGACTTGCCGAATGTCGACGCGGTGCGCAAGGGACTGAATGTCTCCGCCAGCGAATTGATGGCCCTGCGTGCGGCGCCTCCCGCGCAGGACTACACCGGACCGGTGCTCTTCGAAGCGCGCGCCGCAGCGCCCCTTCTCGCCCAGGTACTCGGCCCGGCCATGAATGGTTCGCGCCCGCCGCTGGCCTTTCAGCCCGTGGTTGAGCAGATGCTTAGCGGCTTGGGTGGCAAGAGCGACTGGAGCGGCCGAATCGGCTCGCGCGTTTTGCCGCCGACCGTAAGCCTCGTCGATGATCCGCGCGCCAAGGATTTTCATGGCGCGCCGCTGCTCGGCGGATATGCCGTGGACGATGAAGGCGTTCGCGCGCGGAAAGTCACCGTGGTGGATAAGGGCAATTTGACAGAACTGCTGATGTCGCGCCGGCCCGGCCCGGATTCGGACACTTCCAATGGCCACGGGCGTTTGGGGTTTTTGGGCGACGCCAAGCCAACCATGAGCAATCTCTTTTTCAACGCCTCCGAAACTGTCTCGCCCGCGGAGTTGAAGAAGAAATTCTTGGATGAGTGCCGCTCCGAAAAACTGGAGTACTGCATCATCGTGCGAGAGATGGACAATCCGGCGCTCAGCCTTTTGCACCAGCAAGACTTTTCAGAGCTGCTCGGGAGCTTCGGCGGAGGCGCTGGAACCGGCGACCGCCTGCCGCTACTGATATACAAAGTGTATCCGCAGGACGGCCGCGAAGAGATTATTCGCGGGGCGCGCATCATCGGCTTGAACACGCGCGCGCTTCGCAATCTCGTCGGCATCGGCAACGACAATTTCGTCTATAACTACATGCAGAGCCAGAGTGCCGGCTTCGCTGGCACGGCGCTGGGCGCGTTCGGATCGGCCCAAAGCGGTTTGCCCGCCGCCGTCGTTGCTCCGTCGTTGCTCTTTGCGGAGTTGGAGGTGCGTGGCGCGCGCGGAGAGCCGAAGCGCCTCCCCCTGCTGCCGGCACCGCCGCTGAGTGCCGCGAAGTAATTATTTGCAGGCGCGGGCCGCCTACAAGCTCATGAATGTTTACGAGAGAACCGATGCGAGCTACGCCGTCGTGCGCCAGGAAGTGAAATGCACGCTGCGCGACGCCCACCTCGGCCCGTGTTCACCGCTGGGCCGGAACCTGCCAGCTTGCGCTACTGCATGAATTCCGCAGCGCTGCGTTTCTGCCAAGAAGCAGCTCCTAACCCAGTGCTTTCTCGGGGCATCCGCCAATCGTTTCTAACTTCCACGTCTGCGCCGCCTGCGCCCGCACAACTGAGCGAAAGGGCGTGGAGTACGATAGTCTAAGCGGACCGTGATGATTGCTCGCGTCGTCGAGGAAGTGAAAGAGAAGAAGCGCGCGGCGTTGCTGAGCGTGGGATCAGCGCTCGTGCTGGTTTCGCTCAAGACTTTCCTCGTACTCCGCACCGGCAGCTTGGGCGTGCTGTCGGAGGCGCTGCACTCCGGGCTCGATCTCGTCGCCGCTATTATCACGTTTTTGTCTGTTCGCGTCTCGGACGAGCCCGCAGACGAAAGGCATCCCTATGGTCACGGCAAAGTTGAGAATTTTTCGGCGTTTGTCGAGACGGGATTATTGCTGCTGACGGCGCTGTACATCATATACGAAGCGTTTAACCGCCTGTTTTTCCGCAGCGTGCACATCGAGCCGAGCATTACGGCCATCGTTATTCTGTTCTGTGCGCTCGGCGTCGACCTGACGCGGGCCCGGGCGCTATCCCGCGTGGCTAGGAAATTCTCCAGCGAAGCGCTGGAAGCCGACGCCCTGCATTTTTCGACGGATGTCTGGAGCACCACCGTTGTCATCGCAGGTGTGGGTCTGGTGTGGGCCGGTGAAACCTGGAACCTGCCTTACTTGATCTACGCAGATGCCCTTGCCGCCTTGGCTGTCGCGGCGGTGATTCTGTGGGTCGGTTCGCAACTCGGACGGCGTACCGTGGACGCATTGCTCGACGCTGCGCCTGAGGGGCTGCAACAGGAGATCGCGCGCGCCATCGCGCGAATGGAAGGCGTGCTGGACGTCGATCGCGTACGCGTACGCCGTGCAGGCAACCGCCATTTTGTGGATGCAACAGTAAGTGTCGCGCGTACCGCAAGCCTAGAGCAGGTACACGCGCTCAGCGATGCCATCGAGAAGCGCGTCGGAGAAATCGTTCCTTCCGATGTGATGGTGCATGCGGAGCCTCGCGCGCCGCAGGGCGAACATCTGTTCGAGGCCATTCGCGCGGTGGCGCAGCGCAAAGGACTGGGTATTCACGACCTGAGCGCGCTGCAGCAACAGGGCAAGCTCTTCGTCGAGCTGCATCTTGAAGTGGATGAGAATCTAAGCTTGCGGGAGGCGCACCGCCAAGCCACCGAGCTCGAAGAAGGAATTCGCGAGCTGCGCGACGGTCCGATTGATGTGAACATTCACATTGAGCCGCTCGGACGCCACATCGCCACGCCCGATTCCGGTGCCGGAGAGATGAAGCAGCTTTCGCGCGCTGTCGAGGAGTTTTTGAATTCACTGCCCGCGGAGTTCGACGAACTGGTGAACTGCCACGATGTGCGCACACGCCAGGTCGAGCACCACATTTTGGTTTCCTGCCACTGCACGATGAAAGGCGCGTTGCCCATCACGCAGATTCACGACGTGACCGCGGCCCTGGAAGACCGCGTGAAGAAGCGCTTCCCGCAGATTCACCGGGTCACCATTCATCCCGAACCCGTCGAAGGCTAGTCCGCAGGCGCGCTGCCCGCAAAGACTTGCGCGGCCAACGCCAGCAGCGCCGGATAACACACCAGCACATAGCGCGGCTCTGGTGTTTCAAGCGTCGTTAGAAACGCGGTGCGCAGAATGACGAAGCTCGCGAGTAGCGCAATGGCTCCCCGTGCCGCCGGTGCTCGCCGCCACAAACGCGCCGCGCCCCAAAGCGCCAGCGCGATGTAGCCGACGTTAAACAGGAACAATCCGGCGGTGACACATTGATCGATGGCGTCGTCTTCCCAAGATTGCTCCAGCGGGAACACTGTGCCGGAGAACGGGAGCAGCTCGATGCGCGGCGTGAACCACAGCGTCAGGGCGCGCGCGGCGGGGAGCCAAAGGTAGGTACGCAGCGGACGGCGTGCCGTGCGTTCACGAGCGAGCTGCGCGAAGGCAGCGTCTTCCTCCGGTGAGAGCGTCAGGTCTTCGTTGTATTGATCGAGAATCATGGCGACTCGCTCTTTCTCGGCGGGTGTGTCGAAAGCACGCGCCGGAATTTCGTCCACGTTGATGACCTCTTCATTGAGCTTCCACGGCACCAGATAGACGTCACGAAAACGAAAAAGCCACGTCTTCTCCCAACTCATCAAGCCGTAAGGAACCAGTTCGCCCGGTAGATTGGAATTCTTTGGGGCCAGAGGCTGAAATTCGTGCAGCGTGAGCGCATTGCGAATTGTCCAGGGCACCAGCGGAATCGCGCAGAGTGCGGCCATCAGCGCGGCAGTCTCCACCCAGCGCAGACTTTCGCGCTGCCGGACGAGAATCGCTCCGAGCACCAGCCAGGCTGCCAGCAAAAGCAGTGGCGTTTCCGGCCGAAATAGAGTGCACACGCCAACCAGCAGCGCGGCCCAAGCCACCAGATGCCAATAGTCGTTGCCGAAAATCCAGTGCCTTTCGGCGAGCCGCCAGCCGCGGTTTTGCGCGCGGGTTACGAGCAGGCAGAGCGGCAACAATGCCGCGGTCGTGAAAAATATGGCGAAGATTTCCGTCAGCGGCACGGCTGCGTAATTTGCGATGAAGGGGCAGAGCGCGGCAAGCCACAACGCAGCAACGAATACCCGAAGCGGGCGAGCGCGATTGTCTGCGACAAGCGCAAGTAAGGCCGCCAGGCTAGCTACCAGCAAGCAGGTCAGCAAATCCACCACTACCTCCGCGAGCATCACCCACAGCCGCACGGCTTCCCCGGTTCGCCCGCTGAGGGCGTAGATCAGCGCCAAAAATGCCGGGTAGCCCGGCATGCGCATGTCCACCGGCGTAACTTGCTCGTGGACATTCATCGCATAGACGTGATGCTGCAGCCAATTGGCGGCAATCTGTTCGTACACGACGGTATCGCCGGAATTCGCCGGATATTTCAGGACGAAAAAAAGCCGCAGGCAAAGTCCGGCGGCCAGCGCGACAACGCTATATGAGAAAATTCGCTTCATCGATGAATCGCATCTTACAATAGAGCGTAGGGGAATAGAGCAGAGGAGTCGAGGGAGACGCATACAGCCCGGCAGAACTTCAGGCCCCTGCCTTGCCGCCGGACTGACAAGAATTCATGAAGGAACGCCGACCTGTATTTTATGACGCGGAGCGCGTCCGCTGGCGCCGCACGCGCCGCGTGCTGGAAATTTCTGGCGCGCTGCTGACCCTGTTGCTGGCCTATTTTTTTGTGACCATCGCCGTCAGCGTGGAGCTCCCCGCGGGCCTGCTGCCGGACACGCGTCCGGCGTACCGCGCCTTGAAGATCAAAAGCAAGAAAGTTCCTGCGCGGGAAGGACACCACCGCCGCATCTCGAATATCGGCGCCGTGCCGGCCAGTTACGACCCTCTGCGCGCGGCGTTTTATGTGAGCTGGGACGCTGCCAGCTTTGCTTCATTGAAAAAGCATTACAAGGACATCGACGTCCTCATTCCCGACCAACTGCATGCCGTGACGCCCGATGGCGCGCTGACCATCGTGGACTACGAACGCTACCAGACGGTGAAAGCGAGTCCTACCCAAGCCATAGCCCTGCTGAAGGACGACAAGTTGCATCGCTGGATGAAATCGTCCAACGTCGAGCTGCCGCTGATGGGCTTGCTCGACAACTACGATGGGCAAGTCTGGCGCGTCAGGGAAATGGCCGCCATGCTCGTCAGCAAAACGGCGCGGCGGAATCTGGTTCGCGACGTCGTCGATTACACCGTGGGCGCTCACCAGGCCGGCGTGGTAGTCGACTTCGAGGAAGTCCCCGACGCTACCCAGCCGCATTTCTTCGAATTTGCCGCGGAGCTCGCTCCTGTCTTGCACTCGGTCGGATTGAACTTGATGATTGCGCTTCCCGCCCGCGACGACGCCTACGATTACAAATTCTTCGGCAAAGAGTGCGACGCCATCGTGCTGATGAACTACGACCAGCACTGGCTCACGTCATCCCCCGGCCCGGTTGCCGCGCAGGACTGGTTTGTCGAGAACCTTCGCCAGGTCCTCGAAGATGTTCCCGCGCAGAAAGTCGTCGTAGGCATCGCCAACTACGCATACGACTGGCCTGAAGGGCCGAAAATACCCAACGAGGTCGCGAAAGAAATGAGCGTGCAAGAGGCGCTGCTGCACGCCTATGAATCCGAGATCGAAGTTGAATTCGACGCGGCTTCGTTGAACCCGCATTACTCCTATTCCGACGAGCGCAATCACACCCACCAGGTCTGGATGCTTGACGCCGTCACCGCTTACAACCAGTTGCGTGCTTGCGAGCGCTTGGGCGTGCAGGGCACAGCGTTGTGGCGCATGGGTTCTTCGGACAGTTCGATCTGGCCGGTGTGGGATTCGCCGCGCCCCGACGATACCGTGCGCGCAAGAATAAAAGACATTCCGCCGGGCCCCGACTTGATTCTCGAAGGCAATGGCGACGTCTGGCATTTCACGGATACACCCAAAAGCGGCCTCCGCAGCTTCGTGTACGACGCGTCCAGCGATCTCATTACCAGCGAGAAATACGAAGCGTATCCGCTTTCCTACAACATCGATCAGATCGGCGCGGCCGACAACAAAATCGCAATCACATTTGACGACGGTCCCGACCAGCGCTGGACTCCGAAAATTCTCGACATCCTCAAAGAGAAAAAAGTGCCGGCGACATTTTTCGTAATCGGCATGGACGCCAGTCAGTGGCCTGAGATCGTGAAGCGCGAGTACGCCGAAGGCCACGAAATCGGGAATCATACCTATACGCATCCGCCCTTCGACGACATCACGAAGACAGAGATTCATTGGCAGTTGAATCTGACCCAGCGGCTCATCGAAAGCACCATCGGCGTCAAGTCGATCCTGTTCCGTCCGCCCT
>Ga0137361_10001776_pt1 | contig 13521 bp, 15 predicted proteins | sample Mad1_80_16metaG_FD_104923 | JGI IMG/M metagenome (GOLD analysis project Ga0137361, IMG submission 104923) | Vadose zone soil microbial communities from Angelo Coast Range Reserve, California, USA - Mad1_80_16 metaG | ecosystem: Environmental > Terrestrial > Soil > Vadose zone | place: USA... | reverse complement strand
GAGCGCCGTTGGCCTGACGCATGGGGATCCTCGCCGGCTTCGATCTCCACCGAACGGCGCGGGCCGCGCCTATCCGGTCAGATCCGGCTGCTCGGCGACGCGGCGCGGCCATCGTCCGGTGGCCGCTGCAACCGCACCCACTGGCACACGGGTGTTCCCTGGGCGAGCGCTCCGCCGCGCGGGCTCACCATCCCGGTGTCCACGAGGTCTGGTTCCCCCGGGTCGCCGGGGTGGTCGTCCACGGCGGCTAGGTGGCCGCGCACGTAGTAGGCGATGAAGTCTAGCGGCATCTCGCCCCCGTGGTACTGGGCGAGGTGGTCCCGCTTGACGAGCCCGACGGCGTTGACCATGACGGTGTCGTCGCTGCCCTCGACGGGCGCGACCAGGACCTGATGGCCGACGCTCACGAGCTCGCTGAGATTTGGCATCCCCGGCGGCATACACATCGTGGGCGTCGAGCTCGCCGCCCCGGGCGAAGCGGCCCGCGAGTCGGGCAGAGCCGGTACGGGCTCGAGGTTCGGCTGCGGCTCCAGGCGAGGACCGTTGTCGGGGTCGGCGGGATGGCGCTGCTGGAACTCCGCCGGGCTCGGTATCCCCCCGCCTTCGCTCTGCTTCACGATGTCGCGCAAGGACTGGGCGGTCGCCTGACTGGCGATCAGGCCCGCGAGGGCCATGGTGCAGAGGAGTGATATTCGCTTCATTGGGACCCTCCTCACCATCCCTCTGCAGCATCTTCGATGCCACGTCAAAACGCCATGGAATACAGGATCTTGCCCGAGTCCGCGCGGAGCCGAGGCGGACAAAAATGACGTTTTTGATACACGCCCCTGACGCTCCGAGGCCGCTCGCGCCCAGGCAGAGGCGACCACCTTCGGGGGTAGAATTGCGGGCGGCGCCGGGCGACCGCCGTGGCGCATCCGATCATGTCGTTGAGCGCCTGCGCCGGCGGCCGGGCGGGCAGGAACAAAGGGAAGGAAGATGACCTACACGGGATACCAGCTTGAGATTCTCGTCATCGGGCTCGTCGCGTTTCTTTTCGAGTTCGCCAGCGGCACGCTCCTTGCCCGAGGTTTTCGTCTCGGATCGGGCATCGCGCTCGTCGTGAGTATCATCGCGTGGGTGGTCACCTATCGGATCACCGCCGGACGCTCACGCCACGCGTAAGCCGGGCAGACCTACGCCGGGCCGCGTCCGGCCCGCACTCGCGGATCGCCCGCACTCAGGGGAAGGCGGAGTCCCGAGGCGTGACTTCCTGTCCGGCGCGATGGGCCTCACGATCGGTGCCGCCCTCTCGCCGTCCCGCGCCGGCGTCGCCAGACCGGCCCGGAAGCAGATTCTCTTCTTCACGAAGTCGTCCGGGTACGAGCACAGTGTGATCAAGAAGATCGGCGGTCAGCCAAGCCACGCGGAGACCGTTCTGACCGCGCTCGCGGAGCCGCGCGGCTGGGCGATCACCCACACCAAGGATGGCCGAATCTTCGGGAACCCGAGTCTCGCGGCGTACGACGCCTTCTTCTTTTACACCACCGGCGATCTCACTGCTCCCGGCACGGACGGGGCCCCGCCGATGACGCCCGCGGGAAAGACTGCGCTCCTCGCGGCGATCCGAAAGGGCAAAGGGTTCGTCGGTGCTCACTGCGCGGCCGACACGTTCCACGGGCCAACGGGCCCGCGGGTCGGCGCCGCTGACGACGCGGACCCTTACCTCCGGATGCTCGGCGCCGAGTTCATCGGGCACGGTCGGCAGCAGCCGGCGACGATGACGTGCGTCGATCCGAGCTTTCCGGGCGGCGCCGGGATCGCGAAGGGCTTCGAGCTCGTGGAGGAGTGGTACGCGTTCAAGGCCTCCCAAAAGGACCTGCACGTGATTCTCGTGCAGGAGACGGCGGGCATGGCCACGACCGGTAGCGACCACGTGTACGACCGTCCGCCGTACCCGGCGACGTGGGCCCGGCGGCACGGTAAGGGGCGGGTCTTCTACACCTCGATGGGCCATCGCGAGGATGTGTGGACGAACCCGATCTTCCAGGCTGTCCTGGCGGGGGGTCTCGGGTGGGCACTCGGCGAGGCGCGGGCGAACGCGACCCCCAACATCGAGCGCGTGACCCCCGGGTACGCGCAAATTCCGCCGTAGCCGCGGCGCGGCCGATGGGTCGGCGCCATCACCCTCCAGGAGAGGCCCGCGGCGCGCGCGCGGGACTGACGAGGGCCCGGCGGAAGCGGCCGGCAGGCCGGCATTGGCGGAGCTGAGCCCGCCGCGCCCGCGCTCATGACGCCGTTCTCCGAGTTCGCGGAGCTCTGCCGCGCCCTCGAGGCCAGTCGCGGGCGGCTTGACAAGCAGCACCTCGTGGCGACGTTCCTCGCGCGGGTCCACGCGGACGAGGTCGCCCCCGCCGTCGCGTTCCTGACCGGCCGCCCCCTGCCGGCGTCGGATCCCCGCGGACTGGGCGTTCGGGGCCTGCCGGCGGCGCCCGAGGCCTCCGCCGCGGCGCCGCTCACGCTCGCCGACGTCGCCGACGCCTTCGCCGCCGTCGCGGACGCGAGCGGGCCCGGAGCGCGCAACCGGCGGGAGTCACGGCTCGCCGCGTTGGCGGCGCGCGCGTCGCCCCTCGAGCGCGAGATCGTGGCGCGGATCATCGGGGGCGAGATGCGCACCGGGATCTCCGCGGGTGGCGTGCTCGAGGCGATCGGTGAGATGGCCGGCGCCGATCCGGAGGCGGTCAGGCGCGCCGCGCTCTTCCTCGGGGACATTTCCGCCGTCGCCGTCCTCGCCCGCGCGCAGGGCGCCGCCGGGCTCGCGCGGGTGGCGCCCCGGCTCTTCGTGCCGCTGTCGCCGATGCTCGCCGAGACCGGCACCGACTTCTCGGAGCTCCTGGCCGCGCACGGCGGCCGGACGGCGCTCGAATATAAGTACGACGGCGCGCGGGTGCAGGTGCACGGCGACGGCGAGCGCGTCGCCATCTGGACGCGGCGGCTCTCGGACGTCACCGCGAGCCTGCCGGACGTCGTCGGGCTCGTCCGCCGCGAGCTCCGCGGCGCGCCGCTGATCCTCGACGGCGAGGTGGTCGCGCTGGCTCAGACCGGCCGGCCGCTCCCGTTCCAGGAGCTCATGCGCCGGTTTCAGCGGGTTCACGACGTGGAGTCCGCGGTCGCCCGGATCCCGGTCGCAATCCACTTCTTCGACTGCCTGCTCGTGGAGGGCCGCTCGCTCATCGACGCGCCCTATGCGGAGCGCTGGGAGGCGCTCGTGCGGGTGACGACGGGTCGCCACCTCGCCGAGCGGGAGATCGTCGAGACCGCGGCCGCCGCCCAGGCCTTCCTCGACCGAGCCCTGGCGGCCGGCCACGAAGGAGTGATCGCCAAGGACCTCCGAAGCCCGTACGCGCCCGGGGGCCGCGGCAAGCGGTGGTTCAAGCTCAAGGTGGCCGAGACCGTCGATTGCGTCATCGTCGCCGCTGATCGCGGCAGCGGCCGGCGCGCCGGCTGGCTCTCCAACTACCATCTCGCCGTGCGGGACGCGGAAGGGTTCGCCGAGGTCGGCAAAACCTTCAAGGGGCTGACCGACCGGGAGTTCGCCGAGATGACAGAGCGGCTGCGGCGCCTGGCCGTCGCGGACGACGGCTACACCGTTCGCGTCCGGCCCGAGGTGGTGGTCGAGGTGGAGTACAACGAGATCCAGAAGAGTCCCACGTATCCCTCCGGCCTCGCCCTCCGCTTCGCGCGCATCGCCCGCCTCCGCGACGACAAGGCGCCGGGCCAGTCCACGACCCTTTCCGAGCTCCGGGCGGTCTACGAGCGCCAGTTCACCACCAAAGGGCGGGATGGCGTCCCTACTGACGCCCCGTCTCGAGCATCCGCTGCACCTTCGCGTCCTTCGTGACGCCCGCGCTGGCGAACCCGAGCATCGCACCGGTCGCGACGTCCAGGACTCGCGTGTCGACCGCGACCTGCGCGCCCGCGTCGGCCAGCCCGTTCAGCAGCACCACGTCGGCATGGAACTGGCTCGCGACCTGCCTCGCCTCATCGAGGCGACGGAGATCCGAGCTCCTGAGCGCGAGCTGGTCGAGGATGATCCGCAGGTGGCGCCGCTCGATGGGCAGGAAACGCGGCGTCCGCCCAAGCTGGATGATCAGGAGGTCGGCGAGGTACCGGCTCAGATTGGTGGTCAGGCCCTGGCGGTCGTCAAAATCGCTCACGACGATCCGCACCTGGCCGTCGGCGGGCAGGAGGCTCCCGATCTGCTCGGCGAGCCGGGCGACCGCGCCCGCCGCGTCGCCGGCGGCCGCGTCCACCGCTCCGCCCTGGATGATGCCCGCGAGCACCGCTGCGAGAACCGTGACCCTCATGGCCCGTCCCCTGTCTCGGCCCTTCCTGGCCGTGCCGGAACTATGGCATAGACGCAGTCAACGAGGCGAGCGCCGCCCGACCGGCGGGCCCGGCGGCCCCCAGCCCTACGGGAGGCCCGTATGCACGAAGGACCGATCCGGACGATGGCCGGCGTCCTCATCTGGACCGAGGCCGGCCGGTTTGCCGCGATGGCGAGTTTCTATCGCGACACCCTTGGTCTCATCCCTCACTCGTCCAAGGCCGACTTCATCAACTTCGACTGGAACGGGGTGAGGCTCAGCGTGGGGACGCCGGAGACAGTTTCGGAGGCCACCTTGGCACCCTGGGGAGGGAGCACCCCCCGGATCTCGATCACGTCCCCCCGGACCACGATCTCGTCGATCAGCGTTCGGAGCAGGCGTCGGCGCCCCTCAGGCTCGAGCGCGTCAAGCCCGCGGAGTGCGGTCGCGCAGAAGGCCGAATGGCACCCTGGCACGCCTCCTCAGCCGCTTGGGCCATCACCAAGCCGGCCAGACGGCCCAGCCGCTCGTCCAGCCCTGCCTGCTCTCGGCCGATCGCCTCGAGCTTGTCTCGGACCGGCTGGACGGCCACCGGGTCGAGCCCCACCAAGATCTCCAGGAGTCGCTCCGCCTGACGCCGAAGCTCCGCTCGGCGGGCCCGGAGCACGACTGCTTCGCTCTGAACCTCGACTTCCTTGGCGCCCAGGCTGGCGCGGTAGGCGTCGAACCGCTCAGTGAGGGTTCCGGAGCACCCCGACGACGGTATCCCAGACCAGCGACTCCAGCTGCGCCGCCTCCCACCGCCGGGCGCGACACCCGCTGCTCTCGAGCCGGTCGGCGCCAGGACAGCGGTACTGCCTTCGCTCGCCCTTGGACCAGTTCATCCCCGTGAGCCGGCCGCCTCACCGGCTGCCGTGCCGGGAGCGAGGGCGCCACCCACCTGGCGTCGACTCCTCGCCTGTGAACTTACCGGCCTGGAATGCTCCGCCCGGGACGGTGCTCGCGTGCGCGCCCGGCTGGAAGTCGTGGCCGACGGCGAGCATCCCCTTGCGGTAGAGACTCGGAGCGAAGATGACAGCAGCGCCGCGAACTTTCCCCGCAGCCGAAGATAGCTGTGCCGTCGTGACATGGGCGTCACAACTTGAACCCCCTCTCGGCCGTGAACGAGACTCTGTCCGCCCGCCCAAGTAAACGATCGTTCGGCCGGAGGAGTCACATGGGATAGGGTGGTCGGAGGGGGTGGTCTCCCCGAGACTTCCCGAGAATGACTTATAGCGAGAGGGGAGAAAACGACATGCGAAGCATATCCAAGTATTGGAGGGCCATGCCCGTAGTTGCGATCGTCCTGACGGCGGCGATATTCGTACGCCCCGTGGCGGCTCAAGATGTCGACGCGAAGGGCGGGAAGGAACTCACCGAGCTGGGCCAGAAGATCGACAAGGCCGCGAAGCGCGCGGCCCCCGAGCAGGTGGTTGACAAGATTGTGGGCGAGTTCAAGGGGAAGAGCTTTACGTTCGACAACGGTGGTACGCCTCGACCCCTCGCCGAGGCCGACGTGCGAGCTCTCCGGCAGAAGCTGGGCTTCGGAGAGATCTCCATCCTGCTTGCCCTTTCGAACCAGAGCGGCAAGTCCGTGAGCGACATCCTCGCCATGCGTCAGTCCGGAGAGGGGTGGGGCGAGCTCGCCCGGGACCTGAAGCTCAAGAACCTGGGGTCGGTCATCAAGGGCGTGAAGGCGACGGAGAAGGGCGTCGACCGGGTGGCGCTGCAACGGAGTGACAGGCGGGAGGACCGGCTTGAAAGAGCGGCGAAGCCCGACAAACCCGAGAGGATGGAACGCCCTGAGAGACCCATGCGGCCGGAGAAGCCCGGGCGCTGACCGGCCCGTCCCGCGACACCGAGCGCGGCGGAGGTTCGCCGCGCTTTTCTCTTTTTGGCCTGCCCCGCTGCGCTGCTATCCTGGCCCCGACCATCGTCGGCACCGGACATCCGCACGAGTGTGAGGAGGAGGAATCGCTCCATGCACCACCGTCGCTTGATGATCGCCACGGTGCTTCTGCTGACGACCGCCGCGCCGGCCCTGGCCGAGGACCCGTGGTGGTCGATTTCAGGTTTGGTCGACTACTCCATCGGTGACTACGGCACGGGCAAGGACACGACCCTGCTCTACATCCCCCTCACGCTCGGGGTGTCCCCAGTCGACCGGCTGACCCTGAGCGGAACGATTCCCTACATCTGGCAGGACACTCAAACCGTCGTCGTCACGGGGGGCGGCGTGGCGGTACGGAAGAAGAAGGAGCGCCAACTCTCGACCACGCCCAGCAGCGTGACACAAACGGAATCCGGGCTCGGCGACATCTTGTTCAAGGGCCAATACGTGCTGCTCGAGGAAAAGGACCTCGTGCCGGAGGTCAGTCCCTACCTCAAGATCAAGTTCCCAACGGCCGACGAAAACAAAGGGCTCGGGACGGGAGAGTTCGACGAGACGGTCGGGGTGGACTTCAGCAAGACCTTCTTCGAGCGACTGGTCGGCTACGTCTCGCTCGGTTACACGTTCATCGGGTCGCCGTCGGGGGAGGACCTGCGGGACTCGTTTGGGTGGAGCGTCGGCGCCGCCTACCGCGTGACTCAACCGTTGTCGGTCTTCACGTTCCTCGAAGGCGCGACGGCCATCTCGCCGGGCGAGGCGGATCCGCTGGAGATCCTTTTCGGCGCGGAGTACAAGCTCACCACAGCGCTGAAGCTCACGGGCTCGGTCGGGAAGGGGCTGAGCAACGGGTCGCCGGACTACGAGATCACCGCTGGCTTCAGCGTCCGCTTCTGATCAGGGGTGGCGATCGGTCGTGTGGACCTGAATGCCCAACTTCGTGGCCCTGGCTGCCTCAGGACGCGCGTGGCGTCACCTGACGTGTCTGGGGCCGACGAGGAATTTGGTCCACCCCGCCGGCGCCATCTGTTACCGGGGCGACCCCTCATGCCGCCCCGAGGCGGGCCGCGTGACCGCCGAATTTCGGTTCCGCGATCTGGGCTACGAAGAACTGCGGTGGATCACCGGTCGCGGGGGCCGAGTCGGCCCCGGGAGCCGTCTACAACTTCGTGGTCTACCGATTCTGCGAAATCACGCGCGACCGGGCGCCCGGTCGGTCGTGAGTCTCGACACCTAAGTCCTTGAGGTCAGGCGGTAAATCATTATGCGTGCGATAGCATAATGATTTCCTGTCGCCACCCTTGTGGAGCATGCCGCCGGCCTTCATCTCGAGGGTCCGGACGGTGGGCTTCGCCTCGCCCGTTCTACGGAACGACAGCAAGAGCTATATTGGGCGGGAGGCTCTCGATTGGCTGCGCTCCGCGTCGGGGACATCGTGATCCGGAGTCACCGCCTGCTCAAGACTCGCGGGACCGTGGTGCGGGTCGCCGTGCAGCGCCGAGGAGAAGCTCGGCAGGTCTGGGTCAAGTGGGACCACCCCGACACCTTCCCCAATCCGAGCCTCGAGAGCGCGGAGAGCCTTGAAGAGGTCAAGGGCACAAGCTCGCCGGCCTAGCCGCACCCGAGGGCGTCTGCGGTCTTCTCCGGCGCGCTCTCTTCAGGCGCGCCCCGGCGCCTTCACGGTCGTCAACCGGTTCCGCCTCACGGCGTATCCAGCTGCCCGCTGGCGGTTCCTCTCCGTCGGCGCGAGTGATATTCCGCCGTCGAGCCTCGTCCCGTGCGGTATGAAGAACCGCTGCGGACGGCCGCCCGCTGGTGTCCCGAATGGCCGCGGCGTGTCGTCCGGCAGAAGTGCGGCCTGACTCTTGGTGGCGTAGCTCGCAGCTAGCTTCTTACCCTCCTGGGCCTTCAGGTGGTGCGTGATCGACTCGGAGGCCGGCGGCCTAGTCGGGAAGCTGCGGATCACCAGGCCCGCGGCGTCAACGAGGTCCCACACCGCACCCTCGCGCGGGTTCGCCGGCGGGACCGAGAGCATGGCCGAGGTGAGTTCGTTCTGTCCGGGCCCGAAGTAGATCCTCCCGCCCTCGACGAGACTCGACCACGCAGCCGCGCGTCGCAGTTTTTCGGCGTCCGGCTTCACGGCCTCAGTTCCGACAGAGATCACGCGCTCTTGCATCCGCTGGTCGAGGATCTGGCCGAAGACGCCGACGATTTCCATACGTGGTTGCTCAGGTGTGGGTTTCGACGTGGCGCCCGCAAGCACCACCTCTGGGCGCTCGGGCGAATCGACCGTACGCTTCGCCGACGAGGATGTCGTCAGTGGAGCGACGTTACCCGTCGAGACTTGGAAGTCTGCTGGCGACAGTTTCGCCGGCGTAGCCCGCACAGTCCGGCGAGCGTTCGTCGGCTCCTGCAGTTCGCCGAGCAGACGGCACGGCTGACGCCCCCCGAGCCCGCACCGCCGAGCCGGGTCGAGACGCTCACGCACGCCTACGCCGCGATGCTGGGTGATCTGCGCGGTCTCGCGCCTCGGACCATCCACCAGCATGTGACGACGGCCGCCGCCTTTCTGGACCACCTCACATATGCGGCCACGCCGTCGCGCCTTGCGGGCGTCACGGCGAGAGACATCGAGGCCTTCGTCCGCTGCGCTGGCGCTCGTCTCTGCCGCGGCAGCCTCCAGCACACAGTAGCGCGGCTCCGGAGTTTCCTCCGGTTCCTGGCGGGGCGCGGCGTGATCCGGCCGGGGCTGGACCAGCAGATTGATACCCCACGAATCTATAGGCTCGAGCAGCTGCCGCGAAGCCTCCCCTGGGGAACTGTACGCGCGTTTCTTCGCTCGATCGACCGGGCGACCCCTCAGGGTCTCCGGGATTACACAATGTTCTTCCTCATCACGACGTACGGCCTGCGGGCGAGTGAGATCGCCCCCCTCACGTTCGATGCTATTGATTGGCGCCGATGTCTGCTCCGAGTTCCTCAGCAAAAGACCGGGATCCCATTGCTCTTGCCGTTGACGGATTCCGCGGGGACCGCCCTCCTCCGCTACGTGCGTCGCGGGCGCCCCTCCTCTCCGCATCGCGAGTTGTTCTTGCGCGAGCGCGCGCCCGCCGGGGTGTTGAAGCCCAAGGCGGTGACCGAGGCCTTCCACTTGTTACGCCGCGGGATCTCGCTCAAAACTCTCGGCGATCTTCTCGGGCACCGTACGGCAGAGAGCACGTGTGTCTACCTGCGCCTCGCTACCGATGATCTCCGGAGTGTCGCCTTGCCGGTGCCCGAGCCACCCGCGCGATCGCGCACGCGGAGGAGTCAGCCATGACCTGCCATCGGTCACGGCCGTCACCGTTACGCCGCGCGATCACGCGCTATGTGGACCTGAAAATGGCTCTGGGCCGGCGCTTCGACGGGGAACACCGGGTCCTCCAGTCACTCGACGAGTTTCTTCAGGCCTCGGCCGGCCGCTCCGCCGATCTGACGCCAGAGAGCTTCTTCCGCTGGACACAGACCCTGCGGCACCTGGCTCCGACCGTCCGACGCAATCGTCTCCGAATCGTCCGGAATCTTTGCTTGTACCGTCGGCGCACGGAGCCAGACTGCTTCGTGCCTGATCCGGTACTTTTCCCTCCCTGTCATCAGCCCCGCCCCCCCTATATCTTTACGCACGCCGAGATCGCTCGGCTCCTGCGCGCGACCGGCACCCTGGACCGCACGCCCGGTTCCCCCCTCCGGCCCGAGGTCTTTCGGTTGTGGAATGGCTACTCCGGAGGCCGCCCGTATACGGGCACCGGATTTACGCACAGCTTCCGGCTGCTCCTGAGGGCGGCGAAGATCCGCACGCCCGACGGCCGGCCCCCACGGATTCATGACGTTCGGCATGTCTTCGCGGTGCATGCGTTGCTGCGCTGGTACCGCGCGGGGGGTGATGTACAGACCAAACTGCCCCTGCTGGCGACGTACATGGGCCACGTCTCGATCGTCTCGACCCACTACTACTTGTCGTTTGTCGAGCCCCTGCGGACCGCCGCCAGCGCGCGCTTCGCCCGGCACTGTGGCGCGCTTGTCGCGGTTCACTCCAGCGGGCGAGGGCAAGGGCAGCGGCCATGAATGCCTCGTTACCAAATACCTTGGCGTCGACGCTCCGCGCCTTCTTCGGCGACTATCTGCCCACCCTGCGGGGTTTGAGTCCACATACGATCCGCAGCTATCGCGACAGCCTGACGCTGCTCTTACGGTTCGTCGCGACCCAGCAGCGGCGGGACGTGGCGATCCTCGACGTAGGGGATGTGACGGCGGAGATGGTCATGGCCTTCCTCACGCACCTGGAACAGGCACGCCGCACCAGCGTGACCACGCGCAACTGCCGGCTGGCCGCCCTCCACATCTTCTTCCGCTTCCTGGCGACGCAGCATCCCGACCGTCTCGACCAGGTTCAACGAATCGTCGGCATCCCTTTCAAGTGGGCCCGCCCGCGCCCCATCGAGTACCTGGAGTACGAGGAACTCGATAGCGTGCTCGCTGTCGTCGATCGCGCCACGTCGACCGGACGCCGCGACTACGCTCTGCTGGCGACCCTGTTCAACACCGGGGCTCGCGTGCAGGAATTCCTCGATGCACGGGCTATGGATCTTCAGCTCAGCAAACCCTATCAGATCCGGCTGCTCGGGAAAGGCCGGAAGACCCGGACCTGTCCGCTGTGGCCCCAGACAGCTCTCCTCCTCCGAGCGCTCTGTGCCGACCGCCAGCTCGACCTGCGCTCTGACGCGCGAATCTTTGTGAATCATCGTGGCGCACCCCTGACGCGGTTCGGGGTGCGGTTTATTCTGGCCAAGCATCTCCGGACGGCGGCGGCGGCGTGTCCCAGCCTGGCGCGCAAGAAGCTTCATCCGCACAGCCTGCGGCACAGCACGGCCGTGCACCTGCTCAAGTCCGAAGTGGACCTGCCCACGATCGCGCACTGGCTGGGGCACGCCAGCGTCAACACGACGAACCGCTACGCGACAATCGACCTCGACATGAAGCGGAAAGCCCTCGCGCGGGCTCAGCCGCCCAGCATGCTGGCGCGCCGGCCCACCTGGCGACGGAACGCCACGATCCTCGAATGGTTGGAGGCGCTTTAAAGGTCCGTCAGTTTATGTGGAGGCACCGGCCAGGATCCTCGCGCCAGAGGCGCCCAGAGCCCGCTCGCGCGCGTGCTCGCGGAGCTCGGCACGATCCGGGCCTTCGTCGTGCACGGCGCGGACGGGCTCGACGAGATCCCGACCACCGGCGAGAGCGTGATCGCGGAGGTGCGGGAGGCTGAGCCGGCAGCTCGCCGCTCGCTCAGCGAGTGCTCCCGAGGCGTGAGCGGATCCTGAGCAGCTCCCTCTTCGGCCAATACGCCTGGATGACGGCTTACGAGATGCCGGGCTCGAGCCCGCGCTCGGCCCCGGCCGTCCTCACAGTTGCCTGGGCCAGATCCGCGCCCGCCCGGGTCTTCAGGATCTCTCGCCGCGGATCCGGCCCGCCTGGTCCTCGCGTGGTCGTCCCAACGGGGCGGCCTACTGCTCGCAGGGCTTGTGGAGCTGGATGTTGCCACCGTTGAGATGGCCACAGAACGGCTCGGGCGTGCACGTCGGGGAGTGGTTCTCGGCGTAGACTGCCCCGTCGAGGATGACCTCGATGCCATCGTTCCGGCCCGGCTCGCCGTAATCGCACACCCCGACCTCGTAGGAATGGCCCGTCGCCCCGTTGACGGTGGCGTCCCCCCTAAACACGCGACAGTGGCCGGGATCGGGGCTGAAGACCGTGTAGCTCGTGACGTCCGTCCCCTCGATATGGTTCCCGTTGTTGTGGTCGACCAGATTGAAGTGGCCCATGAGCGGTCCGCCTTGCGTCCGGAAGCCCGCGTTGAAGCCGAAGTTGACGGGGGCCGTCGCACTCGTATCATTCTGCGTGCGCGGCGAAAACCACCCGCCGCCCGTGACGAAATCGTAGCACTCGGACGGCTGCCCCCACGCGAGCGCGCGGGCCGGTAGGCCGAGCGTGAGGCCGCCGGCCAGCAGGAGCACCAGCCCCGTCATCGTTGACGTCTGCTTAACCATTGCTCGTTCCTCCTTTCCCGACACGCCGTCTACCGGTTCACGGAGGTGCTGGCGCTCGACACGATGACTTCATCGCCGCTCGCGAGAATCAGGTGGAGGGCGTTGACCAGGATCCCCTGCGCCGTCGCCGGCTGCTCGTTGATGACCAGCGTCGCGATCGAGGGAATGGTCACGGTCTGGTTCGGCGCACCCGTGACGGTGACGGGTATGCCGCCGAACACCAGGCCACCGACCTCGCTATAACCCCCCGCGCCGAAATCGGTCGCGTCCGCTTGGGCGCGGACGAACGACGCGGTGATCTGTGCGGGCGACCCGGGCAGCACGGTCACGCCGGCCAAGGACGTCGAGCTGTGGACCTGATCGCCCGACATGCTCGTCAAGGCTCCACTCGTCGCCGCCACCAGTGTCTCCGCGCTCAGGACACCGGGAACCTGCGCCCCCATCTGCGCTGCGCCGAGCCACCCGCCGGTGGACGGCAGCGCGCCGGTGGACGCAATGTACACGGGGCCGGCGCCGACGTTCACGAGGGCGCCGTACGCCTGCCCGCTGTAGCTCTGCGCCTGGGCGGGGGTGACCCACAGAACCCCAGACACCAGGAGGAGGGCCGCGGTCGCCGCGAGCGTTGCGCGTCCTCTCGTCTTCATCATCGTCTTTCTCATCGCTTCTACTCCCCTTCTCCCCGCGCCTTCCACGGGGCGTGTTGGCCTGCGAGTCTAGGGCGCGGCGAGAGGGCCGTGAATTCGGCAGATTCCTGAATCGGAGGGGGGAAATCCCAGCAAACGCGGGCCGGGACGACCCGTAGCCGAGAGTGCGTCAGCTCCGGAGGCGTCGGTTACCTCGCCGTCGCTCGGTCGGACCGTCAACTCGGAACGGTCGAAGCTCCGCCGCGACACTCGGACCGGACGCCCGGCCAGACATTCCCTTGCCAGGCGCGGGCGGCTGCGCCTACAACAGGCACGGCGTAAGTTCCTGTCAGAGCTGCGTTTGCCCGCGTGGGCCTCTGGGGGGGCGCGACGGCGCCAAGGAGTTCTAGAACAGTTGGTTACAACGCGCGTTCCCCGCTAATCCTGCTCGCGCCCGGCAGCCGGCTCGACAACCAGCGGCGGACGCTCCACCGCCGCAGGGCCGCGGCAGACTCCGCATAGTCCCGAACTCGGCATAGACCCGG
>Ga0137361_10001773_pt1 | contig 13539 bp, 11 predicted proteins | sample Mad1_80_16metaG_FD_104923 | JGI IMG/M metagenome (GOLD analysis project Ga0137361, IMG submission 104923) | Vadose zone soil microbial communities from Angelo Coast Range Reserve, California, USA - Mad1_80_16 metaG | ecosystem: Environmental > Terrestrial > Soil > Vadose zone | place: USA... | reverse complement strand
TGGCGTGGAGAAGCCTGTCATGAAGTCCGTAATCCATACACCTTGTGCTGAGCATGGCTGGGGCAAGCCCAGCCACTACTAGACCACGCAAAGGCTGTATGTGTATGAGGTACCAACCTCGTGGCCGTCTCTAGTAGTGGCTGGGCTTGCCCCAGCCATGCCAAAAAATGAACCGCACCCATCAAGGCAGATTGCGAATGGTTTGAAGCTATGATATGATGGGTAAACGATGTGTCCTGCCTGGGTCTCTCAGGACAGGAGTTAGAGGGGAGAGCTATCCGCATGCAGGAACGTGTATCCGCAATGGAATATGAGTTAGCTATTGTTGCAAAAGAGGTCACGGCCAAACTCGACGAACACACGGCCTTGTTCCGTGAACAAGGCCGGGATATGCGTGAGCTGGGCAGGGACGTTCGCGAACAAGGCCGGGATATGCGCGAGGTCAAAGCCCGCTTGGCGATGGTGGATACCCGGCTGAATGGCCTGGATGAGCGACTGGACTCGCTCAGAGAGGAGATGCGAGAGAAGTTTGAGGCGCAAGATAAGAAGCTAGAGCAAATCTTGCTCTTACTTAGCACATTCACAACGAAGCCAGGGCAAGGAAACTGAGGTCCTCACAGCGGGTATCTCCTGACTTGCGGAATTTGTAGTGTGACTATGCCGTCAATTTTGCCGTCAATGAGGCGTATGTCTGAAGAAGATAAAGTCAAGTGGGAAGTGGGTTGAGTTTACGTTTGATATACAAATGTTATATAATAAATGTATAGATATTCGGGAGAAGGCAGCAGTATCAGCATGAACAACGGACATGACGAGCGCAACCATACGCACGGGATGGCGAAGAACACCCTGCGCCTGGCCTTCTTTTTGACAACGATCATCCTGGCAACGGAACTCGTGGGAGGCTTTCTGGCAAATTCGCTCGCCCTTCTTTCCGATGCCGGTCACGTGGTGACCGACCTTTTCGCGCTCGGATTGGCCTGGTTCGCCGCCGTACAAGCGGAAAGGCCCGCCAATGCCCGTAAGACCTTTGGCTACCATCGTGTGGGCATCTTAGTCGCATTGGTTAACGCTGTGACGCTGATTGTCATCGCCCTGGTTATTAGCTGGGAAGCAGTGCAACGCCTCCAACATCCCGAGCCGGTGCAGCCATTGATCATGTTTCTCTCAGCCGGGGTCGGCATTGTCGTCAATCTCTTTATTGGTTTTGGCCTGCAAAAAGAAGAGCATAACCTTAATATGCGTGCGGCAGCACTCCACGTCTTTAGCGATGTTGGAGCCTCACTAGGCGTTATTATTGCGGGTATCTTTATCCTCTTTACCCATTGGACATTGGCCGATCCCTTGCTCTCTATTGGCATTGCCGTTATGGTTGCGATTGGGGCCTGGCGTCTGCTACGTGAAACGACCGACATCCTGCTGGAGGCTTCCCCTAAGGGCATCTCTATGGCGAGCCTGGTAGAGGACATGATGCACATCAAAGGCGTACAAGATGTACATGATCTGCATGTCTGGAGCATCGCCAGTGGCATGTACGCACTCTCATGCCATGTCTTGATTGATGATCTTCCCCCCAGTGGTAGCTCGTCTATCCTGAAATCGCTCACCACCATGCTCAGTGAAAGGTACCAGATTGGTCACACGACTATGCAGTTTGAGAGCGATCCACATCAAGGTGCATGCGTGGATGGCCTCTACTGCCAGATGAAAACAGGCTGCGACGAACATTCTCATGAGTCCCCTGCGCTATCTATACACAAGGGACATCAATCAGAGGAAAAGGCACACAGATGGAACAGGCTGACCAGGCGATAACCCCTACAGGACGTGGCGAGCAAGTGCGCCTGGGCATATGGATCGAAGTTGTCACTATCGCCTGGATGACGATTGAGGCGAGTGTGGCTATCAGCGTAGGCTTTGCGACTGCCAGTGTCTCGTTGCAAGGATTCGGCATTGATAGCATCATCGAACTCATCGCAGGTACTATATTGCTATGGCGCTTGCTGGTCGAGCAACGCGGCGGTGCAGTCGAGGCGGTTGAACGTGCGGAGCGGCGGGCAGCATGGATCACGGCAGTGAGTCTCTTCGCGCTAGCCGTCTACATCGTGGGCGACAGTGCGTTGGCATTGCTGACCGGAAGTCGGCCGCAGGCATCCTGGTGGGGGATAGGTCTGGCGGTAGCCGCAGCGATTGTGATGCCATTACTGTGGCAAGGCAAGCTGCATGTAGCGAAACGCATTGGCAGTGCCGCGCTCAAAGCCGATGCCGCGTGCAGCGTCACCTGCGCTTATATGTCTTTTACATTGCTAGCCGGTCTGTTGCTGAACAGGTTGTTTGGCTGGTGGTGGGCCGACCCGCTGGCTGCGCTTGCGTTGGTCTATTTCATTGTGCGTGAGGGACGCGAGGCGTGGCAGGAGGCAAGGACAGGGGAGAGGTGTGAGTGTGGAGATGAAGACTGCTCTTAAGTTTCTAACGGAAGTAAGGCGACATTACTATTTTCCTTTACAGCTTGCAAGTGTTCCAAGCCTGAAGTTTATGGGATATAATTGAGATAGCTGAATTTACTTTGAGTAGGAGTCCTCAGAGAACTGGAGGTCCTCTGAGAGCCAGGCATCTCCGACGAGATGAGGTTCGACTGGCTAGATTTCTGTTATTTCCCTTCAAGGCCGCAACAAGGGGCCTCTTTTCTAGAGGACTCCTCCAAGGCTATTATCGTTGGTCTGGGTGAGGAACAAACACTCTCCCCTAGAATCTTCAGGAGAACAGCATAATGGCTTCCGATACCGTAACCATTCCAGAAGAACGTGGCATTGAGACACATGGTATTGAACGTGTCTCGCCCAAGACCCGTGCGCATGTGCGTATTTTCGACAACTTCACTATGTGGCTCTCTGCCAACCTGGTCATCTCCACGGTTGCCCTGGGGGCATTGGCCATTCCGATCTTTGGTCTTGGGTTTTGGGATAGTGTCCTTGTTATTATCATCTTCAATGCACTTGGCACCCTACCCGTCGCCTTCTTTTCCACACTCGGTCCTAAGCTAGGACTACGCCAGATGACCATCTCACGCTTCTCTTTTGGCTGGGTCGGTGGCATCATCATGGCGCTCTTCAACGTCGCTGCTTGCATTGGCTGGTCTGCCGTTAACGTGATTATCGGCGGTCAATTGATCGCAGCGCTTACTGGCGGCGCAGTGCCTCGATGGCTGGGTATTCTCATCATCGCGATTCTCACGACCTTAGTCAGCATTTATGGCTACAGGTACGTGCATCGCTACGAACGCTATGCCTGGATTCCCATGGCCATCATCTTTGCGATTCTGCTGGTTGTCGCGGCTCCGCACTTCAAGATTATCCCAACACCGGCATTAGGAGTAGCCGAAATTGCTGGCTTCTTCTCCTTTGGTGGGGCCGTCTATGGCTTCGCCACCGGGTGGAGTTCCTATGCTGCTGACTATAATGTCAACCAGCCTGAGGAGACTCCCTCTAGTCGCGTTTTCTGGCTCACATTCCTCGGCGTCTTTGTCCCCTGTGTGCTGCTAGAAATTCTCGGCCTCGCTCTTACGACCTGGATACCAAATAAGAGCGGCGGTGATCTGCTTGCTGCGGCTCTCAGTCCCTTGGGCGGTTTCGGGACAATCCTGGTGGCTTTGCTTGCCCTCAGTGTGATTGCAAACAATATCCCGAACGATTACAGCCTGGGTCTCTCGATGCAGGTGCTTGGCCGTTGGTTCCAGGGTGTCAAGCGCTATGTCTGGACGCTCATCGGAGCGGTGGTCTATGTGCTGATCGCGATCCCCGCAGCTGCCAACTTTAGTGAGACGCTGACCAACTTCCTACTGATCATTGCTTACTGGCTGGGCCCCTGGGCGATCATTCTTATACTGGAACACTTTGTGTTCCGTCATGGGCAGTACAACGTCGACGATTGGAATACGCGCAGTCGACTTCCCATCGGTTGGGCCGCTCTTGTGTCTATGGTGGTTGGCCTGATGGGGGTCTTACTTGGCGCTGCGCAGGTGTACTATGTCGGCCCTGTTGCTAAGCTGGTCAATCCTCCTTATGGTATGGACGTTGGCTTCGAGTTGGGTCTCATCTTTGCCGGTATCGCCTACCTGATCCTGCGGCGTATCGAACTGAACACAAGTAACCGCGCTGAAGCGAGCGCTGGTGGTGAGTAGCCAGGCTAACTTCGCAATGCCAGAGGCAGGTGGTCACAATCGCCTGCCTCTTACTTTGAAATCGTGGGGGCAGATGCCTCAGAAGAGGAAGCCTATATGCATTACGACCTCGTCATCCGTCACGCGCAATTGCATCGTCGTCAGGGACTTGTTGATATCGCCGTTCAAGATGGACACTTCGCTGCTATCAGGCCAGGCGAAACTGAAACAAGGGATAGTGCGACACGCGAGATTGATGCTGCTGGTCGGCTGGTTTCGCCGCCCTTCATCGATGCCCACGTGCACCTTGACGCGGTACTCACCGTGGGGCAGCCACGCTACAATACGACCGGCACCCTGCTGGAAGGCATCCAGATTTGGAGTGAGCGCAAGCCGAGCTTGACAGACGAGGATGTCAAGCGCCGGGCACTGGAGGAGATTCGCTGGGAAGTGGCGCAAGGAACATTGCATATTCGCAGTCACGTGGACGTGTGCGACCCACACCTGACCGGTTTGCGTGCCCTGATCGAGCTACGCGAGGAAGTGCGCGATATGTGCGATCTGCAATTGGTCGCCTTTCCGCAAGATGGTATCATGTCTTTCCCACACGGGCGCGAGTTGATGCGCCAGGCGATGGAACTGGGCTGCGACCTGGTGGGCGGCATTCCCCATTACGAGTGGACACGCGATATGGGGGTCGAGGACGTGCATTATGCCTTCGCCCTGGCGAAAGAGTTCAACCGTGACATCGACTGTCATTGTGATGAGACCGATGATCCACACTCGCGTTTCACGGAGGTCATGGCGGCAGATACGCTTGAACAGGGATGGCAAGGTCGCGTCACGGCCAGCCATTGTACGGCCATGCACTCCTATGACAATGCCTACGCCTTTAAGCTGCTGGGCTTGCTCGCACGTGCACAGGTGAGCGTTGTTGCCAACCCATTTGATAATGTCGTTTTGCAGGGTCGCTTCGATACGTATCCCAAGCGGCGCGGTATCGCACGTGTGAAGGAGTTGCTGGCGGCGGGCGTCAATGTTGCCCTTGGTCACGATTCGATCATGGACCCCTGGTTTCCGCTCGGCAGAGGCGATATGCTCGCTGCTGCTCAACTGGCGCTCTATCTTTGCCACATGAGCGGCTACGAAGAGATCAACGACGTGCTTGATCTGATCACCACCAATGCAGCAAAAACGTTGCGCATTGCAGATCGGTATGGCATAGAAGAGGGTAAACCGGCGGACTTCCTGATCCTGGATGCCCCCTCAGCTTTTGAGGCGCTGCGTCTCGTTCCTGCTCGCTTGCACGTATTTAAGCGCGGACGCGAAGTGGCTTATACACTGCCGGGGAAGAGTGTGGTGAGAAGAGTGGGGGACGATGAAGGAAAGGTGGTAACGTATCGGGTGTAAGACCTCTCACTCCCCAGAACTCAAGAGAAGGCGTGACGATTTGGTCGGTTGGAGATACAATAGAGCAGGAGTGCTTAGGAGCCAGACAACAGTCCAATTCCTCCTGCTCGATATCTGAGCCATTGAGGAGGCAACCATCCATGAACGAACAGCACCGCACACCTGGCCGGTATGGGATAGACGAGATAGAGACAAGCCAGCTCGAAAGATGGCCCAATCCTCATGCAGAGAGAGATTACGTAGTGCACCTGGAGATACCAGAGTTCACCTGCCTCTGTCCCAGATCAGGCTTTCCCGATTTTGCCACGATCAGCATTGACTATGTGCCAGATCAGTATATCGTCGAACTGAAGAGTTTGAAGCTCTATGTCAACCGCTATCGCCAGCGGCAGATCAGCCACGAGGCGACGAGCAACACGATCCTCAACGACTTGATCGCCTTGCTCTCCCCACGCTGGATGCGTGTGGTCGCTGACTTCAATGTGCGTGGCAATATCAAGACGATCATCTTCGCCGAGCATGCCGCACCCGACTACCAGGGACCACGCCCAGAGTACAGGCGTTATCTGCCAGGCGCAGGACTTTAAGTAGACTACCTTAACTTCTCCAGCACAAAGGAGTTAGCAAATTCACCCCCCAGGTAAGCTGTAAACGAAGCCACTAACAAGCGAAGAGTGAAGCCAGTGATACAAGCCCATCTATATGACAATTTGTTCATGAAAAACATCTACCCAAGCGATGTAAACGTAGTATGTAATGGCAGAGGCAACGCTTGTGTTTTTTTAACGTGGAAGGATGAGATGATGCTTACTGAGCAAACCCTGGTGGCTCATGAATACCTCAGTGCACCAGCAGTGCTGAAATCGATGCTCGACGAGTTCAGTGCTGTGACAGATTATCGTACCTTGCGCGACAGCTTACCACGACGCCTGGCTCATGTGCTGAAATGTCGCTGTGTGCTGCTCTATCAACGTATGGGTGAAACACTTCAGTTTGCATCGGGAACCTTTGATGAGCGACCCGGCTGGTCTTCTTCCTTGTTAGCTGTGGCCCATATTAACCCGATCGCCATGCACAGCAACACGCCGGAGGCGCTGGCATGGCGATCACGTCGTGCAGTGAGTGAACCTACCGGAAGTCGCACTCCTACACTTGTCGCTGTACCACTGATCTACCGCCAACGGACTATCGGTGTACTGGTGGCTATTCGTGGGAAGCCAGACACAGAGTATTTTAGGGACAATCTCTACCATCAGTGGTCAGATGATGATATCCAGGTAGTGGAAGTAGTGGCTGGCGCGACGGCCATGTTACTAGAAAATACCCGTCTATTGGAACGTGACCGAGAACGCATTCATGAACTCTCGTTGCTGAATAGCATCAGCAGCCAGTTGAATTGCTCGCTGCACGAATTGGATCGCATACGTAGCATTGTGGTGCAGCGAGCACGAGAAATCTCGGCAGCCGACCTGTGTGAGTTGATCTTGCCTTCTACTCCACCTGGTGCTATTACCTGGATTACCCCGAGCTTACAAGAAATGCTGCTGCGACGTGGGAGTGGGCAACAGAGCCTGAATCCATCCCCTCTTGTCATTGAGCAAACAACTGATAAGGAATTCGCCACGATAAATCGGGCGACTACAACCACGCTTTCCCCGCATAGCGAGTATCTGAGCCAGTTGGCAGCCAACATCAGGACCTTCTTTGCTATTCCGCTAGTGAGCAGGAGTACCGCGAATAGATGTGTAGCAACAGAGAAAGCAGGGGAAGGAGCCCTTGCGGTGACTGAGGAGGTGGAACCGAAGCTGCTAGGAGTGATAGTAGGAGCCTATCACCGCCCATGGAAACTGCATCACGAGGCACTGGTGTTGCTTCAGATGCTGGCAAGCCAGGCCAGTGCAGTACTGGAGAATATGTCTCTGATGGTAGAGGTGATGGAGGCGCGTAGCGAGGCGCGTAAATTGTTGCGCCAGGTGTTAGACGATCAGCGCTTGAGGGAACTCATTCTAAAGAGTATTCCCAGTGGGTTGATGACGCTTGATCTGCGTGGTTGTATCACGACCTTCAACCATGCTGCAGAGGCGGTGCTGGGGTACCGCCCCCGTGAAGTGCTGGGAAAACCAGTACAAAAGATTCTCAACCTGAAACAGTTCACAGGCCTGGACGCCGACCAGGGTGAAACGGGGCGAAGCTCAACGCTGGTGGCGTTCGACCGTCATGGACAAGAAGTGGTCCTTGACGTCGCCATGTCCCCGTTGCGCGATGATCGTGGTGAGCCGGTAGGAGTACTGGTGACGTTTAGCGATATCACTTCCGTGCATCGCCTGGAAGAGGAGAAGCGTCGTCTCGACCGCCTGGTGGCACTTGGCCAAATGGCAGCCAACGTTGCTCATGAGGTGCGTAATCCCTTAGCTTCCATTAAAACCTCGATGCAGATGCTCCTGTATGACCTGGCAGAAAGGAGTGGTGGAGCGCCTGGGCAGAGTGACGAAGAAGGTGAGATGTGCGAAGAGGCGCAAGAATCGATATCGGTAGTACTGAAAGAGGTGGAACGCCTGGACACGATTGTGCGTGACCTGCTGTTGTTCGCGAAACCACGTCAGCTTCATCGTGTTGCATGCAACCTGTCGGAGGTGAGTGATCGCGTATTGCAACTCTTGCAGGCGCAGTGTGAGGAGGCGGGCGTGGTGGTGCATCGTGTCTATCCAGAGGTATCACTGGTGCAGGTAGACGTAGGGCAATTGGAACAAGTGTTGTTTAACCTCTATACCAATGGGATACAAGCGATGCCTGAGGGGGGTGTGCTAACCATTGGTTGCCAGGTGATGCCTGGTTGGCTTGAATGGTCGGTTAGTGACACAGGGGTGGGGATAGCACCGGACCAGCTTGAGCGTATATTTCAACCATTTTTTACGACCAAGGCGCATGGGATTGGCCTTGGTTTACCTATTACGCGACGCTTGATCGAGGATCATCGTGGGCAGTTGCTGGTGGGAAGTCAGTTTGGTTACGGCACAAGGATCACGGTTCGCTTACCGATGGTCGAAGGGTGAGATGTGAAGGATTGCAGAGGAGAGGAAGGAATTGTGAGCTTACGTATTCTGATAATTGATGATGAACCCCATTTACCCTATCAGTTTGCGCGTTTCCTGAGAAAACAGGGCTATGAGGTGTATACAGCCTCGGATGGTGAAACAGGTTTGCAGGAACTGCAAAGAAATAGTATCGACCTGGTATTACTCGATCTACGTTTGCCCAAGATGAATGGCCTGGATGTCCTGGCACAAGTGCGCAAGTACGATCAGGAGTTGCCGGTCATTATCATCACAGCTCACGGTGATGTGCATACTGCCGTTGCCGCTATGAAGCTAGGAGCCTCGGACTATTTGCTCAAAGGCTTTGATCTTGATGAGTTGTTGCTGGTGGTGCAACGTGCGTTGGAGACAAGCGCTATGTACCGTGAACTGCGCCAACTCCGACGTGAACGCAAGGATAACTACCACTTTCACTACATCGTTGGACATAGTGAACGTATGCGTGAGGTATTTGACATGGTAGCACGTATAGCACGTAACGATACGGCATCAGTGCTGATTACCGGGGAGAGCGGTACTGGCAAAGAAGTGATAGCGCGTGCCATCCATGAACAAGGCCCACGAGCGTCAGGGCCATTCCACCCGCTCAACTGTGCGGCTATTGCCAGCCCCCTGTTGGAGAGCGAGTTGTTTGGCTATGAGCAATATGCCTTTACCGATGCAAAAAAGCAGAAGCGCGGCCTGCTAGAACTTGCTGATGGTGGGACATTGTTCCTCGATGAAATTGGTGAGATGCCACTGGATATGCAGGTCAAGTTACTGCGTGTGTTAGAAACTCGCTCATTCTATCGTCTAGGTGGGAACAAAGAAGTGAAGATCAATGTGCAGTTGGTGGCGGCGACTAATCGCAACCTCGAAGACGCCATGAAAACTGGCAGCTTTCGCTCCGATTTGTTCTTTCGCCTGGCAGTCTTGCGTATAGCCTTGCCACCGTTACGTGAGCGACCGAGTGATGTTTTGCTCTTTACCTCACGGTTCATCGAAGATTTCAACAAGTCATTGGGTCGCAATGTGCGGCAGATCGCACCGGATGCACAGCGGCTGTTGGCAGCATACCACTGGCCAGGCAATGTACGTGAATTAAAAAACGTCATCGAGCGTGCCATGATTCTGAGTAACGGTGATGAGCTCTTGCCCGTCCACCTGCCGCGAGAAATTGCCGGGGCGGGAAGTGATGATAGTGCCGGGCCGGTTGACCCCTGGGAGCAGTGGCTGGCTCTGCGACCGGAAGGACCTGTGTCGCTAGAGGAGGTGAATGAGCGTATCGAACAGCATTTTATTCGCTGGGCTCTGGAGACAGCAAAGCACAACCGTGCCCGTGCTGCCGAACTGTTAGGCCTGGCGAAAGTTGACCAATTGCGTTATCTGATACGCAAGCACGAGATTGAGTAAGGAATTCGCCACGATGAATCGGGCGACTACATTCTATACGGTAGGGTAAGCAGTACGTGTAACATGAAGATACCGGGAGTTGCTTATGCTAAAGCGTATTATCGTTGTTGACGATGACAAAGAGGTCAGGGAGATCGTCACGTTCGTGCTCAATTGCAACGGCTTTGAGGTAACTGCTGCCAGCAACGGCCAGCAGCTTCATCATCTGCTAGACACACAGGTACCTGATTTAATCATCCTTGACGTGATGATGCCAGGACAGAATGGCTACCAGCTCTTTCACTATCTGCGGAGTAATCCCGATACACAGCAAGTACCGATCATCATTATGACGGCCCGTGCCGAAAACATCTATGAGCGCATCAGTGCTGATCTGGGAGCAGCAACGCATCTGACAAAGCCATTCCACCCATTGGACCTGGTGGAAAAGGTAAAGGCACTCCTGATGAATTCTCAAAATTGAGGCGCTAACCTCTTGTCTCTACGCTAAGAAGTTGGTATCATTAATGAAGGAAGAGTGTCTTGCCAAGTTTAAGGAAGCAGAGCAGCCATGCCAAACAAATATGAGCGCGAGATCGAAGAGATTCTGCGTAACTTGGAACAAACAGAGCCTAAGTCAGGTATAGGTCAGAAGCTGAGCGGACGACTCCGTCGAAAATCGGAATATCGTACGAGCACGCGCAAAGCAGGCTTTCCATCGATCAATCTTAGCGTACCCGAATGGCTGCTGGCTATTGCGATTGCAGCGGCCCTCGTCTCTGGAGGCTACGCCTACGCGCAAGGGGAAGCAACGGTTGTTACGGGTATCATCGCCCTGGTAGGTGCGTTATGTATCGTGTTGATGGTTCTCTCACCATTCTTCCAGTCAAAGCATTCCACGCAATCTACTCGCTATGGGAATGTGACACCTGTGCGTCGCAATCCACTTGACAGCTTGAAGACCCGTTGGAACCTCATTCTGCTGAAGCTTCGCTACCGGCGCAAAGAGCCGTGACGGTGCTTGACACATCTCCATGGGTGTGCTATAGTGCTCATGCGTTTAGGAAGGCTTCGCGGGGTGTGGCGCAGTTGGTAGCGCGCATGGTTTGGGACCATGAGGTCCGCGGTTCGAGTCCGCGCACCCCGACTCGATCCAGGGTTTGTTATGTCTTGTATCCTGAACGATAATAAGCGGGAGTAACTCAGTCTGGTAGAGTTCCTGCCTTCCAAGCAGGCTGTCGCGGGTTCGAGTCCCGTCTCCCGCTCCACGCATTGAACCGTCTCTTTACTGGCTCACTACAGGCCGCTTCGTGGCAAGCAAGCGGTGAGAGAGTCAGCAAGCAGGCGGTTTTATGTTGTGTAAAAAGGTGTGCAGCGACATCCTGCCTCATTTTGGGGTGACATCTGGGTCCCAACATTTTTACCCCCCAAAATCCCCGCTAAGGATTCTCAGAGGTGATTTCTGCTCATTCTTTCCCCGCTAAGAGAGATCGGGTAGCAGGAGGCAAATACTTCCTCTTGCTACCCGATCTCGACATTCTGGAGAGCATCCAGTATTTGATAACGTGGATTGTTACGATGGTAGATCTGCGCTTAATCCGGAGACCAACTTCTCTAAGAGATCCACAAATTGAAAAAACTGCTGCTCTCGGATTACGAGATGTTGACCAACTGCATAAGTTAGATCACCGCTGTTGGTAATGTAATCTTGATCCACAATTCCTTGCTGGTGTGCGAGAAGATGACGTTGCTGAAAAAGCAGTTTAAGTTGATCCATTTCAATTGCATTTAAAATTGCCGTATACGCTGTTCCTCCGGCATTTACCCATAATGTATTCCCATCATTAATACGTTGAAAAGCGTTGCGTCGTGGTGGACGTAGATAATGTGGTAAACGTGGATATTCTGCTTCAGCATAGCGTTGGAAGGCGGTTACAAGGCTTCCTAAAGTACCCTCTATTAGGGTATTGATCATTGTTGCGCGTATATCTTCATCGGGAATCATATTGAGTGTTGGGAGCATTATCATGGACGCACGTGCGCTTGAGAATGTTTGAAGAATCGTGTGTCGTGCAGAATTATGTCCACATGCTGGACAAAAGTATGCTGCACCAATAACTGCAAAGTGGCAGTCACAGGCTTCACACACAATCTGCATCCTCATCGCATCTAAAGCCGTTGGAGGAACGACTAACGTATGCAAAGGTGTTTGCACATCGAAACGGAGCGTGATAAAGCCAGATTGCCCATAGCGATTAAATGCCGCAGCATCAGCTTCCATGGCTTGATTCATTTTTTGTTGAAGTGTGTCAACCACGTACTGTTCGAAGTACTCGTCTTGCTCAGGCCTATTAAAGGCCGTCGAATGAGCTTGATGTCTGCAAAAAGGGCAGTAAGCAACTTCATCTGGAACTTTGTTTTCCCAATCGTCGAGTAAGACTTTGAAATCAAACTGGCATTCATTCCAAGGGCATCTCCGATCCAGATATCCATCATCATCTATTTCGATAGAAATCGGGATTGTATGTACTCCCTCTAGGTCTTTCATAAGTTGTTCGAGATTATCAAACATTCATATGCTCCCTTCTTATGTGGTGAAATGAGTTGGCTAAAAATGAGGTGTATGTACCCCTCAGTGTATTTTTGACGAAAAGATACGACGTACCAGATAACTGCGAAATGTGCGCTCAAAGTAGCGTGGAGAGCAGGTATGCGACGCGATGCAGCGCTACCATGGTCTTCCCGGTGCCTGGGCCACCCTTGATCAACAGCAACGCGGGGGCTGTTGATCAAGGGACGTCGGAGGCGGGTCGTCACAAGCCCCCACCCTTTCGGGTTACAACTGCGCGCTCAGCTGCTGGCCTCGCCGAACCACTTTGGCAGTTGGCTGAGCAGATCCTGCTGATCTGAACCTACCCACGCCACATGGCCATCCGGTCGCAGCAGCACCGCAGGCACGTCCAGTTCCTCGCTGACATGGGGTAGTACCAGCATCCGTGACACCAGGGGCAAAGGAACGGTAAAATATTGTCCAGTTTATGTGAACAATAGAGGTTGGTTGGAAGCAGCCATGTCATGTACCGATTGAACAAATCTCAACATATTGCTGCTTGAATTTTCCAAAAAGTGTTCTGCGAAATTCTGGAGGACTCATCTTTAGCTCTTGAACATGATGAAATTGACTCATATAATTCCTTTTTTCTGTCTGAGAAAGCGACCCTGATTGGGCCGCCTTCCTGGCTTTCATCTTTTATTTAGTTCCAAAGGCGAGAAAACAACATCTTCCCCATTAGAAGATTTCTACATAGCCTTCTGTTCCATTCACGCGAATTCGTTGCCCATCTTTTATCAGTTTGGTAGCACTTTCCACTCCGACAACTGCTGGTAAGCCATATTCACGTGCGATAACTGCTCCATGGGTCATCAGCCCACCAACTTCGGTGACGAGGCCTTTTATGGAGACAAACAATGGTGTCCAGCTCGGGTCAGTAAAGGAGGTGACTA
>Ga0137361_10001772_pt1 | contig 13541 bp, 18 predicted proteins | sample Mad1_80_16metaG_FD_104923 | JGI IMG/M metagenome (GOLD analysis project Ga0137361, IMG submission 104923) | Vadose zone soil microbial communities from Angelo Coast Range Reserve, California, USA - Mad1_80_16 metaG | ecosystem: Environmental > Terrestrial > Soil > Vadose zone | place: USA... | reverse complement strand
GCGCGTGATGATGGCGGGGGCGCGCATCATCCTCATGGACGAGCCCACCCAGGGCCTGGCGCCCGCCATGGTGCGTCACATCCGCGAGATGATCACCGAGCTCAAGCGGCTCGGCGTCACCGTCCTGCTGGTCGAGCAGAACGCGCGCATGGCGCTCAACGTGTGCGACCGTGGCTACATCATGGAGAAGGGCGCGATCGTCTTCGAGGGCCCCGCCCGCGAGCTGCGCGAGAGCGCGATCACGCGCGAGAAGCTCGGCGTGTGAAGAGCTGGGTGTCTCACACCCTCGCCCTGACCCGGCGCCGGCGCCTGGTGCAGCTCGCGCTCGCGCTGACGTTGCTGGGCGCACTGCTGTGGGGCCTGCCCGGGCGCCGCGCCGGCGAGAACGGTGGTCACCGCCACGGCCACGGGACACGGGTCGCCGACGTCTTCGAGCGCGCGGGCGTCTCCGAATTCAAGGAAGGCCAGCGTGGCCCGAGCTTCCGGCTGGCCCGTCGGGGCGGCGGCGACGCGACGCTCGACACCTGGAGCGGCAAGGTCGTCGTGTTGAACTTCTGGGCCACGTGGTGCGCGCCGTGCACGGCCGAGATGCCGACGCTGGAAGCGCTATGGCGCGCGTATCGCGACCGCGGCCTGGTCGTCGTCGGCGTGTCCGTCGATCGCGGCGCGCCCGCCACGCTGATCGATCCCTACGTCCGCAGCCTCGCCCTCACCTTCCCCATCCTGTTCGATCCCGATTCGAAGGCGGCCGGCGCCTGGCGCGTCGTCGGTCTTCCGTCGACCTTCGTGGTGCGGCCGGGCGGAGACGTGGCCGGAGTCGCCGTCGGAGCGCGAGAGTGGAACACCGCCGAGATGAAGGCGCTACTCGAGAGCCTGCTGCCGTGAGACCAGGGATCCCTTGACGCTCTTCGCCTGACGTCCTAAAGTCCCGACGTCCCACCCGTTGGCTGGGGAGGCGTCCTGTGAAGTTCTGGGGCTCGCTCATCCTTGCTGGTGGCCTCGCGCCGTGATTCTGCACCGGCTCGTTGGTCTCAGTCTGGTCGCGGCGGTCGTCGTACTCGCCCCGGCCGCTCACGCGAGTCCGCCCGATCAAACGTGGATCGCCGGACTCTACGACAACGCCGATTTCGACGATGTCGTCCTTCTGATCACCAGCAATCTCGCCGCTGTCGATCCGAGCGTCGTCTCATCTTCACGTTTGGTGGCGACCGTTGTCAGCCTTGTGCCACCGGCCGCTAGCTTCCCTCCGACGGCATCTGCGCTCTCATTCGGCGCCTGCCGGGCCCCGCCACTCGCCTGACGTCCCAACTTTAGCCAGTCGGACGAGCCTGCCCGTTCTTGCACCTACGGCTGAAAGGAGCTGCGAAGATGCGGCGACTAGGGATTGCCTTGGCGTTGTTGATGGGCACTATCGGAGTGGTAACGGCCGGCGAGCACAAAAGAGAGAACAGTGAGCACAAGGGAGAGAACAAAGGAGAGCATAAGCAGATAGCGATCCGGGACGACTGCGATCCCAGGGACCCCACCTGGGCTTCTGTTGGCGGCTGCACGCTCGAGGAAGGCGACGTTACGCTGGCTGAGTTCAACGCCTTCCTGAGTTCCCCGCTCTCAGGGACGGTCATCGGCCACCCGGCGTGGCGGTTCGATCCCGCGTATCTCAAGATCGAGCCCGACGAGGCTGTGAGAGTGAGGAACGAAGGTGGCAGGCTCCATACGTTCACGGAAGTTGCGAACTTCGGTGGGGGGCGGGTTCCTCCGCTCCGCGTCGGATTGACCCGCGCTCCCGAGTGCGTCAATCCACCCGACCCGAATGACGTGCCGCCGGGCGCCGGCGTGGAGGTGAGCGGCCTCAGCGTCGGTAATCACCGCTTCCAGTGCTGCATCCATTCCTGGATGCGCATGCTCATCAAGGTGAAAGCTGACGACTAGCGCAAAGGACCGAGACGGCGACGGGTGGTGGCCTGCGCGGGTCGCCACCCTCGCCATGATGTGACGATCCCGCCGTCCCTGCTGAGCATGACGAACGCGCGGACCGACTCACTCCGACCTTAGTGATACCGCCGGATGTCGAGTAGCATGACAACGATGCGCACGGCCCTTGGGCTGATCGTCTTCCTCGTCGGCCTCGTGATTTTCACGCCCTTTGCCTATGCCAGCACATACGAGGCGTGGACGGACGGCCTCTACGACGCGGAATCGGATGACAACGTCCAGGCCATCACCTGCCTCCAGGTTGTCGAGACGATGCCCCAGACCGGCATCATCGGCATCGACGTTCTCGTCGCCGTACGTTCCCTCGGGAACGAGCGCGCAGCCGACCTGACCGATCCCTCCACACAAAGCGCCCGGGCACCACCCGCCTCGTAACGTCCGCCCACTGAAGTCGCTGCGACGGCGGGCATCGCCTTGCCCGTGGCGACGTCACTCATGGAAAAAAGGATGGCGAGCGACACGGCGCTCGCTATCCTTCAGTTCGTGCCGCCGCCCGTGCCGGGGCCACCTGACGGCCGCGCGGGATTGGGATGCTCCTCGGCGTCGGTGTTGGGATCGCTACGCTTCAGGTCATCGGAATGCGGGGGCTTCGATCCAGGCAACGCCGACGGATCGTTGGTGGTGCTCCGTGTGGGGCCCGCGCAAGCGATTGCGCTCACGCTCAGCGCCAGCACGGCGAGAAACATCAGGGACTTGGTCATGATCGGTCACCTCCGCGATGCAAGGATTGCAGGGCCAGTGCCAGCGGCCCCGCTCGGTGGCACCTCGGTTGCTGCCCCTTCTCGTCGGCCGATGACCATTCGAGAGCCCCAATGGCCACGCGACTTCCTGGACCGACGGCTGCGGACGATGAAAGGCATCGCGAAGCGGAGGCGGAGCATTCCGATGACGATCGGGCTACGCCGGAGAACCGCCCCGCGTCCGAGGAACACCGTCGTGACGCCTATCGCGTGAGCTGAGCGGGGCGGGCGAGAGACCTCGCCCGCCCCGCACTTTCCGACCGTTCAGCTATTTGCTGTCCTTCGACCGGTCCTGCTTGTCCTCACTCGCGGGGCTGGCCGCTCGATCCAGTCGAGGTCGTCACGGTCGGCCCAGCGGCGGCCGTGGGCCTCGGCCAGCGCGTTCTTCACGAAGATGCGTGCGCGCTCACGCTGGTGCTCGTCCACCCACTCGGTGTTCAGGTAGACGCTGACGACCGGTGAGCCGCTCGACTCGAAGCGCGCTAGCTCGCGCAAGCGTTGACGGAAGTCCACGACGCTCATGCCGTGCGGCGCTCACCGCCGCGCGGCCCGACCGGCGGCCCGGCCTCGGATTCGAGCAGGCGCCTGGCCAGGAAGTACTTCTTGGGGCGTCGCCGGCGATCGCGCGTGCGACCGATCTCCTGGAGCGCTCGCCGCTCGAGCGCATCGAAGGCGAGGTCGAACGCCTGACGCGGCGTGGTCGCGGTGTGTTCGACGTGCAACGCTCGCCGGCGAGCCATATCGATGGTGAGCGCGCAGCGGATGCTGGGACCGCCCTTGGGGCCATTCTCGTCGGTGAATCCGACGCGGACGGCGGTGGGTGGTTGTCGGAGATGATCGCGGAGAGCATCGAGCTTCTTGCGGATCAGGCGGCGGAGCGCTGTATCCCCCAGACCTTCGACGACGATCGCCATGATGTGTCAGCCCTCGTGGAAAGGTGGTTCGAGCAAGGCACGTGCCGCCAGGGCGCCCACCAGGTATGGAAAGAGTGCACGGTCAGCGCATGGTCAGCAGCTCCAGCGTGCGCGCGCAGCGGAAGCATTCCGAGCTCTTGCGCGTGAAGCGCAGCGAGGCGTGCAGGACCCGGGGCACGGCGGCGTGGACGTCGTCGAGGGCAACCTCGAACGCGAAGGCCATGCAGGCGTCACACAACGCCTCCGGCACCATCTCCTCGATCAGCGCCTCGATGCCGACGTCGAGTTGCGGACGTCGGTTGTCGGCGTCGCCCATGCGGTCCCCCGGCAGAGCGCACAGTGCGCTGGCCGGAGTGCGCCGGCAAGGCGCGATGCGTTATGCGATCCGCGTCAGCGCCGACCGACGGTGAATTAGCGAGGTGCCTCCAGCTCGAAGCCGAGACGCTGAAGGGCGCCGCACGGGTCGCTCGCGTATTCCACGCGAACGATCGCCGTTCGAAGCGCCACCTCGCGCACCCGGTACGTGCACGCCGCCGTCTGCCACGCGCGGGCTTGTCGCCGCTGCTCGTAGCCCCATGCGAGCGGGGTCAGTACGAGCGCGACGAGCGAGATCGCGGCCAGCACTTTGATGAAGGAAGCAACTTTCGGCTCGAAGATACGCATGTCGATCGTGCTGAGGAGCAAGGCGCGTGCCGAACGGGAAATTGCGGAGTTGGCTTCGCGGTCGAGAAGAGATTTTCCGAAAGTCGTACCGCGCGTCTAGGCCACGCGCTTCCCGTTGCGCGCTCGACGGACGCGCTCGATCGCCGCGACGGCCAGCGCGACCTCGGCGGCGGTCTTCGCCGCCTCGGGGGCGCTGGTGGCGACGCGCCGCAGCGGCGTCCGTCCGAGGAGGAAACCGCCGACCGCGGCCAGCGCGGCGACCTCGTAACGCGGACGTGTCGGAGGAAGGCCGACACCGACGTCGGTCACGGGCTTCAAGGCCGGTTCGCGGCGGCGCGCGTAGACGTGCGCGAACTCCGCGCCGAGGAAGAGGATCTGCGCCGAGTAGTACACCCACACGAGGACGATCACCAGGGAGCCGGCCGCACCATAGGCAGAAGCCATGCCGCTCTTGCCCAGGTAGAGACCGATGATGAACTTACCGGCGGAGAAGAGCAGCGAGGCGACGGCGGCCCCCAGCCACACGTCGCGCCACGCGATCTTCGCGTCGGGCAAGATCTTGAAGATCATCGCGAACAGCGCCGTGATGACGCCGAAGGAGACCACGAAGTTCACGCCGTGGAGGAGAGAAGGCGACACGTACCGGCCGGTGACCGAGCCCAGGGCAGCCAGAGCTGCGCTGACCACCAGCGACACCAGCAGCAGGAACCCGATCCCGACGACGAGGGTGAACGAAAGGAAGCGGTCCCTCAGCATGCGAAGGAGCCCACGGGACCTGGGCTGGACCTTCCAGATGGTGTTCAAGGCATCCTGGAGCTCGACGAACGCCCCGGTCGCGCCGAAGACCAGGGCGGCCACCCCCATCATCGTGGCGACGACCCCACCCGAGCGATCGGCTGCCGCGTTGGCGATCATCGCCCGGATCGCTCCGGCACCCTCGGGCCCGACCAGGTTGCGGATCTCGTGCATCAGGCGGCCCTCGGCCATGCGCTGGCCGAAGAAGACTCCGGCCACCCCGATGGCGATCACCAGCACCGGGGCGAGCGAGAAGACCGTATAGTAGGCGAGCGCGGCGCCCATGCGGGGCGCTCGGTCCTCACTCCACTCGCTGAACGTCTCCTTGAGAAAGTCCCAGACGCGCATCGTCGTGCTCTCGACTCAGCAGTGCAAGGGCCACGCCCTCGGATGATCGCCACGCTCGTGCGTAGCGCTTCTGTAGCTTTTACAGCAGCCTGGTCAGACATCGCTTGCGCCGCGGGCACGCGTTCGTTACGCTCACCAGTCTCGTGACTGGTTATCTCGTCGCGATCGGTTGCGTCGTCGCTGCCACGGTGATCCGCATCGCGCTCAATCCCCTCTGGGACGTGCACCTGCCGTTCTTCACGTTCTTTCCGGCGGTGGTCGCGGCCGCCTGGTACGGCGGCTTCATGCCAGGCATCGTGGCGAGTCTGCTGTCCGCCGCCGCGGTCGACTTCTTCTGGTTGCATCCGATCAACCAGTTCGGCGTCAGCGCCCCCGCCGAGATCCTGGCGCTCGTTCTCTTCGTGTCCGTCGGCGTTGGAGTCTCAGTGCTCTCCGAATTGCTTCACCGCTCCCGCCGGCGGTTGGCCGTGGCCCAGCGCGAGCGGCTGAGCCTGGCGCAGGAGCGACTGGCGCTCCTCGACTCCACCGGCCAGGCGATCCTGGGCGTCGACCTCGACGGCCGTTGTATCTTCGCCAACCGCGCCTGCGCCGAGATGCTCGGCGGGAGCCCATCGAGCTTGCTGGGGCGCGACGTGCGCGAGCTCGTGCCCGACCACCGGGGTGAGCGCTCGCCCTCTCTGCGAGAGCAGATCATTCACCGGAGCGACGGCACGTCCTTTCTGGCCGAGTCCTGGGCTCACCCGATCTTCGTCGAGGGGCGCATGACCGGCACGGTGGTCGCGCTCACCGATCTCACCGAGCGCCGCCGCGCCGAGCTGGAGCGCCGCGAGATCGCGGCGCGGGAGCGGCTCGCGGTGGAAACAGGGCGGCTCGGCCTGTGGGAGTACGACGTCGCGGCCGATCGGGCCACGTGGTCGGAGCGCATGGATTCGATCCTCGGGTCGGTCGACGCGCCGATGACGCGAGCCTCCTTTCTGGCCCGGGTCGATCCCCGCGATCGCCGCCGGATCGAGGCCGCCATCAGACGCGCGCTCACCATCAACGACGCCGCCGCGTACGAGATCGAGTATCGCGTGCAGCCCGGCGACGGCGCCGACCCGCGCTGGGTCGCCGCGCGGGCCACCACCCTCCGCGATCAGAGCGGCCGTCCCGTCCGCATGATCGGCACCATGATGGACATCACCGAGCGCAAGCGCACCGAGGAGGAGCTCCGCCGGCTCCTCATGGCCGAGCACGAGGCCCGCGAGCAGGCCGAGGCCGCGGCGGCCACGCTGCGGAAGCTCCAGCTCGTCACCGATCACGCCCTCTCCCAACTCGGCCTGCACGAGCTCCTGGTCGAGCTGATGCTGCGGATCCGCGAGGTCCTGGCCTGCGACACGGCCACGGTCTTGCTCTGGGACGAGAGCCGTCGCGGGCTGCGACCGATCGAGTCGGAGGGCCTTCGCGAGGAGCTGTTCGAGGATCTCTGCATTCCGCTGGGCGCCGGCGTGGCCGGGCGCATCGCCGAGAGCCCGGGCGGCCTGATCTTCAACGACCTCAGCTCGGTCGAGGTCGTGAGTCAGTTCCTGCGCAAACGCGTGTGCTCGCTGATTGGGGTTCCGCTGCGCTCGGGTCACCAGCTCGTCGGCGTGCTCCACGTCGGCGCCGCCACGCCTCGCGTCTTCACCGAGGCCGACCTCGATTTCCTCCGGCGCGTCGCCGACCGCGCGGTGCTCGCCATCGATCGGGCACGCCTGGCCGAGAGCGAGCGTCACGCTCGGGCCGAGGCCGAACGGGCCAATCGCTCCAAGGACGAGTTCCTGGCCGTGCTCTCGCACGAGCTGCGGACCCCGCTCACCGCGATGCTGGGCTGGGTCAAGCTGCTCCGCACCGGCCGGGTGAGCCCGGCTCAGACCGCCCGGGCGCTCGAGAGCATCGAGCGCAACACGTGGCTCCAGGCCCGGCTCATCGAGGACTTGCTCGATCTCTCACGGGCCGTCACCGGCAAGCTCTTGCTCGATCTCCGCCCCGTCGCTTTCGGCCCCATCGTCCAGGATGCCGCCGAGTCGTTGGCCGGCGCCGCCGCCGAGAAGGGCGTGAAGCTCACGATCGCGCCCGGCCCCGCCACCGTGCGCGGTGATGCGCTCCGGCTCGGCCAGGTGGTGACGAACCTCGTAGGCAACGCGGTGAAGTTCACGCCGGCGGGCGGCGACATCACGGTGCGCCTCGAGCGCGTGGGCAACGACGCGCGCCTCACGGTGCGTGACACCGGCTTCGGCATCGATTCCGATCTGCTGCCCCACATCTTCGACCGCTTCCGGCAGGCCGATGCGGGCGGCAGCCGGCGTCAGGCCGGACTCGGCCTCGGTCTCGCGATCGTGCGCAACCTCGTCGAGCTGCACGGTGGCACCGTGAGGGTGGAGAGCGACGGCCCTGGCCGCGGGGCCACGTTCACGGTCACGCTGCCGGTCGCCGCCGAGACGGCCGCCGGCGAGACCGCCCTGGAGCCACCGGAGATGGCCGCCGATCGGCTCCGCCTCGATGGCGCCTGCGTGCTGCTGGTGGACGACGACGCGGATTCGCTCGAGCTGCTCTCGGCGGTGCTGCGCCAGCACGGGGCCGACGTGACGGCCGTGGGCGACGTGACGGCGGCGCTGGACGGCCTGTCGGCGCGGCGGTTCGACGTCTTGATCAGCGACCTTTCGATGCCGGGCCGCAGCGGGTTCGATCTGATCCGTGAAGTGCGGCAGGCGCTGCCGCCACCGGCGTCACGGATTCCGGCGGTGGCGGTGACGGCGTTGACGCGTCCCGAGGATCGCCAGCGCGCGCTCGGCGCGGGCTTCGACGCGTTCCTCACGAAGCCGGTGGACCCGCACGTGTTCGTGCGCATCGCCGTGTCGGTGGCGACCGGGCTCGAGAGCGCCTAGTCTCGGTGGACGAATCCGCGGACGTCGTCGCACAACGACACCGGATCGACCGGCTTGCGGATGAGGCCATCGAAGCCGGCGCGCAAGATCTCCTCGTAGCCGTAGCGACGGGCGTGCGCGGTGACGGCGATGACGGGCAATCCCTCGCCCGCCTGCGCTCGCAATGACCGCACCTGATCCAGCAGCCAGAACCCGTCCTCCTCGGGCATCGCCAGATCACTGAGGACGATGTCCGGGCCGTAGCGGACGATGGCCTGCAAGCCTTCGCGAGCCGAGTTCGACACCATCACGGCGGCGCCGCAGAGCTCGAGCGCGACGCGCATCATGTCGAGCGTGTCGATGTGGTCGTCCACGACGAGCACACGAAGGCCAGAAAGGTCCACGCTCAGGCGGGCCTTGCGCAGGGAGTGGGCATTGGCGCCAAAGGATCACGCGTCGACTTCGCGAACGCAACCCCAGAATCCGGTGGCGAAACTTTTACCTACACAACCCTCAGGCGACGGAGCCGCCGCCCGCGCCGCGAGCCGGCGGCCGCAGCCGATGGTCCGCGAGCTTGTAGAGGAGCGAGCGATAGCTGATGCCCAGGATCCGGGCGGCGTGCAGGCGATTCCAGCCGGCGCGCTCGAGGGCGGCGAGCAGCACGGCGCGCTCGGCTTCGCGTGCGGCCTCCCGCGAGATCTCCTTGAGCCCGCGCACCTCGGCGTCGGTGGCGCGGCCCGACACGGCGCCGTCGAGCGCGACGCGCGCCCTCGCGCGGGACCGGAGCTCGTCGGCGACGTGATCGTCGCTGCCGAGCACGGCGATTCGCCGCATCATGTTCTCGAGCTCCCGCACGTTGCCCGGCCAGTCGTTGCCGCGGAAGAGCTCGAGGGTCGAGGCGCTCACGGCCGCCGGCTGCCCGTACTCGGCGACGAAGCGACGCTGGAAGTACTCGACGAGCGCGGGAATGTGCTCGGGCCGCTCGCGCAAGGGCGGGAGACGGATCTCGACGACGTTGAGTCGATAGTAGAGGTCCTGGCGGAACTCGCCCGCCTCGACCGCTGATTCCAGATCGCGGTTGGTGGCGGCGATCACGCGGACGTCGCAGCGGATGGGCTGGGCCCCGCCGATGCGAAAGAACTCGCCGTCCTGGAGGACGTGAAGGAGCTTCGGCTGAAGCTCCGGCGGGAGCTCGCCCACCTCGTCGAGGAGCAGCGTGCCGCCATCGGCGTGCTCGAAGCGCCCGCGCTTGCGCGCCTCGGCGCCCGTGAACGCGCCGCGCTCGTACCCGAACGGCTCGGCTTCGAGCAGCTCGGAGGGGAGCGCCGCGCAGTTGATCTTCACGAAGGGTCGAGTGCGGCGCAGCGACGAGTCGTGGATGTCGCGGGCGACCAGCTCCTTGCCCACCCCGGTCTCTCCGCGCAGGGCGACCGTCGCGCCGGTCGGCGCGACCTTGGCGACCGCGTCTCGGACGGCCCGCATCGACTCGCTCTCGTAGAGCGGCGGTGGCGGCCCGGATTTCCGCCGTGACGCCAGAGACCCGAGCAAGACGCCGACGCCCGGCATCCACTGGACCGCGATCAAGGCGTCGTCGTGATGCTCGAAGAGGAGTCTCGCGAAGCGCCGTGAGAAGAACATGGCGGGAACGGCCAGCGCGACCGCCCCCGCACCCAGCCACGTCCCACGCCCACGGAGCTTCAAGGTTCCGCGCCGCAATTTCGAGGCCGCGCCTCTCAGCTTCATGGCGGCCCCGAGGTGTGCAGGAGTGATGCCGGCGACTCGCGGTGGCGTTCGGGAGTCAGCGCGTGCTCAGGCAGCCTCTTCCACGTCGCCCGCGCTGAGGGCCGCCAGCCGCGCGCAGCCAGCAGCGTACGCGTCGTCAGCCGAGGGATAGTCTTGCCGCCCCGCCCCCGACTCCACCAGCGTATGGGTTCGCGCGTGACGGATCTCCCAGGACCACGAGAAATCCAGCAAGTTCAGGCGGACTTCGACGGTCAGATCGGCAGTCACGTCCGCGCTCATGGGGCCCTCGGTGGTGCAATTGGGCGGCCAGCGGCGCCGCGAATCTTCACCGGTCTCCAGCAGGTTCGCCGTCGTCGTTTGGCGCCGTAAGCGTCAGCGTCGCGGGAACGCGACGTGCAGCGTGGCAGCGGAGAAGATCGCCGCGAAAGGAGACACCGCATCATGGATCCGGTGAAGTGGAAGCCCTCTTCAAGAGAGTCGGAAAGGCGGAAGGGGCGTCCGAACGGCGGCGTGTGATGGACGAGATCGGCGCCAAGCTCACGTTGCACACGAAGATCGAGGAAGAGATCTTCTACCCCGCCCTGCGCGAAGTGCCGTCGAAGAAAGCGGAGGAGATGGTCCTCGAGGCGTACGAGGAGCATCACGTGGTCAAGCTCGTGCTGGCCGAGCTGCCCAAGGTCGACCCCGAGGACGAGCGCTTCGAGGCGAAAATGTCCGTGCTCGAAGAGCTGGTCGAGCACCACGTCGAGGAAGAAGAAGACGAGATGTTCAAGCTCGCCGACAAGATCGACGACGACGAGCTCGAGTCCCTGGGCGAGCGCATGGCCCAGGAAGCCGAGCAGGCCGAAGCAGCTCCGCGCAACAGGCACGCCGCCTGACCGACACGATCGGGGGTTACGGATCGCCGTAACCCCCGATCCCGATGGTCAAGGTTTCGAAAGCTTGCCGGTGCTCTCGAATGAGCGTGCTAGCGTGCTTTGATGGGCTGTTGCGCGAGTCGAACAGCTTCGGGATGCCGGGACAACGTCACTCGTAGGCGTCCCGGTTGAGCCGAAGACGATTCGTCGCGCGCGTGATGTGGGCGACGCTCCTGTTGGTGACGCTGGTCGTTGCGCCGACGACCCCGGCGCGCGGTGAGTCGAGCGTCGGGGTCACGGGAGGGCTGACGCTCAGCGGCGACCAGGACGTGAAGATCGTTGAACCCGGCGTGGGCAGCACGGAATCGCACGACGTGATCGCTGCGCGCGGCCCGGTCGGCGGCACGACCGCCTCGCTCTGGCTGACTCACTTCGGGCTGCAGGTCGATGGCCTCTACTGGGGAACCTCGACACCGGGCGTCCTGCCCCGCTCATTGAAAACGGTGCGCGTCAGCCAGGATCGCGGCGCGGTTCTGGGGAGCTTCACCGGGCGCGTCTTCCTGGATGAGCCGGGGGGAAAGTTCGCGTACGGCGGGTTGGGATGCGGGCTGGTGGCGATTGGCGTACATCCGGGCCAGACCAATGTCGTGCCTGCCCTCGGGGCGCTTCTCGGCGTCGCTCTCCCGATCACGTCGCGCCTTCGCCTCCGAGCCGAGGCCCGGTACCTGCTCACCCATGACAACATGGACCCGAGGAACGCACGCGGCCTCAGCACCGAGGTGTCCGGCAGCCGCGGCCCCAATCCTGGCCGCGCCGTGTTCGGGCCGCATTTCGACACGGAGTTCGTTCCGTTTCTCATCGGCCTGGATTACGTGTTCCGGCCCTGACCGGATCGACCTTCTCGAAGGAGAGCGGCATGCGGCACAGATCGGTTTCGATCGCAGCGTCGTTGATCGGCGTCCTGCTCCTCGCCGGGTGCGCGACGCGCGGTTCCGGTTTCCAGCCGGTCGCGAAGATCCCGAGAGGTATGGCAGTGATCTACATCTACCGGACTCCGGAGTTCGCTGGCGAGGCCTTGAGCTACGACGTCAAGGCCCACGACAAGGTCGTCACGACCTTGCGCAACGGTGGCTATTATCCGTACGTGGTGGCGCCGGGCCTGCTGGAGCTGTGGGCCCGCACCGCATCACGACAGTCGTCCTACCGTCACACGACTCCGCCTCCGGAGCGCGCGGATACCGATCTCCTCCGCCTCAAGGCCATCGACGATGCGGCGAAGTCACCCGTGATGCTGGACGTCAAGGCAGGCCAGGTCTACTACGTCAAAGGCGAGGCCGGCTTCAGGTACTTCGTCGGGCGGCCACGCCTGCAGGTGGTCTCCCCCGAGCAGGGAGCAGGTGAGATCCGGCAGTGCACCCTGATCCGCGACGAGACGCGCGAGGTACGAGACTGAACGGCGCGCCTCACTTCGGCCACTCGACCGGCGTCAACTCGATCCGCCAGACCGGACCATTCATGTACATCGCGCCCTGAAATCGCGCGAAGGCCGGAACGTCACCGGCCATCAACCAGTAGCGTAGATCGGGCGGGTCCTTGCCGACCACCGATGCGAGCACGCCGGTCAGCCCGCCGATCTGCAGCTTGACGAGATAGCGCCAGGCCGTCTTCGTGATCGGTCCGACCCGTATCATGTCCTCACCCTCGTGGATCAGCTCCATCTTGATGAGTCGGGGCTTCGGGCCGAACACGGCCATTTGGCCGGAGACGCCGGCTCCCGGAGCGGAATTCTTGAGCAACACCAGGGTCATGCCGTTGTAGAGATCGGCCGGCATGTCGAACGGCCCGCTCGCCTCCTTGACCTCGTCACCTTTCTTATCCTGGATCCGCGCCTGGAAGCGGCCGCTGCCGCGGTCGAAGGAAACCTCGCTCGTCGGGAACGACGGACCACGCTGGACGTGTCGGAAGGCTTCGAGCCGGAACACTTTTTCTTGCGAGTAGGTCACGTGCTCGTCCCAGAGCGAGCCATCGGCGAAGTTCAAGGTCAGATGCCCGTGCACGAGTCCCCCGCTACAGCGTTGAGCCGTCTCCCCGTGCGCGAGTGCTTTTCCACTCATCGTCCGCAGAACCAGGAAGCCCCGCGTGTGGCCTTCGACCATCCGAACGTTGACCGAACCCGCCTCGAGCAACGACGCGCAGAAAAGCGTGGCCATGACGAGCGTGGCCCAAACCATCATCTTCATCGTGAAGTTCTTTGCTCGGTGCGCAATCGGCATGATCTATGACGATGAGCAATGGCCGTGCCGGCGGTTTCACGGGCTCCGGCGCTCAGCAACGCGGACTCTCGAACTCATGATGGTGACCGCCGATGACCTGACATGCGCAGGGCCCTACGGGGAAACCCCGTAAGGCCCTGAGGAGGTTGGAGCGGCCGACCGGATTCGAACCGGCGACGTCCAGCTTGGGAAGCTGGCATTCTGCCACTGAATTACGGCCGCCCGGCGCTGCCTATTCTACTACCGAGCCGTCCCTTCGCTACTTGCCGTCCTTGAGCGCCATGTCGTAGGCCTTGATGAGCTCGTCGCTGCGCGCTTTCCAGTTGAGACG
>Ga0137361_10001770_pt1 | contig 13548 bp, 9 predicted proteins | sample Mad1_80_16metaG_FD_104923 | JGI IMG/M metagenome (GOLD analysis project Ga0137361, IMG submission 104923) | Vadose zone soil microbial communities from Angelo Coast Range Reserve, California, USA - Mad1_80_16 metaG | ecosystem: Environmental > Terrestrial > Soil > Vadose zone | place: USA... | reverse complement strand
ATCCATTTCGTCGAGAACTTTTTGCACTTTCACGACCACCTCACGGTTGCCCAGCACGATGATCGTATTGGCACGCTGGTCGGCGATGATCTTGGCGTTACCGACCGTGACGGACTTCGGAGTCGTATCGACTGCCTGCGTCTGGAGCTCTTCCGAAATGTTGAGCGTGCTACCGCCGCCAGTGCTCGTGCCCGCAGTGGTCGAGACGTTGCCCGTGTACGGATTTGCTGTTGTCGAGGCGACCGTCGTGCGGCGTGGCTGCGTTGGGCTAGCACCAGGTGCTGCACCTTCCGTGCCGCCACCTTGTGTCGTCGTCCCGGGTTCGGTCAACGCTTGCACGAGCACGGGCAACACGTCCGCCGCCGAAATGTACTTCAGCGGCCGCGTGACCGGCTTCGCGAATTCAACGTTGGCATCAAATTCCGCGACCAGCTTGCGGATGAATGGCATGTTGATCGGCCGCGTCACGACATGAATGCGGTTGGTGCGCACATCCGCCGTGAGTTTGATTTTGCCCACCACCACTGACTCCTCCGTCAGCGCGGCGAACGCACTAACTTCACCTTCGACTTGCGCCGGTTGCGGCACAGGCGCGGCCACCCGCACGCCACGAACTCCAGTCGGACCGGAAGGCTGACCGCCCTTCTCGAAGATATCTTTCAGCAGATCGACAACCTTGCTCGCGTCGGCCCGCTCGAGTTTGATGAATTCGCTCACCACTTCCGCCGGTGGAATATCGATCTGCTCGATGATGTGCGCGACACTGCGAATGGCGCTGGAACTTTCCGTGACGAGAAGGCTCGAAGATTTCGGCAACGCCAGGATCGACGTATAGGCGGCTTGTGTTGACTGCAAGTATTGGGCAAGCACTTGCGCCAACTCCTGTGGATCGGCGTAGCGCAGTTTGAAAAGAAAACTGATGACGTGTTCGCCGGGCGGAATTTCCGCCAGGTCCGAAATAACCGGCACGCCTGCCGTGCGTGGATTTTTTGCGATGCCGATCACCTTTACGATGTTGTTGTCCGATGGAACCAGAGAAAAACCGTTCAGCAATAAATTCATCTCAATGATCTTGATTGCTTCTTCGCGCGGCACAGGCTTGCTGATGAAAATATTGACCTTGCCCTGGACTGTATTGTCCATGACGAGCTTTGCACCGGTGAGCTGCTCGTAAAAATGCAGCACATCCTGAACATCGCTGTTTGGAAATTGCATGTTCGGCACCACATTCGGCGCACCCGGCGGAGCGCTCCGACCCAGCGTCGGCGCGGCTACCGGAACCGCTGGGAGAGGTGTCGGCGCGCCCTGCGCAGCGTGAAGAAAAACAGCAGCCGAGGCAGCGGCCGCCGCGGCTACGCAAAAAAGTTTTGGCACGGTCGTATTTACTTAATCAATATATACCACCGTCAATCCACTTTGCCCATGAGAAACGAAGATGGCCGCTGTAACTCGACAGGTGTGACGGCATTGCGTTAGAAAATGTCGATCTTGCGGAGGATTTCGTTGCTCAGTTTGGCTGCGACTGTTTTTGGAGCGTCTGCCGCTATGGCAGCGGATCCGACCGCGGCAATCTACGAAATCCTTCACACGCAGCAGCGAGCCTGGAATCGCGGCGACATCGATGGATTCATGAATGGATATGCCCGCTCAAGATCGACAATCTTTGTTTCCGAAGACACTGTCACGCGCGGTTGGCAGACAGTCCGCAGTCGTTACAAGAAAAAATATTCGGATCGCGAGAAAATGGGGACGCTCACGTTCTCTGACCTGGAAATCACTCCGCTTGGCCCGAGCGCGGCGATCGTCATTGGGCGTTGGCAACTCAAACGCAAGATCGACAAGCCACACGGACGGTTCAGCCTTGTCTTCCGGCACCTGACGGAAGGCTGGCGGATCGTGCACGATCATACCTCGGCGGCTTCGCCGCTGCGTTGAGACGTCAAAAAGGTTACAAGGTTGAAACGGTCGCCATTGTAACGTTGTAACTTTTTTAACCTTGTAACTTTTTCAGTAACTTCTCGTGAATGTTATCGAAGCCGCCATTGCTAAAAACAGCCACCACATCCTTCGGTTGCAACATCGGAACGATTCGATCGACGATTGCATCCGCGTTCTTCTCGTAAAATGCCGGCCGCCCGGAATTAGCAATTGCAGCGACAACCGACTCCGGATTTAATCGCTCCTTTTCCGGAATTTGCTCGAGCTTCGCTACTTGGGCGATGAAAACGCCATCCGCCAGTCGCAGCGCATCCGGCAGTTGTTGCTGGAAAACGGCCCGCCGCGTCGTGTTCGAACGCGGCTCAAAAACGGCCCAAATACGATGCCCGGGATACCGATGGCGGAGCGCCTGGATGGTTTGTGCAATGGCCGTGGGATGATGTCCAAAATCGTCCACCACTTTTACGCCGCGCACCTCGCCGCGCATTTCCTGTCGCCGCGCAATTCCCGAAAAACTTTTTAGCGCATTGTCGATCTTGGCTTTGGGCACGTCGTAGAAGCGCGCCGCCGTCACCGCCATCGCTGCGTTGCGCACGTTGAATTCGCCAACGAGCGAAATTTCGAAATTGTCGTCGCCAAGTTTGAAGCGCGAGCCGCTGGACGAGTAAGCTGCCTCGCGAATCCGCTGCGCGCAATTTTCTGAAAAACCAACCTCGACCATCTGCGCGAGGCAATCTTTCGCCACTTCCACGCAATTGCGATCGTCGCCGTTGAGCAAGACCATGCCGTTCTGTGGAACGACGTTGAGCAGGCGCCGGAAGCTCAGCTTGACCTCTTCCAGATCGTGAAAAATGTCCGCGTGATCGAACTCGATGTTGTTTACGATCACCAATTCGGGCAGGTAATGAATGAATTTCGAGCGCTTGTCGAAGAACGCGCTGTCATATTCGTCGCCTTCGATCACAAAATATTTTGAGCGATTGAGTCGCGCTCCTTGTGCGAGATTCTTCGAGAGTCCACCGACGAGATAACCGGGCTTGTGTCCGGCTTTTTCCATGATCCAGGCGAGCAACGCCGTGGTCGTCGTTTTGCCATGCGTGCCAGTGACGACGAGATTGTGATGGCCGCGGAGGAAATAATTTCTCAAGACTTCCGGCAGCGAGAGATAAAAAAGTTTCCGGTTCAGGACCGCTTCCACTTCCGGGTTGCCGCGCTTGATCACGTTGCCGACCACGACAATATCGACATCGGCCGGAATATTTTCGGCGCGATAGCCTTCCTTAAGCGCGATTCCTTTCTTTTCGAGAAAGATCGACATCGGCGGATAAATGTTTTCGTCGGACCCGGTTACGCTGAAGCCGCGCTCGCGCAATTCCGCCGCCACCGAGCCCATCGCCGTCCCGCAGATGCCAAGAAAATGAAAATGCTGCGGCGCTTCTTTCACATGAATTTCTTAATCTGCGTTAATGCGTTTAGCTACTGCCAACCTTGTTCGCTTCTTTTTTCGTTCGAAGTCCACAATGGACAGGGCGAAGGCTTATCAATTTTCGTCGGACCCTTTGTGGCCGTTGTGTGAGGTAAATTTATTTCTTCTTGAACACCTCGACGGCGTTCCACGCTTTATCCGGCGGTGTCTGTTCGTACTCGAGGGCGCGCTCGAGATACGTTTTGGCCAGTCTGTCGTCCGGATAAAATTCGAGGAAGCGGGAAAATAAGATCTTCGCCTCTGAGAATTCGCGCTCGCGAAATTTCCGGATTCCTTCTTCGTAAACGTCGAGCCATTTCAAAAACTCGAGATCGACATCTTCGTTGCGCGCCGCGATCAGCGTGCAAATATCGACCGGTTCTGTTTTCCCTTTGACCTGCGCGCGCGCGACGGTGCGCAGGTGAAAATCGTCGCGCACCAAATCACAAACCGCTTCTCCGAGCAGAATATCAACGCCGTAAGTCCGAGTTAAGGCTTCAAGACGCGATGCGAGATTAACCGCGTCGCCGATTACTGTCGGATCGAGCCGTTCATGCGGTTCGTAGGATCCAATGTTGCCGACAACCGCGTCGCCATGATTGACACCGACACCGAAGCCGAGCTCGGTCATCCCCCGCGACCGCCAGTTTTCATTTAACATTACCAGCTCGCGTCGCATCGCCAGTGCTGCGCGCACGGCCGCTTTCGCATCTTCGACCACGCCGCGGCTGCTCACGTTTCCCCACACCGCCATGATGGCGTCGCCGATAAATTTATCGAGCGTCCCGTCGTTCTCGAAAACGCCGGTCACCATCCGGCTCAAATATTCATTGAGCTGTTTGACCAGCACGACCGGATCGGCGCGCTCGGTCAGGCTCGTGAACCCGATGAGGTCCGAAAAAAGCACGGTTACCGGTTTACGTGAACCGAGCATCGAATTGTAGTACCCGCCCGGGTTATCGAGAATCTCCTTCACCAGATTTTTGGAGACGTAACGTTCGAGCGTGCGACGCGTGCGCATTTTCTCAATGCGTTCCAAGGCAAACTCGAAACCTAACGAGAACAAGCCGCCGATCAGAAACGCGGCCAGCGTCGGGACAACGAGAATGAATAAGCCGGCGCGATCGTAAAGGACCCGTGCGAGCCCGAGATACGCCGCGCTGATCGCAAACAATGCAATCAGACAAATGAGTGGCCGCCGCACGAACGCGATCAGCGCCCATGCCAGGACACCAGCTCCGCCAACCAGTGCGTAATCTAGCGAAAGCGGCGGCGCGCGCAGAAATTCGTGATTGATCGCCGCCGCGATGGCGTGGAGATGCAACGACGGCCCCGGCGTATCCGGACCCAGCGGTGTTGCGGAAACGTCGTGCGCCACTTGCGCGGACGATCCAACGATCACGACCTTGTTCTTGAAGAATGAACCGTCGGCATAGTTTGCGTGCCAAAATTTTGGATCGAAAACCTCGTAGAGCGGCCGCGCGCGAAAAGCATCTGGCGCGCTGAAGCGTATCTGGTGCGCCTGCAAATCGCGCGGCACATCTTGCGCGCGGCCGAGCTTTTCGAGGGCGCGGGCTGAAAGCGATCCATAAACCTCCTGGCTTGGATGTGGCGGCAGATCGCCAAGTTGCCGATCCGTAATTGTGTAGCGAATGCTCCGGATTTTTTGATCGAGGGGGTCCGCAAAAATAATCACGTAACCGACGCGATTGTCAGCCAATTGGGGCGCAGGAATTAATTGCTCATTTGGCAAAACGGCCTGGGCGGCATTTTGCATGTCGAAGTTTGCCCCGAGCACGACGCGATCGCGGTAACGCTCGAGCGCGTCATGAAAGGCCGCATCGCCGTCGTTCGGCTGGTTAAAAATTATATCGAACATCACCACTCTCGCGCCCGCGCCGAACAATCGATCGAGCAGCAGCGCCCAAACTTCGCGCGACCACGGGTACGGTCGCTCGGTCATTAGTTGGAAAGCTCGATTGTTCGCCAGCTCATCGGTTGTTAAGGGCGGCAACTGCAGCGTGCTTTGATCAATGCCGAGAAAAACGAAATCCGAATGTGTGGCGGTCTTTCGGCCCTCTCGCTGAAGCAAATCCTCGAAGCTTTGCTCACTCCGCCAAAGCGTAGAAAAAAACGGAACCCCGGGAGCGAAACGCGCGGTCACTACAAGCGCAGTCCAAAACGCGCAGATTGCAGCTAAGATCGACAACCGATGGCGACGCAGCCGATGCATTGGGCAAACTTATGATGCGGAGACTTTGCGGCAAACCCGAAACTTGGCGCGACAGCAAGTTGGTTTGAAGTCGACTCGAGCAAGCGCGTGAATCAGCTTTAATCGAAAAAAATGGATGCGGAATATGCATGTCCCAGTTGTCGACAACCGTTGGCGGAAGTGCGCACGTCGCACGGAATTTTTTGGAAGTGCGAGAGATGCGGAGGACGCGCCGTCAGCGTTGAGCTGTTGCGGCGCACCTTTACCCCGGAATCGATCAACCCTCTTTGGCTTCATGCCATGCAAGGAGAAGGCCAAAGCGGGCGCAATTGTCCGGTCTGCCGCAAGCCCATGACCGAAGTCAAACTCTCAGATAACGCCGAGGTCAAAGTAGATGTTTGTCGCCACTGCCACTTCGTCTGGTTCGACGCGACCGAAGTCGAAAACCTGACGCCACGTCCGTTGCCGCGGCCAGCGCCCGAACTGCCGCAGGAAGCGCGCGAAGCGATTGCAATGGCCAAAGTGGAACAACTCGCCGAGCAGGCGCGCGGCACCGATTTCGACAGCAGTCCACCGGACGAGTGGTGGAAGACAGTCGCCGGATTCCTGGGCATGCCGGTGGAATTCGACGCCGCGTCGCAGGCCCGAAGACCCTGGGCAACGTGGATGCTTTGCACGGCGATCATCGGCGCCAGCATATTTGCGTTCACACGACTTCACGAAATCGTGGCGCAATTCGGTTTGATTCCGGCGCAAGCGACGCGTTTGGACGGCCTCACGTTCCTCACCGCATTCTTTCTTCACGCCGGTCCCGTTCATCTCATTGGCAACATGTATTTCCTTTTTGTGTTCGGCGACGACGTGGAAAATTCTCTCAGGCGACTGCGCTATCTCGGGCTAATCGCTCTCGCCGCCTTCGTCGGCGATCTCGCGCATATCGCTGTCGATCCTCACTCACAAATTCCATCCATCGGCGCAAGTGGCGGTATCGCCGGCGTCATCACGTTCTACGCGCTGAAGTTTCCGCATGTGCGGCTCGGATTTCTCCTGCGCTGGGGTTTCGTTTGGTTCCGGTGGATCCGACTGCCAGCATGGTTTGTTTTCATTTTGTGGATTTTCTTTCAGCTTATCGGCGCTTGGGAACAGAAGACCGGCATCAGTTCCGTTTCATCCGTTGCGCACTTTGGTGGAGCGTTAACCGGCCTCATCGCGTGGCTGATGTGGCGAGGTAGGGGCGATTGACCTTGATCGCCCGCGCCAAGGGTCGCACTCATGAAAAGCGGTTGTCTTTGCCAATTCATTGTTTAACTTCCGGCCCCAGCAAAATCGTCTTTCCACCTGTCCCGCATTTGCGGGACTAAATCAGCGGGCGAGGTCGGAAAAGATCGACAACAAAATAGCAGCGCGCTGAACGAGGAGTCCCGCAAAGGCGGGGCAAAACAAAATGCCAAGAGCCACCAACGCCCCGGCCAGCCGGGAGCGGCGCAAACGCGTCATCAAGTCCGCCAAAGGTTATCGCGGACGCCGTTCGAAACTCTTCCGCTACGCCAAAGATGCGACCATGAAAGGCAAATATTGGGCCTATCGTGATCGCAAAACGCGCAAGCGCACGTTTCGTTATCTATGGATCCAGCGACTCAACGCCGCCGCCCGCGCCAACGGCATGACCTATAGCCGTTTCGCTGAAGGTCTGAAAGCTGCCGGCATCGGCCTCGACCGCAAAATCCTTTCCGATCTCGCGCTCACCGACGACGCGGCCTTCAAATCGATTGTCGAGCAAGCGAAGAGCGCACTTGAGAGCAAATCGAAGTCCAAGAAGAAAGCGGCCTAATTCTCTTCTGTGCGGCGGTCTATGACCGTCGCACTTCTTAATTGAACGTTGCACCTCGCACGTTCAACGTTCGTTGTTCCATGCCTCACCCGCTCGAAGAATTACGCGACGCCGCGCTGCGCGAGATTAGCGATGCCGGCGACGAACAGTCGCTCGACACCGCGCGTGTGCGCTACCTCGGTCGCAGTGGCAGCATTTCCGCGTGGGGCGAGCAAATGAAAACCCTCGGCAAGGACGAAAAGCCGATCGTTGGAAAGTTGCTCAATGAAGTCCGCAACGCAGTGACCGCGGCGATCGAAGAACGCGCGCAGAATTTTCGCGCACAAAAAGAATCGGGCGCGCTGGCCAACATCGACATCTCGCTGCCGGGCACTCCGCACGAGCGCGGAGCGCTTCATCCCCTCACCCAGATGCTCGATCGCTCGATCGACATTTTTCGCCGCATGGGCTTCGCTCTCGCCGACGGCCCAGATATCGAAGACGAGTGGCATTGCTTCGACGCGCTCAACACGCCGCCCGAACATCCTGCGCGCAATGAACAGGACACATTTTATCTGCCGGACGGACGTTTGCTGCGCACCCATACATCGACCGTGCAAATCCGAGCCATGCAAGCTACGCCGCCGCCGATCCGCGTCATTGCGCCAGGCGCGGCCTACCGGCGCGATGAAGTGGACGCAACTCACAGTGCGCAGTTTCATCAAATTGAAGGTCTCTATGTCGATGAAAACGTCAGCGTCGCCGACTTGAAGGGCACGCTCGAATTTTTCATACGCGAACTTTTCGGGCCGGACACCGAGGTGCAATTTCGTCCGCACTATTTTCCATTCACCGAGCCAAGTTTGGAGATCTATGTGAAATCAAAAGCACTCAAGCGCGGCGAACAATGGATCGAAGTCTGCGGTTGCGGCGTGGTGCATCCAGCCGTCTTCGAAGCCGTGAACAAAGCGCGCGGCGACGATGCTTACGATCCCGAAAAGTGGACCGGCTTCGCCTTCGGTCTGGGCATGGACCGTCTCGCAATGATCTTGTTCGACATTCCCGATATCCGCTTGTTCGCGCAGAACGATTTGCGGTTCCTTCGCCAGTTCGCATGAAATTTTCCGTCAACTGGCTGCGCGAATTTGTCGATCTTCCGAAGAACGTCGATGAGATCGCGGAATTGCTTACCCGTGCCGGCGTCGAGACCGAAAACATCGAAACGCGAGGCGCGAAGATCGACAAGGTAATCGTTGCCCAGATCATCGCATCATCGCGCCATCCTAATGCCGATCGTCTCACCGTTTGCGGAGTGGATGACGCCAGCGGAACGAAGCGCCAGATTGTTTGCGGCGCGACCAATTATAAAGTCGGCGACAAAGTTCCGCTCGCATTGCCCGGCGCGAAGCTGCCGAACGGATTGGAAATCAAGAAAAGCAAACTGCGCGGCGTTGAAAGTGAAGGGATGCTTTGCAGTCCGATTGAGCTGGGCCTCGGCGAAGATGCGTCCGGATTGTTGATCTTGTCGCCGGAGGCAAAAGTCGGCGCGCCGATTGCCGATCTTTTTCCAAACGACACAGTTCTCGACGTCGAGATCACGCCCAACCGCGGCGATTTGCTCAGTTATTTTGGTCTCGCGCGCGAAATCGCGGCGTTAACCGGAAAACGTGTAGCTGCCGATGTCCTCATCGGCAGACTGCCGGTGGTGACGGCGACAGCTACAACATCAAGCGTAAAAATTAGCGCGTCGCGTGAGTGTCCGTTCTTCTCCACGCGCAAGATCGACAACGTGAAAGTCGGGCCAAGTCCAGCTTGGTTGCGCGCAAAAATTGAGAGCGTCGGGATTCGTTCGATCAACAACATCGTCGACATCTCCAATTTCGTGATGCTCGAGCTCGGCCAGCCCACACATGCGTTCGATGCCGACAAACTTAAGGGCGGGATCAACGTCCGCCTGGCGCGCGACGGTGAAAAATTCCTCGCGCTGGATGGCAAGACTTACTCGCTCACATCAGAAAATCTCGTGATCGCCGATGATGAGCACGCGATCGGAATTGGCGGTGTGATGGGTAGCGAAGAAACCGGAGTCACGGAATCGACAAGAAATGTTCTGCTCGAAGCCGCTTATTTTTTGCCGGCGAGCATTCGCCGCACTGCCAGGAACCTAAATCTGCCGAGCGACGCCAGTTATCGCTTCGAACGAGGCGTCGATCCCGGAATGGTTTTTCGCGCATCGCAGCGCGCAACGGAATTGATTCGCAAGATCGCGAATGGACAACCGGTGAAGGAAATCGCAGCCGCCGGAAAAATTCCGGCGAACCCTCCGGATGTTTCCTTGAGCTACCAGAAATGCGATCAAGTTGTCGGACTGGCGATCAAACCGAAAACAATCGACGAAATTCTTGAGCGATTCGGTCTGAGCAAAGCGAGCAAGAGTAAATCGCCTGCGCGCCAAAGCCGCTTGGGCGGCGGCGCGACATGGAAAATCCCGAGTTATCGGCGCGACTTGCAGCGAGACGTCGATCTTATCGAGGAAGTCGTGCGCGCACATGGCGTCGACAAAATTTCCGGGACCGACCGAAGCCGGTTCACTCCTTCGAGCCCGGCCGATCATTCTCACGATCTCGAATCTTCATTGCGCGACCAGCTCGCTGCCTACGGATTTTCCGAAGTGAGAACATCGAAACTGATTCCGCGCACGGCAACCGCTTTTGGCGAAAGCGCGATCCAACTGCGCAATCCGCTGAGCGAAGATCATGTCGCGCTGCGGCCAAGTTTGATTTCAGGCTTGCTCGCGGTACTTGAGCGAAACATTCGCGCGGGCGCAGAGCGCGTCGCGATTTTTGAGCTCGGCCGTGTTTTCGTTCCGCCGGCTGGAAAAGAAGAGCGCCGCCTTGGGATTCTGGTGTCCGGCAATCTTGCAACGGCGCCGATTTGGAGGTCTGACCGCAAAGTTGGAGATTCCTGGCTCGGGTTTTTCGACGCCAAAGGCATAATCGAATCACTTGGGATCCCCGAGCTCTCATTCCGACGAATCGAACACGATAAACTTCCGCTTGCCGTAGGAGTTTTCTCCGACGCTGTGATGATTGGGTTTTTAGGTCAACGACCATCCGCGAAGATTGCACCCGGAGTGTTTATCGCTGAATTGAACCTCGATGTGCTTCTGGCGAAGGAGCAACAAACAAAGAAATTCCGGGAGATCGAAAGATTCCCAGCAATCACTCGTGATATTGCGATGTTTGTCCCTGAAAAAATTTCACACGAGGACGTTGTGAAAACAATCAAGAATCCGATCGAGCCTTTGTTGGATAGCGTTGAAGTATTCGATTGTTACCCTGGTACCAAAGGCGGCGAAGAAAGAAAGTCGCTTGCATACCGATTGACATATCGCGACCGAAGTCGCACACTGACCAGTGAGGAAGTGACTGTAGCGCACGCGAAAATTCGCGAGCGATTGCGGCGCGAACTCGGCGCGGAATTGCGCGAGTAGTTCTTTGAAGTGAGAGCCGTTCGTTGAGGGTTGGGCAGGAAACCAGTGCTTTTCTCTCAACTCTCAACCAGCGGCTCTCGGAAATTTACCCTGCGATGTTCGAGATTAAAGGTGACATCCCCGAACCGATAGTTGACGAAATAAGGAGGCTTGTTCGTAGCAGAAAATGACATGCCTTAGTTGGAAGTCAGGCACTGACGCGATGGTCATCCGCCCGTTACCAAAAGGGAACGGGAGATCCGCCTAAACGGCACCGGCGGGGTAAAAACTTTGGAAATGCCCGAGTCGAAATTTCGACTCGGGCATTTTTGTTTGCGATTGATTTGGGTGGATCGGCCGCTCCGTCGGGCGACGCTAAAAGAATGCGGCTTCGCCACCTAACTTTAACATCGAGCAAAGGACTGCTCGATCCGCCAGTTGAAATTTGCCGGCTAAGATCGACAATCGCTCCCGACAATGCGCGCAATCCTCGCCCTTGAAGACAGCAGACACTTCGAGGGTGAATCATTTGGCGCAACCGGCACGCGCGTCGGCGAAATTTGTTTCAACACCGCGATGACCGGTTATCAGGAAGTGCTGACCGATCCCTCGTACCGCGGCCAGATCGTGGCCATGACTTATCCATTAATCGGCAATTACGGAACCAACTCGCTCGATCAGGAAAGCGGATCGCCGCACGTGCGCGGTTTTGTGATCGAAGAATTGAGCGAAATTCCGAGCAACTGGCGCTCCGAAATGTCGCTCGATGAGTATTTGCGCGAATGGGACATCCCCGGTGTGCAAGGAATCGACACGCGCGCGCTGACGCGACATCTTCGCACCCGCGGCGCGATGAAGGCATGTCTGACGACGGAGGAAATCTCACCAGAGGAAGCAACGCGGCGCGCGATCGAAGGCGAAGGTGTGATCGGCATGGATTATGTGCGCGAAGTTTCCACGCCCGAAGTTTATCAGTGGGATCCGAACGATGAACTGAGCAAACCCTGGACGATCGCGAATGGAAATAAGATGAACCAGCCGTCGCTCCCACCGATTCGATTTCGCATCGCCGCTTACGATTACGGGATCAAACAAAACATTTTGCGGTTGCTCCGCCAGAAAGGATTTGGCGTTACGGTTGTTCCCGCAGCGACAACCGCTGAGGAAATGCTCGCGCTTAATCCCGACGGAGTTTTCCTTTCCAATGGCCCCGGCGACCCGGCTGCTCTCCCCTATGCGCACAAAGCAGTACACGATTTGATTGGCAAAACACCGATCTTCGGCATTTGCCTCGGCCATCAAATTCTCGGTTTCGCGTTTGGCGGATCGACATTCAAATTAAAATTCGGCCATCGCGGCGCGAATCAGCCGGTAAAAGATCTAAAGAGCGGGAAGGTCGCGATCACCGCGCAAAACCACGGTTTCGCGGTCGATCCGGAATCGTTGCCATCGAATGTCGAAGTCACTCACATCAACTTGAATGACGGAACGGTGGAAGGAATGCGCCACAAAGAATTGCCCATTTTCAGTGTGCAATATCATCCTGAAGCCGCGCCCGGGCCACATGATGCCTCCTACTTCTTCGGGCAATTCGCCGGTTTAATCGAAAGACATCGGTAGGCCGAGACTCTGCCGCTAGAGACGGCGGAAGCTACAATTGACCGAGGCGCATAGCGGGCGACATTTGTTCATGTTTAATTCAACACCAAACAAACCCACGGTTTTGAAAGTCGCGGTGGCTTTCGCATTCACTGTTGCGTTGGCTTTTTCGCCCCTTGCTCTGGCGGAAGAGCACGAACACGGCAAGGAAAAGCTGGACACGGCCGCGACCAAAACTGTCACGGGCGAAGTAGTCGATATGATGTGCTATGTCGATCACAACGCGATGGGCGACAAACACGCTTCGTGCGCGGCCAAGTGCATTAAAGGCGGCGGCCCAGTCGGCATCACGAGTGAAGGCAAAACGTATCTCGTCGTGGGCGAGCACAAACCGATCAACGATCAGCTCGCCGAGTATGCGGGAAAAACAGTCACGTTGAAAGGAAAACTGGCTGAGCGCGACGGCATCAGCATGATCGAGAACGCCGAAATCGTTAAGAAATAGCAGCCGTTCAATTCAAGCAGGCGCGCAAGATCGATCCCGCGACTGCGGGACGCGCAGGCTTGCGTATGCATGCCATTTGTCTTTGTAGGGCGGTTATTTTGGCCGCCGAAGCCAAGAAATTGGCGGCGAAGATCGCCGCCCTACAGTTTTATTCGCAGTGCGATCACCTCGCGCAGCATCCGCAAGCTGTCGTGAATGAAATGAACTTTGCTGCCTTCCCGATGATTCCAGCGCACCGGAATCTCGCGCAGGCGCAATCCGGCGCGCTGCGCGAGATAAAGGAGCTCGACATCGAACGCAAACCCCTCGATTTGCGCGGCTTCCAAAATTGGCCGGCAAACATCAAGACGAAAAGCTTTGAAGCCGCATTGTGTGTCCCAAAATGGAAGTCCGGTTGTGACGCGCGCGAGCAAATTGAAAAGCCGACCGGCGGTTTCTCGACGCCATGGTTGATGTTCACCAATCAAGCCACGATCCAGAGCGCGCGATCCAAAGGCAAGATCGACATCGTGATTTCCAATCGGCCCGATCACTTTGGGAGTTTCTT
>Ga0137361_10001759_pt1 | contig 13594 bp, 11 predicted proteins | sample Mad1_80_16metaG_FD_104923 | JGI IMG/M metagenome (GOLD analysis project Ga0137361, IMG submission 104923) | Vadose zone soil microbial communities from Angelo Coast Range Reserve, California, USA - Mad1_80_16 metaG | ecosystem: Environmental > Terrestrial > Soil > Vadose zone | place: USA... | reverse complement strand
GTACCGGACCATCTCCCATTCGCCGCGAAGCGCGCCCTTGGTCTCCGACGCTCCCAGCAGCTCCGGGAGCGCCTCGGTGCGCAGGGCGGCGAGCGTGATCACAAGCTCCGAGGCACGCACCGGATCGCGCACGGCTGGCCGGTCCGGATCGCGGAGCCCGCCGGAGGATCCTGCTCGACCACCTGGCCGCTGCCCAGGACCGCGGAGACGTGAACGGAAAGGGCGCTCAGGCGCGCCACCGCCTCGCGCACCGAGAGACCCCTGAGATCGGGGAATCCCGTGTCGGGAGGCGGGTCGGTCGAAAGAACGATCCGCACGACCTCTCCCGAGCGCGCATGCGATCCCGGTTCCGGCGATTGGACCGCCACCCGAGCGCCGCTTCCTTCCATCGAGCAGTCCATGCCCGCCGAGCGGATGACGTGGCGCGCCTCATCGGCCGCCATCATTCTCACGTCGGGCACCCGCACCGCGGGCATCCGCCGCGTGGAGGCCGTGACGAGCGTCTGCGCCGGAATCCGGACCGGACCGCGGCCCAGCGTGGCCCACGTCGCCACGATGTCCCGGAACACGGGCGCCGCCGTGGTGCCGCCGTAGTAGGCGCCGCGCGGCTCATCCAGCACGATCAAGCCCACGATCTGGGGATTCTGGGCGGGAGCCATTCCGACGAAGGAGGAGATGTAACGGCCCTGGCCGTACCCTCGCCCCCCTTCGTCCGACTTCTGCGCCGTGCCGGTCTTCCCCGCGACCTCGCACCAGGGGAGGGCCGCCTCCTGCGCGGTTCCCATCGTCACGGCATCGCGCAGGAAGGAGCGGAACGTCTCGGCCGTCTCCGGGGAGATCACGCGCCGCACGCGCTCGACCGGATAGGTCCGGACCGGCTCTCCGTTCTCGTCCACGAGCGCCGACGCGATCCGCGGCCTCATGAGGATTCCGCCGTTCGCGACCGCGCAATAGGCCATGAGGATCTGGAGCGGCGTCGCCGTGACCTCCTGACCGATCGAGATCGTCGCCAGCGAGCGCGCGGACCAGCGGGAGGGATTCCGGATCTGCCCGGAGGTCTCGCCGGGCAGCTGGATGCGGGTCGGCTGACCGAATCCGAAGAGCCGCGAGTAGCGATAGAGGATGCTCGCTCCAACCTTGGTCCCTATCTGCGCGTAGCAGACGTTGCTCGACAGGGCGGTCGCCTGCCGCACCGTGTACCAGCGGGTCTCCGGGTGCGCGTCGTGCATCGTGAAGGCGCCCATGTTGAGCTCACCCTTGTTCACGAAAAAGGAGTCCTCGGGACTCAGAATGTGCTCTTCCAGGGCGGCGCATCCCGCGAGGAGCTTGAACGTGGAGCCCGGCTCGTACTGGTCCGCGATCACGCGGTTCCGTTCGGGCGAGCCCCCGGGAGGGTTCGCCCCGTCCACGGTCGCCATCGCGAAGATGTCTCCGGTGTGCGGGTCGGCGAACACCGCCATGCCGCTCCGCGCCCCGGTCCGGGTTACCGCCTGCTTCAATTCCATGACCAGTACGGATTGCGCGTCCCGGTCGATCGTGGTCACCAGGCTCAGCCCGGGCTCGGGAAGCTTCACCATGCTCTGCGGCAGCTGGTGCTCGAGCCCCCGGCCGTCCCTGAAAAGAGTAGCCCACCCGCTGATGCCGTGCAGTTCCCGATCGAAGACCTGCTCGATCCCCTCGAGCCCCGATCCATCCACGCCCACGACACCCACGACGGGGCGCGCCACCTCCTCCAGCGGGTAGACCCGGGAAGGCACCTCTTCCACTTGAACCCCGGCGGGCAGCGTTGATTTCCGGAGCGCGATCTCCTGTTCCGGGCTGACCTGAGAGGAAATCCGGACGTAGGCGTTGCGGCGGCCGCGCTTCAGGCGGTCCAGGCCGCGGGCGCCGGCCGCCGTGCGGATGAACTGCCTCGCGGCGGAGGCGTTCCGGACCTCGGCGGGACGCACCGAGACCTGGCTCAGGTCCACATTGTCGGCCAGGGGAAGGAGATGCCGGTCGTAGATCCGGCCCCGCTCGGGCTCGAGGATCACGCGGGAGGTCTGCTGTCCGCGCGCCTCCCGGTCGAGCTTCGCGTGTCCGAAGACCTGGATCGAGACCAGCCGCGCGAAGATGACCCCGTAGAAGAGAACACCGATCAGGGCGAGCAGCTTGAGGCGTCTCAAATGAAGCGGACTCATCGGCTTCCTCCTGCTTCGACAGGGGCTGCGGGCAGCCCCACGACGCGCTCGGTCAGAGACTTGGGCAGCGCCTTGCGAACAGCCGCCATGATCCCCGCCCCAAGCGCCGGGCTTAAGCCGCGGCGGGCGCGCGGCGACGCGAGATCGACATCCACGACGCGTGCGGGATCCGGATTCTGGAACCCGAGCTTCCCCAATCCCGCGAGATCGACGCCGTTCCGAAACGCGGCCTGCTCCTCGAGGTCGCGCGTGATCCGGATCCTGTTTTCAAGAGATCTCACGTCGCGGGCCAGCCGGTCCCGCTCCATCGAGAGCGAGTTCGCGACCGTGCGCTCCCAGACCTTGGTAAAGAGCAGCACGGCGGCGATGAGGAGGAGCGCGATCACGCGTCCGCTCACGCGCCGCTTGGCCTGCGTGCGAAGCCTGAGGTAGGGTCCGGGTCCTTGGGCCGGCGCGTCCTCGGGGGTGTTCAGCAGCCGTGCCGCGAGATTCACGCCTTGGCCTTGAGCCGCGCCGCCCTGAGCCGGGCGCTTCGCGCCCGCGGATTGCGGCGCGACTCCTCGTCACTCGGGCGGATCGGCTTCTTGGTCAAGGGAATCCAGGGAGTCTCGGGCAGCGGCTCGTTCGGATCGGATGGGCGCGGCGGGCGGAACGCGTTTTTGACGATTCGGTCTTCGAGCGAGTGATACGCGATGACACAAAGCGTCCCGCCCGGCCGCAAAAAGGAAGGTGCCTCGTGAAGGAGCGATTCCAGCTCTTCGAGCTCGTGATTCACCGCGATGCGGAGCGCCTGGAACACCTGCGAGAGGCGCCGCGGACGCGCGGGCCCCGGGAAGAGAGGATCGAGCGCCAAGCGAAGCGACTCCGCGGTCAGCGTGGGGCTGGCCATGAGCGTGCGGCGGATGGCGCGGACGGCTGCGCGCGGGCGCGGAACTTCCCCCAGCTCGCGGAGGATCCTCACCAGATCTTCGTCCTCCACGCGGCGAAGGAGGGTCTCGGCGGTCATCGGCAGCGAAGGATCGAGCCGCATATCGAGCGGGCCCGGCGCCGAGAAGGAGAATCCGCGCTCCGGATCGTCGAGCTGCACGGAGGAGAGCCCCAGGTCCGCGAGAATTCCATCCACGCGGTCGATGCCGAGGCTCCGGAGCGCCTCGGCCATCCGGGAGAAACGCGCGCGCGCCGCCCGGAACCGTGGTTCCGGTCCGGGCGGATTGGCGCGCGCTCGATCAACTGCAGCCGGGTCACAGTCCAAACCCACCAGCCTCCCATCCCCACCCAGCGACTCGAGGATTGCTGCGGCGTGACCGCCGCCCCCGAAGGTCGCATCCACGTAGGTCCCGCTCGGATCTGTCAGGAGCAACTGGACGGCCTCCTCCTTGAGAACCGGGACGTGACCCGGCATTCAGTGCCTCAGTTTTTTCAGAGTTTTAACGCAAGATGTCGCCGCGAAGCGCCTAGTGAAACGGCGCGATGCGCGCGATGCCCAGCGGAGGACGACGTGGCCTCTCCGTCTCCTCCTCTGGATTCCATTCCATACGACGCAGCGCGGGCCCTTGCCCCGCCGCGTCGAACAAGGTTCGTACGTAATCGCTCATCCCCATCAGGCACACGTCGGAGCCCGTGCTCTGCTGGCGCGCGAGCGCGCGAGCGAACTCGGGGAGAGCGCGGTAGTCGAGATGCGTGACCTGCTCGAAGTCGAGACACACGAGGTCGCGCGGCGAACGGCCGCGCTCGCGGATCGCGAGGATCATCTGCAAGAGCTCCCGCGGCCCGAGGCGCCCGAACAGGCGCACGACGAGCGGGCCTAAACCGTGCCTCGCGTCCCACTGGAACACGGGGCCGTCGAAGGAAAAGGAGCGCCGCGCGGGGGCGGGCTTGAGCGCGCGGATCACAGGAGGAGCTCTCCCGCCATATCCTCGTAGCTCCGGCTGGAATTCTTGAGATACTCGTCGAACCGCGCCGGATCCCAGATCTCGATATGATCGACAACGCCGTTCACCATGGCGTCCTTGGTCAAGGAGGCGTGCGTGAGAAGGCGGGGCGGGATCGCGACCCGGCCCTGCGCGTCGAGGGTTCCCTCGTTCAGATCGAGCGACATGATTCGCAGAAATCTCCGGTTGGTTTCGTCGTGGAAGGAGCGGGAGCGCAGGCGCTCCTCCATTCTTCGCCATTCGTCGAGGGGATAGAGAGCGACGCAGGTCTCGAGACCACGGAGGACGATGAACGTGTCGGAAGCGTCGCCGGAGAGGAGCTTGCGGAATCGCGCAGGAATACTAATCCGGCCCTTGTGGTCGATCGAGTGCTGGTAGCTCCCCCGAAACGTCGCCATCTACCGTCCCCGATCGCCTCCCGGACCGCCGCCGAACGCCGCAGTCCACATACCCACGATTCCCCACAAATCACCACCGCGGCATCCTAGTCTGCCCCCGGAAGGGGTGTCAAGCCGATTTCATGGGATGGCGAAAATTTTTAGTTCTTTGGTAGGCAAGGGCTTGTATGAGGAGCGACGCCGGGACGGAAAGAAAATTCAGCGGGCCTTCGGCGAGGTGATTTCAGCGAGGATTTTCGAAGCATGGGCGGCCAGATTTCGGCGTTCCCAGGCGTCCAGGAGAGCCTGCGGGGCCCGGGTGGGCTCTATCCCCCCGGCGCGGGCGGCAGCGAGCCACGCGAGGAGCGCCCTTTCTACGCCCTCGACGTCCCCGGGCCGGATCACCAGCCCCGCCCCGGAGGAGCGGACCAGCTCCGCCGCCGGCCCCTCGTCCACGATCGCGAGTACGGGGCGCCCGCTGCTCAGGTACTCGTAGAGCTTCCCCGTGTAGAGGAGCGAGTCCGCGGCTCCGCCGTGGCCCAGGAGCAGGAGCGCGCCCGCGCCGCGCATGGAGGCGAGCGACTGAATGTGCGGCTGCGACGGGAGGAATTCGAGCGCTTCTCCCAGTCCGTACCGCTCGCGCTCGCGCGGCCCGATCTCCTCGTTGCCTCCGATGAAGCGCAGGCGGAGCTCCTCGCGCGCCCCGGGTTCCCACGCCATCACCCGACGCGCGGCCTCCAGCAGCGTCCTGACCGTGGGCCGGTGCGCAAGCTGCCCCGCGTGGAGCAGCACGAATCGCCGCGTTGATCCGGCTCGGTCCTCGTCCGTCGCCGTCGCGGACGCCGCGTCCACGACATCGCCCGCGCGCTCCGCGATCAGTTGATCCGCGAGGCGCCAGTCATCGGAATCGAATCCGTTCGGAAGGAAAATGAAGCGCGCGGGGTCGATGCGGGGGTAGCGCTTCCGGTAGAGCGCGACCATCGCTTCGCTCACGAGGCTCACTCGGTCCGCGACCGAGACGACACGCCGTTCCATGTCGCGATGTCTCGCATCGTGCCACGGGGTCGGGGGCCGGTACGTCACGCGACCGACCCACGGATCGCGGAAATCGGCGACCCAGGGCAGATTGTGTTTTCTCTTGAGGGCGAGCCCCGCGAGGTGGGCGCTCTCGGGGGAGGACGTGGTCCAGAGCGCGTCGGGCGCAGCCTCGCGCACCCAGGCGTCCGCGGCGCGCTCCGCCGCGTGCGCCCAGGAGCGGTAGGCATCGGGGAGGAGGAGGAAGCGTTGGATCGAGCGCAGCGCGCGGAGCGGCCCGGCGCGGCGGCTCTCCTGGGCTTCCTGCACCGGAATCCCGGCGCGGGCGAGGGTCCGCAGAAGCCTCCCTCCCGTGAGGCCCGCGACGCGCACGATCTCGGTGCATTCTGGGATTTCCTCCTCCAGCGTGGGATCCAGAATCCAGTAGTCGGTATCGCGCGTGGTCACGACCGCCGAGCGCCAGCCCAGGGGCTCGAGATAGCGCACGAGCTTGAGCGTGCGCTGGCATCCCCCGCCTCCCAAGGGCGGAAAGAAGTACGCGAGAACGAGGACGCGCTTCACGTCGCGCGCCGCCCGCTCGCGGGGGGGAGGGACGCGAGCGCCGTGAGCCTCGCCTCGAGCTGATCGAGAGTGTCGGCGAAGGAGCCCTCCGCCGCCACCTTCTCCCGGGCGCGCGTCCGCATCGCGCCGCGCTCGGGATCGCGCGAGGCCTCCGCGATCGCGCAAGCGATCGCGTCCTTGTCCCCCGTGGGCACGAGGTAGCCCTGCCGCCGGTGGGTGACCCATTCGCGATTCCCCGCGATGTCGCTCACGATGGGCAGGAGTCCCGCCGCCATGGCCTCCAGCAAGGACTGCGACGTGGAATCCGAACGCGACACCGAGACGTAGAGGTCGGACTCGCGGTAGAGCGTGCTCAGCCTCTCCTCTCCGACGAATCCCTCGAGCGTCACCTCCCGAGCCAGGTCCTCTTCGCGGATCCAGTCGGCGACCCTGCCGCGCATGGGCCCCTCTCCCGCCATCGCCGCGTGGAATGGGAAGCCGCGCCGCTTGAGCTCCCCGAGCGCCCGGACGAAAGGCTCGGGGTCGTAGACCGGCTCGAGCTGCCGGGTCCAGAGGATCCGAACCGGAGCCGTAGCACCTCCGCCCGCGGTCCCTGCGTCCACGCCGTCGCAGCGGCCAGCCGGCGCGAGCGCCGCAGTGTCCACGCCCCACGCGCGCGTCCAGACGCGTCCCGGGCGCGCCCCGAGGGTCATCGCCGCTTCCGCCAGCACCTCAGCGTCCACATGGATCAGCGGCGCGCGACGGAGCACGTACCGTGCGCGGGCGCGGTGAAGCGGCGAGCGGCGCGCGTTGATGAGGAGATCCGACCCCCAGCACGCGAGCATCCAGGGCGTGGCGCCCGAGAGCGCGGCCAAGAGTCCGTAGTTCGGAAGAAAATGCGCCACGGTCACATCGGGCCGAAACGGGCGCATCTCGCGGCGCACGTCGCCCAGGGCGCTCAAGTACCGGAGGGCCGCCACGGGCCACGGCCGGCCGACGACGCGTTCGGGCACCTCGGGAGCGGGAGTCGGGTGCGCGGTAAGAAGGAGGAGGTCGTGCCCTCGCTCGCGGAGCGCGCGTGCCCAGCGCCGCGTGTGGATCGAGGGTCCGTGCGCGAGAAGGAGGATGCGCACCGAGGGAGCTATCCCCGGAGCCTTCGGTGGACCGAGCTTCGTCGCCCGGCGATCACCAGAGGCCGGGGAGCAGCACCCCAGCCCTCTTTGAACCGGATCAGCCCGGCAGCGTCGTGAGGAGAGGCTCCGAAGTTGTACTCCACGTATCCCGCTTCGCAGAGCGTCTCGAGCGTGCGCGCGATGAGAAAATTGTTGGGCCTGAGGCTCCAGCTCGATTCGAGCGACACGGGAAGCCAGTTCATCGCCACGCCTTCGTGGAAGAGATGAAGGCTTCCGGCCACGGGCTTCTCCCGGTGGTGCACGAGGTGGTATCGCGCGAGCCCCGTCGGGACGAGCGAGCGCTGGATTCGCTGATAGAGGGAGAAGGGCTTGGGCTTCCCGCCCCTCCGGCGCACTGTCTCGACGGCGATCTCATAGAACGCGCGCACGTCCTCCTCCCCCCGCGCGGCGCGGATCGTGAGCCCGCTCTCCTCCGCCTGGCGGACGAGCCGCCGTGCCGCCGGGGTGAACCCTGCGGCCAGCGCTTCAAAATCGGGTTGGAGCGGAAGCACGTGCGTGAAGCTCTCGGCCGCGGCGAGCGGAGGAGGGATCTCCTCCTCCACTCCCTCGTACCAGGTCATCTCCGAGCGGAGGGTGAACCGGCTCCCCGCGGCCCGCGCGAAGGACTCCAGCAGCTCGCGCCGGACCGAGCCCGGATCCGGATGACCTTCGCGAACCAGCGGCCCGCCGTAGGTGCCGAACGGCATCGAGACCACGGTCCGCCCGATCCCGCGATGGCGCACGATGGCCGAGATTCCGCCGGCGTAGCCCTGCCCGTCCTCGACGACGTGCGCCACCCACCTGGCGCCGCGCCATTCCTCGACCCAGAGCTCCGCCCATGCCGACGTGTGGAACACGGTGGCGCCGGGCGCGCTCAAGACCAGCGCGTCCCAGGCGGCGCGATCCGGCGGCGAGACCACGGCCCGCGGACGATCCAGCTTCACCGCACCACCGCCGCCCGGAGAGTCCTGGAGGCGCCGGTCCGGTCGCGGAGCACCACCAGATACACGCCTGAAGGGGCGGGCTCCCCGTTCTCCCGCCTCAGATTCCATATCTCGTTCGCGGCAGGGTCGCAGCGGAATCGGTGCAGCACGTTCCCGGCCAGATCGCGGATCTCCCCTTCGAGCGTGTTCTGGATTCCCCCGAGCTTCAACGTGCCCAAGGCGCGCGAGGGATTCGGGTACACGTACGCCGAGTCCGTGATCGCGGGCTCACCGGCCGCTCCCGCCGCCACGCGCGAGATCCCGTTCGCGGTTCCCACCCAGAGCACACCGCGTGCCGCGTCCCACGCGAGCGCTCTGATGTCGTCGTCCACCAGCCCATCCGCGGACGTGAAGACCTCGACCGATCCGAGCCCTGAGGCGTCGGCGCGCGCGAGGCCAGCGGAGGTCGCGATCCAGAGGCTGCCGCCGGTATCCAGCGCGAGATCGTTCACCTGTCCACTCGGGAGCACTGGGAACGTGAGCACGCGGGTGGGCCTTCCGTTCTCGTAGAGCGCGGCGCCCCCGGCCGTCCCGATCCAGGCGGTCTGCGGACCCATCACCACGAGCGAGGAGACCTGATCGCTGGTCGTCACGTCGTAATGAACCCACGTGTCGTCGCCATGCCACGGAGAGCCGCGGCCGTCCCAGACGTCGACGCCGAGGACCGAGCCGAACCATCCCTTCCCCGCCGAGTCGAATCGAACGGCTCGCAGGTTGTTGCTGGTGATCCCGGAATTTCCGGGCGTGAGGGAATCGAGGAGCGCTCCGCTCGCCGGGTCGAACACGTAGACCCCGTTCTCGTGCTGCACGCTCACGGCGTACACCTGTCCGGTCGGCGACTGGTCGATAGCGAAGATGTTGTACGCGGGAGGTGTGTCCCAGACCCCGGTGGCCGGGTTGTAGCGGTCGATGCGCGGACGAGGATCCCCATCCAGGCAGCAGTGTCCGATCCAGAGCTTCTGGTCGCGGTCGGAGAAGACCGCGAAGGCGTCCGCCTCTTCGAACGCCCCGGCCGTCGTGGCGCTCGTGATCGCGCTCCAGGCGGCGCCGTCGAAGTGGAGCACCACACCGCGCGCGGAGCCCGGCGGAAAATCGTTTCCGGTCGTGAACCAGACGCCGCGCGCATCGGACACCGCGCGCTGCGTCCCGTTGACGAGCGGCCCGTCGGAACGGTGCGCCTCCCATGCGCCCGCCGCGGGCGAGAAGCGCGCGGCGCCCCCCGAGGTGCCTGCCCAGAGCGCTCCGTCCGGGGCGTCGCGGAGAGACGCGACGCGCGGGCTCGGGAGCCCGGTGGAGACGGAGATCCAGCCCGAGCCGGGCGCGTAGCGGTAGACGCCGAACGTCGTGGCGCCTGAGTAGAGCACCGAGCCGCTCACGCCCAAGGTCCGGCTCGAAAACGCGTGCCCCACATTGACGGGACGGAAAACGCCCGAGGCGTACTGGCAGGGACCGAGGTCGGTCGCGGCCCAGAGCGTATCCGCGAAGAGCGTAAGCGAGGTCGTGGGGCGGGAAAGGGCGGCGGTGCGGTTCGACCAGACCCCGGCACTGAAGCTCGAGAGCCCGAGACTGGTCGCCACCCAGAGCGTGTCTCCCACCTGGGCGAAGGCGCGCACGTCATCCCCCGCGAGCCCGCCCGACGTGCCGGCGCTCGTGAAGGCGCGCGCCAGGCCGATCAACCCGGTGCCGGGGTTCTCGGTGAAGAGCGCGACTCCGCCCACCGTCCCGACCCACACGGAATCGCCGTGGGTGTAGATCGCCTGCACGCGATCGCTGGGCAGTCCGTCGAAGGAGCTGAGCGTGCGCCGGAAGGTGCCGTCGGGACGAAGCCGGGCGATGCCCGCCTCCGCGGTGCCGGCCCAGAGCAATCCCGAAGGGGACACCTCCACCGCGAGCACGTGGTTCGACGGCAGCCCGCCCTGGGGAGACCGTAGAATCTTGTTCAGGGCTCCGGTCGAAGGCTGGATGGTCACGATGCCTCCCAGGGTTCCCATGGCGAGAAGGCCGTTCCACGCGACGACGGCCTGGATTTCATTCGAGTTGACGTAGTTCTTCACGAAGAGCGTGGTCTTGGCGGCCGCCGTTCCCGCGTCCGCCGCCAGCATCCAGGCCGCCCCGGCGATCGCGAGCGCCGCCCCGGTCCCGATGCGCGCCCGCCGCGGAAGCCTCACGAGAGATCCCCTCGGGTGGCGCGCAGGAACTGGCGCAGATCCTCCGCGAGCGAGAACCTGGAAAGGTAGGCCAGGTCGGCCGCCACGCGCGACATCGGATCGCCGGCCGAGCCGTTAGGCGTCACGACTCCGGGCCGGATCGACTCGAGCGCAAGACGCGCCCATCCTGGGACGTTCGCCCAGCGGCTCTCCTCGTACGCGCTCCTCCCCACCCAGCTCAATCGCCCCATCCACACGCGCCCCCACGCCTGGGCCGGAGTGTACGTTCCGCCCCGGCGCGCGAGATAGGCGCGCAGGGCGCCCCAGCGGAAGGGCGCGACGAAGAGCGAGAGCAAGAGATCGCTCGCGCGCTTGCGGACGCGGACGGAGAGGCCGCGGCTGGGCGCATGGAGCAGGACCGCGCGCACCCCTCCGAGCGAGGTCAGGCTCTCCTCGGAGGCGAGCTGAGCCACGGAGCCCGCCCAGTAGGTCGCCGCGCCCGAATCGCGCAGCGCCGTCGCCGCCGCGAGGAGGTAGGGCACCTCGGCGGGCTCGGGCACCACGCAGACGATCTGGATCCGCTCGCTCTCGACGAGCGCGCGGAGCCTGGCCGCGGCCTCCTCGGGAGCCTCGCCTGGACCCGCCGGCACGGTGGTTCCCAGCGGCTCGAACCCTTCGCGCCGCGCCTGCTCGAACGCCTCCCGCGCACCGTCGGCCTCGGCGCCGGAGCCGACGACCAGCACGCGCCGGAAGGCGAACCCCTGGCGCCGCGCTCCCTCGCCGACCCGCCCCACGAGGCTGCGCGTGAGGAGCAGGGCTCCGTAGAGGATCGGCGCCAGGAGAAGCACAAGCACGCGCGAGTACCGGGGGGTCTGGAAGAGAAAGGTCGCGGACGTCAGGAAAAGCACCGCCTGGATGACCGCCTGGCCTATCGAGAACGCGCGCTCGATCGAGTCGGCGAAGGTGGTGCGGCGGTAGAGCCCGTTCGCGGCCAGCGCCGCTACCGTGACGGCGACCGTGAAGAAGAGGAGCCCCCCGTAGCTCGGGAGCGGATAGACCGGTTTACTCAGGACTGAGGCGAGCGAGGTCCGGATACCATAGGCTGCGAGGAACGCGGCCACGGCGGCCGCGACGTCGGTCAGGAGGGTCGCCAGGGAGAGGATGCGTCGGCGGTAGTGGCTCACGGCGTAGAGGAGGGCGCTCCATTTCTCCGCGAAGCGAAGAAGGCCGGCCGCGTGCGCGCGGATCGAGCGCGCGCGGAGCTGGGCGCTGGCCCGCGCGTACTCGTGAACCATCCCGGCGTCGGCACAGTAGAGCACCTCGTATCCATGGCGCCACATCCTCTGGCACCAGTCCACGTCCTCGAAGTACAGGAAGTAGCGTTCATCCATCAGCCCCACGTCTCGAATCGCGCGCTTCCGCGCGAGCATCGCCGCCCCCAGGACCCAATCCACGGGGCGCGTCTCCGCGTGGTCCCAGTCGGCCATGAGGTGGTTCCGGAGGGTGCGGCTCCGGGTCGCGTAGGGCCCGAGCGGCGCCCGTCTCAAAAGGAGGGTTTTCCAATTGTAGAATCGCCGGGCGGAAAGCTGAAGCGTTCCGTCGGCGTTCAGGAGCTTGGGCGCCACGATCCCCGCCCGGGGCCGCTCCTCCGCGCAGCGGACGAGCGCTTCGATGGAGCCCGTCGGGACCAGGATATCCGGGTTCAGGATCAGGACTTGGTCTTCCCGCGCCCCCCGGATGCCTTCATTCACCCCGCGTGCATAGCCTAGGTTCCGGCCCGACTCGAGCACCCGCGCGGGCCAGGGCAGATTCAGGAGCAGGTCCTCGACTGGATCGCCCGAATTGTTGACGATCAGGATTTCCCGGAGGGGCGCCGGCCTGGCTTCCCGGAGCGACCCGATCAGACGCTCCAGCGCCGGGCGGCTCAGGTAGTGGACGATCACGAGAGAGACGGGCACGGGCGATTCTTTCTTAGAGGGCGCCGAGCAGGTCGAGAATGCGGAGCCTCCAGACCATCCACGCGGCTTCCCACACGATCTTCCTATTCATCTTCGATTCACCCGCGCGGCGGTCCACGAACATGATCGGAATTTCCTTGATCCGGAATCCTTTCCGCCAGGCCTTGTAGTTGATTTCGATCTGGAAGCCGTAGCCGTCGGACCTGACACGGCTCAGGTCCAGCGCCTCGAGCACCTGGCGGCGGAAGCACTTGAATCCTCCGGTCACGTCCTTGAGGGGGAGGCCGGTGATCACGCGGCTGTAGACATTCGCGCCGTAGGAGAGGATCAGACGCTTGAGCGGCCAGTTCACCACGGTCACCCCGTGCAGATACCGCGAGCCCACGACCAGGTCCGCGCTCTCGAGCTCGCGCAGGAATTCGGGGAGCGATTCCGGATTGTGGGAGAAGTCCGCGTCCATCTCGAACGCGGCATCGTAGTCGCGCTCGAGCGCGTAGCGGAAGCCGGCGACGTAGGCCGACCCCAGCCCCATCTTCCCGGGCCGATGCATCACGTGGACGCGGGGGTCCGCGGCCGCAATCTGGTCGGCGACCGCTCCCGTTCCATCGGGTGAATTGTCGTCGACGATGAGGACTTCGAGCGGAAGCCCCTGCGAGAAGATCTGCTTCAGGAGCGGAACCAGGTTTTCCCGCTCCTTGTAGGTCGGAATGATGACGAGCGCCTTCACCCGGGCGGCTCCGGCGGCTCCGCGCCCGGCGGCCCGGGGGGAGGTGTCGGCTTGCGGCGTCTCTGGAAGAACCCCGCCCCCGCCAGCGCGAGCGTGAGCAGGAGAGACACGGCCGAGATCCGGATCCCCGCCTCGAGCGCGCGCGGCACGTAGCGGAACTGGATCCGATGCAAGCCGGGTCCTACCAGCACACCGCGCATCAGGTAATCCACGCGATGGATCGGGACCGAAGCGCCGTCTACGGTCGCCTTCCAGTCCGGATCGTACTGGTCCGCGAGCACAAAGAGACCGGGCGCCGCCGTCGAGACCAGAAATCCAGCCTCGTTAAAGTCGTAGCGGATCACCCGCACGGAATCGGGTGTCAAGGGCTCGGCCATCGGCGGGAGCGGGTCCGGTTCCGTCCAGAGCGCCTCGTGCGCGGGGTCGAACCCCGACGTGCGGATCGTGGCGAGCGCGACCACGTCGTCCCGCACCGGCTTCAGACGGTGCACCACGTACGCGCGCGGCACGGTACCCAGGACCTCGTACACCTTCACCTCATCGT
>Ga0137361_10001755_pt1 | contig 13599 bp, 10 predicted proteins | sample Mad1_80_16metaG_FD_104923 | JGI IMG/M metagenome (GOLD analysis project Ga0137361, IMG submission 104923) | Vadose zone soil microbial communities from Angelo Coast Range Reserve, California, USA - Mad1_80_16 metaG | ecosystem: Environmental > Terrestrial > Soil > Vadose zone | place: USA... | reverse complement strand
GCAGCGTCGATCTCCTGGCCCGGCGCGGGATTGAAGACGCTGCGTTTGCCCTCGATAGCAAACTCCCAATCGACAATCTCGCCAGCGATGAACTTCTGGCTGTCTGCTAGGACGATGTCGCGGTAATGCTTGAGCAGGGTGCTTTTGCCGAAGCCGCCGCGACCGTAGAGCAGGACCACCAGTCCCTGGATTTTGTTGTTGGGCGACGGGGCCGTGGTCATGAGTACCTCGGGAGCCGTTGGCATGTGGGTCTTCCAACGGTCCAGGTACATATGGAACATGTCCAGCTGCTGCTCACGGCCAATGAAAATCTGGCCCAGGTCCAGGTCTGCTGGCAGCAGGTTGCTATCTTCCGATGGTGGAAATGGGCTCATGGGCTATGCCGTCCGAATCTGCGCCGCCTGTTCCAGCCCCAGCGTCTTGATCGCCTGCTCGCGTAAGATGAACTTCTGCACCTTGCCGCTGGCAGTCATGGGGTAGGATGTCACAAGCTGGAAGTAGCGTGGAATCTTCTGACGGCTAATCCGCTCTTGACAGAACTCGCGCAAATCCTGCTCGGTGACCTGTTCTCCTTCCCTGGGCAATACCACCGCCAGCAGTTCCTCACCAAAGAACGCATCCGGCACACCCAGGACCTGGGCATCGGCAACCTGCGGATGGCGGATCAGCAGTTCCTCGATCTCGCGTGGGAAGATGTTCTCGCCGCCGCGAATGACCATCTCCTTCAGGCGTCCAACGATATTGACGTAGCCCTGGGCGTCCATCGTTGCCAGGTCGCCTGTGTGCAGCCAGCCTTCGCTGTCGATGGCCTCGGCAGTCTTCTCCGGCATATTGTAATAGCCGGTCATAACCAGGAAGCCACGGCAACACAGTTCACCGCGCTCGCCAACGGGGACGACTTGCCCGGTCGCAGGATTGATGATCTTGACATCCACGTGCGGATAGGGAATACCCACCGTCGCCGATTTGCGTTCAAACGTGTCGTTGGGCAGCGTGAGCGTTATGCCGCCGGTCGATTCCGTCTGCCCGAAGACGATGGCGATGTCCGCTCCCATACGTTCTTTCACCTGCTCCATCAACGCGACAGGCACAGGTGCACCACCGCTTGACACGACCTTGAGTGATGTGGGCTTATAGGTCTCAAATTCGGGGTGCTGGAGCATGGCAATCAGCATGGTGGGAACGGCAAAGAACAGGGTACACTGTTCCTGGTGAATGATCTGCAGGGTCTTCAATGCATCAAAGGCAATCATAGCGTGCAAGGTTATGCCCGCGGCCACGATGCCAACAACGAGACCTGCGCCTGCGATATGGAAGAATGGCATTGGCAGGCAGTAACGATCACCTTCGCCCAGATCGCTACTGAAGCGGCGTAGGCCTACCATCGTATCATTGATGACGCCGTGATGGGTGAGTATCGCCCCCTTGGGGAAGCCGGTCGTTCCCGATGTGTAGAGAATCAGGGTAGGATCGGTTGGTTTCACTGAGGCCTGTCGTTCCCGCAGCGCGTCCGGGCTGACCGTTGCTCCACCGATTGCCATCTCACGGAAGAGCGTAGGCCGCCAGCCCTCCTGCTCTAACAACCCTGGAGGAGGCGCACCGACCAGGCAGACATAGCGCAGCATGGGCAAACGTTCACTGGTTACTTCTCCGTTCTTCGCGCCGGGTGTAATCATTGAATGCACTGTTGCCAGGCAATTGTGATCGCGTACCTGTGCCATGAAGAACAATGCTGCCACATCGCCCTGCTTGAGGACATATTCCAGTTCAGCCGCGCGGTACACCGGATTGACCGTTACCAGCACCAGCCCTGCTTTCGCGGCAGCGAATTCAAGTAGTACCCACTCCGGCACATTGGCCGCCCACACGGCGATACGCTCGCCTTTCTGCAGTCCAAGTGCCATCAAGCCGCGTGCAACGGCGTTGACACGCTCGCGAAATTCAGCGTAAGTCCAGCGAATGTCAAGCGCACCGCCAAACTCAGGATAGCAGGAATAGACAACGGCTTCTCGTGTCGGAATCTCGTCCGCACGACTGTCCAGGAGATCTCCCATGGTCGTTTCGAGAAGTTCAATCCCTTCAGTGTCGGCCTGCCAGTACGACAGGCCATCGTTGGTCATACCCATAATTAAGATATCCTCCTTTGAGGTTAAATGAGAGAGGCGTTCAGTAGGCGACACATATCGCACAGGGACTTTGAGGGAAGGTACGTAATTCCTTCTCATTTGTATCACTGATCGGCGAGGATGTCAAAAGAGGAGCTTCCTCCAGTGCGACCCGACGGGGGCAAGCCACAAATGTTCGAGGATTCTGAGTAACCCTCACCTGTATTTCTCTTCTAGAGGGCGTAAAAAGGAGAAACTACAACATAGGCCGTTGTTCCTCGCAGGAACAACGGCCTATGCTCGCCCTCAGATGTACCTTTTACCGTAAGTTGATAGTATTATTGGGCGGTCTGGCGTTTGCTACTGTTCTTCTGTACTTGTGGCTGAGTCAGGTTGATAGTAGGCGCATTGGTGGCTGCGTTCGCACCACTCACCAGTGCCTGAGGCGATGTGAACGTGGCCTGGTTACAATGTGAGCCTGGAGCGCCTGTTTCAATGTTGGAACAAGTTCTTCCTATCGTTGGTTTGCTGGCCACCTCAAACACAGGTGTGGCGTTAGCAGCACCCGGGACAATGGAGGTCGAGAGGTAATCGGCCACCATGAAACCCTGAGTCGTGAGCGGTAGCCACGTCAGTGTCATTGGTCCCGCCAGTTGGACCGGCAAACTCCAATGGTCCCCACCGTCGATGGAGGAGGTGAAACCGACATTAAGCTGACATGCAGGAGTATTGCTGGTGCCGGTGGCATTGCAAAATATGCTCGGGAAGGAGTAGTAGACAACCGCAAGATGGGCTGAACTTCCAGACGTACTCCTGTCGACGGCTAGCCCAGGAATGAGGATATCGACGCCGCTGCCCACCGAGCTGGTCGGGATGCGCTTCGGCGAGGACCAGTGGAGGCCATCGTCGGAGGTGATCAACAGGAGATCATTGTTTCCTGAATTGCAGAAGTTTTCAGTCCGGCAGTCTGTCCAGGTGACGTACACTCTGCCAGAGCTGTCAACTTCAGCGGAGGGAAGGTCAGGCGAACGAATGTTGCCGGGATGACCATCATTGAGTAATTGTGCAGCCTTGACCGTACTACTCCAGGTATTGCCACCATCGATGGATATGAAAGACAGGATCGACGTCTCAAGACAATCGTCTATGGGGACAACGACTGTCCCACTGGGCTGCACGACGGGTTGTCCGCCGATGACGCAAGCATTGTCGGGAGTCGTCTTTGCCGCGCCCCACGTCAATCCACCGTTGGTGGAGGTGCTCATCTGCACAAGGTTGAGCTTGCTAAAGTCGTCGAACTCGGTATAACAGTTGCCGTAGAAGGGGCTGCTGACCGTATCATCGCAGACAGACCAGTTTTTGTCGTTAAAATCACCACTGGCATTCACGATTACGGGGGCACTCCATGTCAATCCCCCATCCGTCGAGCGACTGACATCCACATCGACAGGGCCGGTTGAAGGATTCTTAATGCCAAGCCAGGAGATGATCCAGACGTTGTGCTTGGCGTCGAAGGCCACTGAGGCGTCACTGGCACGGGCATACGGTCCCGCTGGCGTTGAGTTGACAGTGGCAGAGGGTAGGGAACCATGGACCCAGTGAGCACCACCATCCGTGGAAGTCGCAAAACCGATGTCGGAACCTCCGCCATCAAAGAAGCGGCCTTGCTGGAATGCTGAAACGATCGTATTGCCAAAGGCAAAGGTGTCCGGCTCGACTTCCGTCTTGTGATTACTGGTGTTGTTGGTAAAGGGATCGCTGCTGATCTGGACTAAACTTCCCGCCGCAAAGGTGAGAGTTCTGGAAGAGAGGGCAAATACGAGGGCAAGAACAAGCGCCGAAAGGGTGAGGGTCATACCAATGCTCATTCGCCATCGATAGCGAGAAATGACTGACATTGTAACTTCTCCTTGTTTTTCTTTAAATATAGTGTCCTCTTTGAGAACACATCTGGACCTTTCCAAAGGATAAGATAGATACCAGTCGATATTGGTGGAGTTAGAGTTACAATGTGGTCAAGAATGCATCAGATCGGTAAAGATTTCTTAATGTGTTATATGAGCAAGAAGCAAGCGGTCAAAAAAGGACAGCAGCAGACCATATGATTAAAACATCTGCAAAGGACAAACTTCATCGTGACCCCAAACAACACACTTGCAACTTTTCGCCGGGTAGCGACGTATACCTTGAGGATCGATGTGGGGAAATGTCCGCTACATGAGGTGGTATGGCCTCTAGTATGAGATGGATACCTTGTAGAGCGGAAACTTTGTACAGCGTCTTATAAAAATATGTAGTCTATGTTAGTTAGGATAGGGGATATTTCGCAAGGCCTATATTGAGGCTTGCCTTCCTATTCTGCCAGAAAGTGAGAAATGCCTATGTTATCGACACGTCTCAAAGTAGGGTTTGTGGGCCTTTTTTCGTGTCTCGCGCTCTTTCTCGGCCTGTTCGCATCTACAGGCATAGCTTCGGCGCACAGCACACGGGCACAGCATAGTCAGGCGAGCGTAAGCGTTTCTGCGGACGACCGATGCAGAAGAATCATTGTGAGGAGATTCGGGGAATTTAATAGGGAATTCGGCTTCCCCTTCAACAACAGGTTCGCCTTCGTCGGCGAGGACAGGTTCCGCTTCCCCATCTTCCATAATCGTTTCGGGGACAGCTTCGGCTTCAGAGTCGTCATCATCTGCCCCCCTCATGATTTCAGTGGCGGCTTCGCAGGATGATGGCGACGGAGGTTGATGAGGCGACAGGACACAATTCTAACGTCGTCTCGTTCAGGCTTAACTGCTGGCAGTTCACGGTCAACTGAGGACCTTGGGCTGCCAGTAATCGTCATTGCGACCACACGAACAGTATCTCTTACTTGCTGAGTTTTATGAGCAGATCTTTCACTTACCCCAACAGAGTGAACACCTGTTAAGTGGGGAAATCTCCGCCGGAAGTACTCTAAAGTATTCTTCTGATTGACATCTCGTTGGCAACCCTCTAAAATTAGTGTACAAATGAGTTCGTATAGATAGGATATCTCTCCGTGGTTACGGAGTGTAAGTACGTGCACTGAACAAGGGAGCGACTATGGATGCGATTATCGGGAGATATAAGGCACGCTTAGAGGAGACCGGACTTATCCTCAAACATGAAGCTGGCATTAATTTTGAACTCACACCAGATGAGACCTTAGGACTCGGGGATTTCATCAATGCCTACCGACAGACATTGCTTGCTATGCAGCAGGATACGGACCCACGAATTGAACGAATTGTCGTGGAAGAGCACGACAACTAAAATGAGGAAAACCCAACGAGGAAGGCATCCATGAAACATTGGATGCAATTTTCATTGGGAGACGGAGGCGCCATCTTGGTAGAGGTAGACGAGCCGGAAGGATGGAACAAATCTGGTTAGTAAAGATCAGCGATGACACAGCCAATCATCCTATCCTATATTCAAATCAAACCAATCCTCGAAGCGAAACGAACCGGTTTCTCCCCCATTGAGGTCTCACCTGATTTAGGCCTTACAACGGTCACGGTCACGATGACACCCGAAGGCGTGCTATTTCCTAATGGGGCACGCCTGAGCTGGCACAGCATCGAGAAAATCAACAAATCCACCGTCAACTGCTTTCTCATTGAAAACGGCAACGTGCGACCTATACAGGTGTTCTCTGAGACGACGAATCGGGTGTGCAGTCTGATGCCAACAGAGAAGGCTCCCAGTATGCTGATTGCGGGGTTTGTGATGCACCGCATCAAGGATATCGATCCCTACACTGATACGTTGCAGAAGATCGGGGCCATTTCACCGGTGATAGGGCGCGTGCTGGATACGGCGACAGGTCTGGGGTACACGGCCATTGAGGCAGCCCGGACAGCGGAGCAAGTGGTGACGATCGAACTTGATCCAGGGGCACAAGAGATGGCACGGCTCAATCCCTGGTCTCGGGCGCTTTTCGAGAATCCCAGGATACAGCAAGTGATGGGCGATGCCTGTGAGGTAGTGCAGACGTTTGAGGACCAGTCGTTTGCACGCATCATTCATGATCCGCCCACGTTTAGCCTTGCGGGGGAGTTGTATTCGGGTGAGTTTTATCGGCAGCTTTTTCGTGTGCTTAAGCGTGGTGGGCGTTTGTTCCACTACGTCGGCGATCCCAATAGTAAGGCCAGTGGCGGTGTGACGAAGGGTGTGCTGCGACGCCTCCAGGAGGCGGGTTTTGCACGGGTCGTGCGCAGACCGGAGGCGTTTGGGGTGGTGGCGTATAGGTAGGTTAAGTGTGATCACTGTTTATTCCACTGCCAGATATCCCCCAAAACAGTACCCGCCGATGCCATGATCGCTCCTGCCAGCATCGCCACAGGCAGAGTGAGCAGCATATCGAACCAGCCGGGTGTAAGCACGTGAAGCACATCTGGCGGTAGCGGGATGACAGGAGCCAGAGTGCCGAAGACATACACAATAGCTGGAGGGATCAGCACCGCGGGCACGGCCATCAGGGCACCCAACAACCGTGTGCCGCGCAAGGCGTCATGCTCCTTCTCTCCGGCTCGGCGCTGCCAGTAGGCTCCAGCTTCCACTATCAAGGCACACGCGAGGTAGAAGAGCGGCATCAAAGCAAGTGTCACATTGAAGACAGGCGCACCACGCCCAAAGCGATATGTGAGTCCAAGCATCGCTACCATGGAACGGATTGCAAATGGGACAAAGGCCTGCGTTGCTATTGCAAGAGACCAGAGAATACAGACCGTCAGGATGGTGGTACCAGGTTTGCGGATGCACAGATAAACGCTTATGAGGCTGCTGCTCGCCGCGATGACCAGGATGAGTGGATAGGTGAGAAGCTGCACTGGCCCAAGCACGATGGGAGTGAAGGCTGTCAATGCCGGCAAAACGAGTTCCTGGAACGCTGCGAGTAACACCATCATTCCCCATTCAGGCCCGTTGAGGCCAAGCACGCGGGAAGATGAATGCTCCACTTCTCGTTCATGCGCTGCTTCCGACGCGAAGGCATAGATCATGCCTATCCCCGCTATAATCGCGCCGAACGTGCCCATGAGGTGGAAGGGAGACCATAACGTGACATCAATGCCATACAGTTGATGCCAGTAGTTATCAAAGGGCGCGGCAAGTAAGTCAGTGAACGTGCCGAAACCCATCAGGATGAAGCCGAGCGGCGCGTGAAAAAACCCTAGTATACGGACTGTTGAACTCTCGTCAACGCCCGCTGCCTTCCGATAATAGCGCAGTGTATCTAGCAGCACAACAACCAGGGCTATCAGCCCTGTACCGGCCAGCCCCGTATACATCATGATGTGTGGCGGAATCCAGAATTGATCGCGTCCAATGTAGTCATGCCAATTCCTATCCCATGCCAGGCCAAGTTCCGTTTGCAGAAGCAGATAGAGCACGATCCAGGCACTTACCTGGCGGATTCTACGCTCAGTGAGGTCGAGCCGCGTTGACGCCGGCTTATGAGAGGTCCTCTTTATGATTGCTCGAGTGATTGAATATGCCATTGGAATTCCAGTCCTTTTTCATCAGGAGCACTTTCTGGCCTCGCCGATCTAACGTGCTCGTTTGATGACCTACAGGCAAGAGCGTCGTCAGCTTCTCCTGGCGCACCCGATGTGCATTGCGCCACCTCACCTGCCACCAGAAGAAGCTGATGAGCAAGGGAAGCGGGAAAAGGCCGATAAGCCAGCCTAGCCACGTGGGGATAAGAGGTGGAGCTTGAACATCCAGGGGTATCTCGCCGACAAAGGAGCCAGCGGGACCGTTTACTGTCAGATGAAGCAGCCACTGGCCACGAACGGACGGTGTGACGTTGATGTCGTAGACATTGGGTGTGTCGTTGTCGGGACCGATCGTGACGCCTGTGGGGATCGCGTCAATGCCGGGAGCGGGCTTGAGCATCACTTGCGAGAAATGTAGACTCATACCAGGAGTTTGCGGCTCGATGGTCATGTTGAGTTGTTGTCCGACGCGTGGTAGGCTGTAAAAGTTCAGTAACAAGTGGTAGGGACCTATTTGTGCAGTTTCGCTCGCCAGTGGAGCAGAGCCTGCGGCAGCGAATACCACGACGAGAAACAGCAGTGAAAGGCAATATGGCATTTTTACATTACGCATCTTTGAGCTCGTCTGTCCTTGCACGTAACTCTTCAGGACTCCTCGTCGCCTGCGGCGACTCGCTCAGGTTGGTGGTGAGTGCGGGCATTGCCGCAGGCGGCAATGCCCGCACTCACCACCAACCCCCTACGAACTGCCGTAGAGTGCCGATTTATCGGGCACGTGCAGTGAGGAGTCTCGAAGAGAGGAGACCTGAAGAGTTACCTTTGCACTCTTCATTCCTGTTGAGCACTCTGTCTTTATTATATGTCTAAATGCCCAATTGTGCCATTGTAACTCCTCGCCGCACGTGCTCGATAAATCGGCACTCTACGGCGGCTCGCCCATTCTTGTAGTGGATGCGGGCGGTGCAGCCGCAGGGGGCACCGCCCGCAGCAAAACCCTTTGCAGATGGTAAGGAGTCCTGAGGAGCTACGTGCCATTTTGTATAGAGATTCTGAGAGCATTTCCTCACTCAAAAGCCCAGCAGGCAGGGTTTGGGGCCACTCCCCGGCTGAAGCGCCTCGCCCTCTCTAGTCCTAGTATAAGGAGGAAGCGTCATGAAAGCGTCATGAGCATCGCCATGGGCAGAAGCTGGATACCTGAAGAGTTACCCCCCAGATACCAGCGCGATCGGACGCACTGGTGAGCCAGTAGCTCCTCGCATTTTGAGTGGGAGGCAGACGAAGGTAAACTCGTAGCACCTGTCCTGTGCAAGCTCCTCCAGGAAGAGGTTCTCAATGATATAGATGCCATGGCGTACAAGGAGGATCACATGACCGGGAAGCGTTACCTTGAGGTCGGGATCAACTGTACCCATCTCGTCCCATGCCATATTGTCGGCTCCTACCGCCCTGACTTTCTGGCTGGCCAACCAGAAGGAGGCTTCAGCGCTCATCCCTCCTGCCCGGAGGTATGCAGCAGAATCATGCCACAACGCTCCATTACCCGTGCGTATCAGTACCACGTCTCCCTCACTCACAGACACGTCCTGGCTTTGAGCCACTGCTTCTAGATCGTTACGGTTGATGAGGCTTCCAGCCACTATTCGCTCTACACCTCTATGGCGTGCAACGTCGAGCAGGATTCCACGTGTTATGAGCGGAGCGATCGTTTCCACTCCCAGCTCTGTGAAACCAGTTGAGGTTTGCACGCGGGCATTCACCTCGCGTCCACCGTAGAGATACAAATCCTCCGCCTGGTGGCACAGGGCATCGATATGGGTACCGGAATGCTCCGTCGTGTACATAAAACCGGATGCCCCCGTCCTGGCTTCTTCCCTGCCCGGCTCATGATGACGATGGAGCGTGTATACGAAGCCTGGCTCGTGGGCAGGATGAACAGGTGCGCCGAAGTAGCGGGGTTGCTCCAGATCGTAGATACGCGCATTGGGTGTCACATTCATGCTGGTCCTCCAGTGGGTTGTCGCTTTTCTTTTCTTATGCCTTCAGTCTATCACGTTTAGCTCTCTCTGTTAAGGAACAATACCAGAGGATAGACATTTGGAGATAATGCCTGTCACCCTGAGCGCAGCGAAGGGTCTGACTCGCCGGACGAAGAGATCCAAAGCTCGCGCTCAGGATGACAGCCAGGACACCTCTCAAGTAATGTCACCCTGAGCGCAGCGAAGGGCCGCTCACGGGAAGCCTTATCTCCAAATGTCTAACCAGAGGATCAGACGGCTGGCAGGTGGCACTGAATTTCCCACCATCTTCCTTTGTGTGTTGCCTAACCAACAGAAGCGCGGCCTTGTGTATTGATTGCTGTGTGATCAGACGGTAGTATTATATATGGCAGCTGATAGTGAAACAACAGCTGACAAAAAAACCTTCATCGGTTCGCGGCCAGGAAGGTGAGCGGGGCTATTTACCAGTCGCGTTTCTTTGTCTTTCCTCTCAAAGCAGGCCCACAAGCGGGCCGACACGAGCAAAAGGACGACCTTTGAATAGCCCTGGCTCCGGCATATGAGCTCTTGACAGTGGTATGATACGTGAATCTACTCTAGCAAGCATGTTATACGTATCACACAGTGAGTAACCTGCTGCAGCCGATTCCCTGTTGCATTTCCAACGGTAACTATTCAGGACTCCTCGCCGCACGTGACGTGCTCGATAAATCGGCACTCTACAGCGGCCCGCTCGTGCTTGTAGTTAGTGCGCGCTGTGCCGCCTGCGGCGGCACAGCCCGCACTCACTACAAGACACCTGCGAACTGCCGTAGGCAGTGAGGAGTCTCGCAGCGAAGGGACCTGAGTAGTTACTTCCAACGAAGGAGAGCCTTTATGAAACCTGCTCCTTTCGACTATTACGCCCCCACGAGCGTGGAAGAAGCGTGTAGTCTCCTATCCCAATATGGCGATGATGCCAAAATCCTTGCTGGAGGCCAAAGCCTTGTACCAGTGATGGCGCTGCGGTTAGCGCAGCCGTCGGTGCTGATCGACATCAACACTGTGCGCGAACTGGACTACATCCATGGGGATGATCATGGACTGGCCATCGGCGCGATCACTCGCCATCGTAGCGTCGAACGTTCAGCGGCGGTGCGGGAAAAATCCCCCATTCTTTCTGCGGCCGTCGAGTGGATCGGCCATCCTCAGATTCGCAATCGCGGCACCATTGGCGGCAGCCTCGCCCATGCCGACCCGGCGGCGGAACTCCCCGCGCTGGCCGCCATCCTCGAGGCAACCTTCAGCGTGAGGAATGCCAACGGAACGAAGCGCACCCTCAAAGCCGCCGATTTTTTCGTGACCTACCTGACCACGGCGCTTGGCTCCGATGATCTGCTCAGCGAGATCTATTTCCCTGCGCTTCCACCTGGCACGGGCTGGTCGTTCGTAGAAGTGGCCCGTCGGCACGGCGATTTCGCGCTGGTCGGCGTAGCAGCGACCGTCGCGCTCGATGCGGCTGGCAACTGCTCAGATGCTCGTGTCGCGCTGTTTGGGGTTGCCCCTACTGCCGTACGCTCTCCCAGTGTAGAGCAGGCGCTGAGCCACCAGAAGCCGGACGAACAGACCATTGCTGCCGCCGCGGCTGAAGTCGTCAAGGACATTGATCCGCCCGGCGATGTCCATGCCAGTGCCGCGTATCGCACATATGTGGCCACCAACCTGGTACGCCGTGCCCTGGCTGAAGCCGCACAGCGTGCCCATTGATCACCCAAGGAGCTAGATAAATGGCGAGTAAAAAACAGATCATTGAACTGACCGTCAACGGTGCCCACCGTGAAGGATTGGCCGAGCCGCGCCGCACGTTGGCGGATTTCCTGCGCGACGACCTGGAACTCACGGGCACCCATCTTGGCTGCGAGCACGGGGTCTGCGGCGCCTGTACCGTCCTGGTCAACGGGGAAGCCGTGCGTTCGTGCCTGATGTTCGCGGTGCAGGCGAGTGGGCAGGAAGTCACCACGATTGAAGGGCTGGCGACCGGCGGCACGTTGCACCCGGTGCAAGAGGCATTCTGGGAATGCCACGGCATGCAATGTGGGTTCTGCACGCCCGGTTTTGTGATGTCCGTCTACGCCTTTCTCAAAGAAAATCCCAATCCCAAAGACGAAGAGATTCGCCCGGCCCTTTCCGGCAATATCTGCCGCTGCACCGGCTACCAGAACATCGTGGATGCCGTGCGCCTGGCCGCCGAGAAGATGCGTGACACTTCCGCCGCCCCCGCGCCGGTCACGGTCGCGCAATAGCACTCTGTATCATATCAGCAAGGAGAAGAGAACAATGGCTGTGAGTGGAAGCGTGATTGGTAACTATGTCGGCGCGAGTGTCAAGCGCGTTGAGGATCCCCGGTTCCTGACCGGGCAGGGGCGTTATGTTGATGACTTCAAGTTCCCCAACATGGCTCACGCGGCATTTCTCCGCAGCCCGTATCCCCATGCCCGCGTGAAAGTTGACGCCAGCGAGGCGCGGGCCTTGCCTGGCGTCGTGGCCGTCTTCACGGCGGCTGATCTGGCCGGTGTCATTAACCCTATCGGGGCCAATGCGGCGTTTACACTGCCGGGAGCAAAGCTCCTGCCGCACACGGCGCTCGCGTCCGACAAGGCGCGCTTTGTCGGCGATCTCATCGCGATGGTGGTCGCGGAGAGCCGCTATATCGCCGAGGACGCGGTAGACCTCATCCAGGTCGATTATGACCCTTTGCCTCCCGTGCCGAGCATGGAGGTCGCCCTCGATCCGGCGAGTACGCCGCTCTACGAGGAAGCAGGCGACAATATCGCCTATCATGATGCGTTTACCTACGGCGATGTAGATGGAGCCTTCAGCGCCGCCGACCGTGTCATCACGGAGACGTTTCGCCAGCATCGTTACATCAATGTGCCGATGGAAACGCGTGGAAGCGTGGCGACGTACGATACATTCACCGGCGAGTTGACGTATTACGCCGCGACGCAGGCACATAACGCGACGCGCTTTTTCCTGGCGGAGCAGCTCAACCTGCCCAGCCACCGGATCCGCGTCATTGCGCCTGATATTGGCGGCGCATTCGGCCTCAAGTTTGGGGTCTACCGCGAGGATATGCTGGTGGCGGCGGCGGCGATGCAGACCGGGCGGCCCGTCAAGTGGATCGAGGATCGCCGCGAGAATCTGACCGCCGGCGGTCATGCCCGCGAAGATACCTTAACGCTGGAAGCGGCGGTGAAGAACGACGGCACCATCCTGGGATTGAAGGTCAAGATGATCCTGGATGCAGGTGCCTACCAGGTGACTCCCCTCAATCCCGCGTTTTTCACCATGGTCGTGCGCCTGGTGCTGCCAGGCCCCTATCGCTTCCAAAACTATGCGTTTGATGCCACCGTGGTGACGACCAATAAGGCTCCCTATGTCGCCTATCGAGGTCCCTGGGCTGTCGAAACCTGGGTACGCGAAGGCATCGCGGATATCATTGCGAAAGAACTTGGGCTTGACCCGGTCGAAGTGCGCCGCAAAAACATCTTCACGAAAGAAGAGCAACCCTATAAGAGTGCCGTTGGGCTTACTCTTGAACGGATAAGTGCCCGCGAGACGCTCGAACGAGCGGTCGAACTGGCGGATATCCCGCGCTTCCGCGAGCAGCAGAAGCGCCTGCGCACGCAAGGACGCCTGGTGGGTTTCGGCCTGGCGACGTTCATTGAACCGGCTCCCGGCGGCGCGGATTACATGGCACAGCTGGGACTGGGGGCCAAGGAGACGGCGACCGTCAGGATCGAACCGACAGGACACGTCACCGTTTTCACGGCACAGGTTCCCCATGGTCAAAGTCACGAAACGACGCTGGCCCAGATCGTAGCGACCGAGCTTGGCGTGCCGTTCGAGCATGTCAAAGTCGTGCACGGGGACACGCAGATGGGGCCGTTCACACTCATGGGCACTGGCGGCAGTCGGGCGGCGACGATGGCAAGCGGCGCG
>Ga0137361_10001752_pt1 | contig 13616 bp, 12 predicted proteins | sample Mad1_80_16metaG_FD_104923 | JGI IMG/M metagenome (GOLD analysis project Ga0137361, IMG submission 104923) | Vadose zone soil microbial communities from Angelo Coast Range Reserve, California, USA - Mad1_80_16 metaG | ecosystem: Environmental > Terrestrial > Soil > Vadose zone | place: USA... | reverse complement strand
GTGATCTCGAGTCGCCATACGTCAAGGTTGGCCGTTGGGTCAACCGGATTCTGTGTCACCACGTAGTGTTCGCTGTTTGGCGTGATAGGAGCAGTGAAACCGTTGTGCGCACTGGTCTCGGTTCCGTCATAGGAGGTGAAATTGTCGTTGTTCAAGAAGCTACGAATCAACGCGAGTGACCCAGCACCAGCGCCTACGCTCAACACGGCAACGCCAGCACCCGCCAGCAACTGTCGCCGCCCACGTGCTCGATAAATCGGGACCCTACCCTGGCTGGCAGGAGCCTTGACTGGAGGTTGCTGAGGCAGCAATGCGCGATAGGCCAGGCAGAGCGTCAAGCCGTACAGGCTGAAATCGGCCAGCAACGAGAGCGCTGTGACCAGCATAGCCCACCCCAGAGGCAGACCGAGGAAATTTTGCCCGGTCTCGCCCCAGAACAAGACCACAGCAGTCAGTGTCATCCCTCCTGCCAGGGTTGCCGCAGTGAGCCACTCACGGCGTGTTGGTCGATAGCCCGATACAGGCAGCATGACACGCACCACCACCGCATAGAGCAACCCCAACGCGGTTCCCGCGCCGATCATGCCCAATAACGCCAGGCCAAGCGGTTCAGTTTTAGCATGAGGGCCAAACTTGATGAGCAGCTGGAGAAATTGCCCTACCGATAACAGTTTGAGCACATGATCGCCAAAAAGCTCAAGAGGTGTTGGTACACCTGCCGCCAGCCGCAGTATGCCCATCAGGACCACGGCCATCAGGCTCGCCGCTAGACCTGCTGCCAATGCAGCCAATGCAGCAACGAGGAGCTGGCTGCCTGGTTGGAGGCGAGTCCAAAAAGAAGATGATGATGGGATGTTTTTAGCAGAAGCTGTTTTAGAAGTGTTTTGCATAGTTTCCTTCTACTGTAGCTCCCCGATTTATCGTGGGAGCCCGATTCATCGCGGGAAATTCCTTATGTTCAGTAACTCCAGTTGAGGCCGCATTGCGAGCAGTGTTTAGCAGGACGGTCGCTCTCGAAGGCGCGGCGAAATGCGTCATAGCGCTCACCATGCCAGATGGCCTCGATTGGTTCCTGGAAGACGTTACCTATTACACGTTCCTGCTGATATTCTTTTGCACTGGTATGTCCAAAGGGAGCAAAACAACACGAAAGCACATTGCCGCTGGAGGTAATGTAGGTCAGGGTGTAGGGGCGCTGACAACCAGACCAGGGACGATCGCCATCCCGCAAAAAATCTGCCCGTACCAGGCTCTCCAGGGGTGTGGCGGAGCCAGCAGCAGTAAAGGTGATGCCACGCTCTTGACACCTCTGTTCGCAACGACGCACCAGTGCGAGTTCTTCGCGTGTGGAACGGCGGAACAAGGCCTGTTTCGAGTGGGCCATTCCTTGCTCGAAGTAGACGAGGCGCTGCAGGTGGATCTCGCGTATGCCGTTCTCGTACGCTAAATCGACCAGGCCTGCAAGCTCGTGGAGGTTCTCACGCATGGCCGTGAACCAGAGCGAGACGGCCGGTTTGCTGGCGTTCTGCTCTTTCTGCATGGCAACAAAGGCACGGATGTTCCGCCAGATTTTGTCAAAGGCATCGACGCCACGCACACGGGCGTACGTTTCACGGGTTGAGCCGTCCATCGACAGGCGATATTCATCCAAACCGGTATCGATGAGCGCCTGACCTCGCTTGGCGTTGAGCAGGATACCATTGGAGTTGAAGAGTACATAGGTCCCTCGCGCCTTGAGGTAGCTAATCATGCGGGGCAGGTCTTTGTTGAGCAATGGCTCTCCCAGGCCGTGTAACACGACGCGGTCTAACACAGGAAACTGATCGACAATAAAACGGAAGTTCTCAAAGCTCAGATCGCGATCATCTTCCCGTGAGAGAAGCGTACGTGGACATTGCTGGCACAGTTCGTTACACCGGCTGGTCGGCTCGATGTAGATCGAACGTGGCAGCGTAGCTAGAGAGGTTATTGACATAAAGGCTCCTTACAGAAAACCAGTTTGTTAACTAACTATACAGTATCACGAAAAAGTGAAGCTCCATTTACTGCGCTTTCTGCTATTTTTCGCCCTGCTGCATCTCGCAGTAGAGAAGGCGATAGAGTTCTTATGGGGAGGGGAATCATCCTCATCCGAGATCGGCTTGTCTTCTCACTGCTCGCTGACCCACCTTGCTAACTTCCCTTCCTATAGTATAGAATAGAATATATTACAATGATACTTGCTTTGCGCTAGAAAGCGCTAGTTTTTTATTGGAGGTCTTTGGTGGACCAGGGACAACAGGTGGGTACCTTTCCCACAATTGAAGATGTACAGCGGGCGATGTTTGCCCAGAGTTATATAGCAGATCGCAGCCTGGCCACGGCCGTATTCCTGGCACTCAAGCGACGTAAGCCATTGTTGTTGGAGGGCGAGCCAGGGGTGGGCAAGACAGAGGTTGCAAAGGTTCTGGCGGCTGCTCTCGATACATCGCTGATTCGCTTACAGTGCTATGAAGGCATTGATGTGAGTACTGCTGTGTACGAATGGAACTATACCCGCCAGATGCTGCATATTCGCCTGATGGAGGCCGGCCGGATCAATCGGCAGGAGGAATTGAAGGAGATCTTTGGGCCCGATTTCTTGATACAACGTCCTCTGCTGCAGGCGATAGATCCGGCAAACACGAAGGCACCCGTCTTACTGATCGATGAGTTGGACCGCAGCGACGAGGAGTTTGAGGCGTATCTGCTCGAATTGCTCTCCGATTTCCAGATTACGATTCCTGAGATTGGCACGGTGAAAGCGCGGGAGACGCCTGTGGTAATCATTACGTCCAACCGCACACGCGAGATTCACGATGCACTGCGCCGACGCTGCCTGTATTACTGGATTGATTTCCCCACGCTGGATAAGGAGTATTCGATCGTGATGGCACGCATCCCGGATGTGCCGGAACGACTGGCGCGGCAGGTGTGCGGATTCGTGCGCGAATTACGCTCTATGGACTTGTTCAAAGCTCCCGGCATCGCGGAGACGCTGGACTGGATCAGTTCGCTGCTGGCGCTGGACCAGTTGGAACTGGTTGAGGGGTCTGTACGTGATACGCTGGGAGCACTGCTCAAGTATCAAGATGATGTGCTGAAAGTGGGTGGCGGCGATTTGCGCAAGACACTGCAAAAGGCGTTGGGGGTAACGAAGTAATGAGTGTGACTCCGCCCCGGTCCGCATCCCCGCAGGATAACGGCGATTACTCTACCTTGCAGCCGCTACGTCCGGTGGACATTGCGCGTGGTGAGCGTTTGCTCTATCGACTGACCGAGTTTGGGCGTCTTTTGTGGGAGGTGGGCATCGATGTGGGGCCGCGCAAAATGCTGGATCTGGCGGAGACGCTGGACTATATCGATATCACCAATAAAGAGGATTTTTACCATACGCTCAAGTGTTGTCTGCTGCCTCGTCACGAGCAAGAAGCACTCTTTGACCAGTTGTTCACCTATTACTGGTTTGTGCGCGATCGACAGGAGAAAAAGGGCGCTGATGGGCAATGGGCGGCAAAACGTGATGAGCGGCAAGTGCGCCTTCCGCCTTCGGAGTTGAAACGGCTGGCGGAACATTTGAATGCGAGTAGCGGTGAGCAGCGTCGGGACTTGCGTGCGGAGATGCGCCAGAGTGAGCGTCGCCGTCGTGGAGAAGAGCGCCAGGATGAGCAGGATGATGACGCTGATCTACAAGGAACGGCCTATAGTGCGATTGAGCTGCTGCGGAAGAAGGATTTTGAGTCTTTCACATGGGATGAAGTGCAGGAAGCCAAACAGCTTATGGCGGAGATGCGCTGGCATTTGGGGATGCGCCCGACACGGCGCAAGAAGCCTGCTCGCAGTGGCTCGTATCCTGACATGCGCCGTATCGTTCGACGCAACCTCAAGCATGGGGCGGAATTGATCGAGTTGACATGGCGTGAAATCAAGCGTAAACCGCGTCCGCTGGTGATCATTTGTGATATCAGCGGTTCAATGAGCCTCTACTCGCGGCTCCTGTTGCATTTTATCCATACGATCTCAAATGGCTTAATGCATGTAGAGGCGTTTGTCTTTGGGACGCGACTGACTCGTATTACGCGCCAGCTCAAACGGCGTGACGTGGATGATGCCGTGCGAGACGTTTCTAAGTCGGTGCAGGATTGGTCGGGGGGGACACGTATTGGGGATGCGCTGCACTTTTTTAACCACACGTGGGCGAAGCGCGTGCTGGGGCGCGGCGCAATTGTTTTAATTATTAGTGATGGTTGGGACCGTGGTGATGCGCATGTATTGCAGGCGGAGATGGATCGCTTGCAGCATAGTTGCCATCGCTTAATCTGGCTCAACCCGTTACTGGGGTCGCCTGATTATCGCCCACTAACGGTGGGGATGAAGACAGCGTTACCCTATATTGATGATTTTTTGCCTGCCCATAATCTGGACAGCTTGATTGACCTGGGAAAGCTTTTGCAGACTATCGACGATAGCCGACCTGTGCGCAGTGTGGCGGCGCGACGCCAGGCTGTGGCAGCCTGGAGCAAGCCCAGGGTGTAGGAATAGGATAGGATTCCAAGAGGTGCTATATGCGAGATATTCTGCCTGATGTGCAGCGATGGCGTGAGCGCGGTGAGCGTGTGGCCATTGCAACGGTTGTGACAATGTATGGTTCGGCTCCGCGCAGGCCGGGGGCGAAGCTGGCGGTGAGTGAGAGTGGGGAGCTGGCCGGGTCGGTCAGCGGTGGGTGTGTTGAGCCTGCGGTGGTGCATGCTGCTATGGAGGTGATCAAGGATGGGAAGCCGCAGATGCTAGAGTTTGGTATCTCCGAGGAGGAGAATTTCGAGAAGATTGGCCTCTCCTGCGGTGGTACGATCCATGTCTTTGTCGAACGCTTAGATTGGTAATGTGTAGGCCTGGCACAGCAGTGGTCTGGTACGCACAAGGGGCAATACATTTCAAATAAGACGTTTTGCGCGTCAAACGAAGCCGATGCAGGATTATCATCCTGAGCGGAGCGAAGGATCTCTCGCCGAACAGAGATCCTTCGCTCCGCTCAGGATGACAAAGCGAGACGGTCTCTTATTTGAACCGTATTACCGCAAGGGGTGCCACTACATTTAAGAGGCAGAGCGATGAATGAAATCTACGAAGAACTGAAAGACCTGCTGAACCACGAGCAGGGTGCAGCGGTGGCAACGGTGGTGCGTGGTGCTGAGCATGTGGGGACGAAATTGCTGATTTTGCCTGGTAAGCGCACACGTGGCACGTTAGGCAATGCTGCGCTTGATGCGTTGGTGGTTGAGGATGCGGAGAGGGCTATCTGGAACGGGGATGCAGGGACACGGACGTATACAGTTGAGGGTGCGACGGGTGCGCTTGTCTTCGATGTCTTCATTGAGGGTTTTCCGCCGCCACCGACGCTGATTATTGTGGGGGCCGGACATATCGCTATTCCGCTGACGACGTTCGCCAAGACGCTGAATTATCGTGTGGTGGTGGTTGATGCCCGTGCGGCCTTCGCTACCCGTGAGCGCTTTCCGCATGCTGATGAGCTGATTGTGGCATGGCCGGATGAGGTGTTGGAGAAGATAGGGCTGAATCCGTCTACATCGGTAGCGGTGTTGACGCATGATCCAAAATTTGATGAGCCGACGCTGAAGACGGCACTTGCGCATGAGGTGGGATATGTGGGAGCAGTCGGCAGTCGCAAGACGAAATTGGAGCGTGATGAGCGTCTAAAAAGGCAAGGGCTGACGGATGAGCAAATTGAACGTATCCATGGGCCGATCGGTCTGAATATCGGAGCGGATTCGCCGGAGGAAATGGCGTTGGCGATCATGGCGGAGATTGTGGCGACCCGGCATGGGAAGGATCGCTCTGCAGTGACCGATTGGAGCAAGAAATAATAGTAGTTTGGGGGTGAGTGCGGGCATTGCCGCCGGAGGCGGCAATGCCCGCACTCACCCCCAAACAGAGCGAGTCGCCGCAGGCGACGAGCAATCATGAAGAGTTGCTCCACCCCACGAAGGCAATAAGGTGCAATAGGAATTCTCGTGGGTGCAAGGTGCAACTTCTAGTGTGCTATTCCGTTAATAGAGATAGAGTGTGGGCATGCAGGGAGCTGCGCAAAGAAACTACCTCCTGGGGCGATGTCGATAGGTATAATCGCAATTCATGTCCTGAAATCTTATTGTTGGGAAAAGGTAATCGCTGATGGATAATAATTCCGTGTATGGAGATGAGCCTACGAAGCCAATGCCGCCTTCGTGGCCTTCCAATCAGGACCAACAAGGCAAGATGGTTGTTGGGAGCTTTCAAAATCCACGCAGGCAACCTTATCAGTATCCTCCCAGGCAGTCACCGCCTCAAAAGGCTCAAATGCGGCCACCTCCTCAGCCGGTGGGGCCTGCTCCTGTTGTGACCCCGAATGTTCGAGGATATCCGTTCTGGCAGCCAGGGCAAGTGGGTGGTCCCAGGCCACAGTGGTGGCGACGTATCCCATTGCGTCGGGGTGGTTGCCTGGTGGGGTGCCTGACACTACTGGTGCTGGCTTGTATTGTTGGTAGTTTTGCTACGATTACGGCGCAACGGGTGCTGGCTTTTGGTTCTGCCGTTTCTACACAGGCCCCGTTGAGCACGCAAACAGGCTATATGGGCGGTAGCGACCGCGTGAACATTCTGATTATGGGCTTCGGCGGCTCCGGGCACGATGGGGCCTACCTGACCGACTCGATGGTCGTTATCAGCCTGATTCCCTCGACCCACCATACGACGCTGATCTCGGTGCCGCGCGATCTGTGGGTGCAGAATCCGGCCAACTCTGGCCACTATACCAAACTCAATGCTCTCTATCCTGTGGCAGCTGGCGATACCAACACCGATCCGGCTGCTGGCGGGATGGCTGCTGTGCAGAAGGTGTCGCTCGTGACAGGGCTGAATGTCAACTATTGGCTGACGATCAACTTCGCGGGCTTCCGCGATTTAATCAACTCTATTGGTGGCATCGATGTCTATGTACCCGACTCATTTAATGCATGCTACCCGAAGAACGATAATGCAGACATAGATCCGAGTTGGATTAAGATCCAATTCAACAAGGGTATGCAGCATATGGACGGCGAAACAGCAATCCGCTATGCGCGTGCGCGTGAGCCACTTGGAGTGTGTGGCAAGGGCACATCTGAGAATCAAGCAGAGTTGACCGATTTTGCACGCTCGGCACGGCAGCAGATTATCATTAAGGCGGCCCTGGCAAAGGTGAAGCAGGTGTCGACCTGGCCTAGCCTCTTCAACGCGCTGGCGGCGCTGCAACACACGATCTACACCAATATGTCGCTGGCCGATCTAACGGCATTTGCCTTGAAGATGGATTTGAACGCGGCGCATCGTGTAGGTCTGAGCAATCAAAATGTCCTGGTGGACTCAGCTGCGCGTGACGGTGAGTATATCCTGGCACCGAGGAATGGGGATTGGCAGGCTCTTGTTGACTATGTCAAGGAGCAGCTTTATAATTAGGAAATACAGCGACGCGGTTCATCCCTGACAGGAGTGAGGCTGCTACATTCCTTAATAAAAAGGTGCGAGTATGGCACAGCGTGACCCTCGACTGATTGGCGGTGTATATCGAACGGGCCAGGTAGTTACGAAGGGTGGAGTACTTACCAGCTACACGGCCCATAATCGCAATACGAACAATGTGGTGGGACTTTTTGTCCTCGAATTTCCGGCGAGCGTCGATGTGCAAACGGTGCAGCAGTTTTTTCAACCGATGGAGCGTCGGCGGTCGGTGGAGTCTCCCCATGTGATGCGAGTGTATGATTGGGGCATTGACGGAAACCGGGCCTATATTGCTACTGATCCCCCGCGGGGTGTCACGTTGCGCTATGTGTTGGATAACGAGAATATTGATTTGCAACGTGCTCTCGACTTCTCACGACAAATGGCGGATGGACTGCTGGCTCTGCATGAGCAGGGTATCGTGGGCATGGACCTGCGTCCGCAACTGATCACGGTGGATAGTGTGACGAACGTTGATCGTATTCAGCTTGATGATGTTGGGCTGCGCTCATTGCTCAACAGGCTTGGCTATGTGGATACTCAGCGTGCTGACGACATTGGGTATTTCGATCCACGCTATGCCTCGCCTGAATACATTCAGGGAGGTCAGGTGGGACCCTGGAGCGATGTCTATCAGTTGGGGTTGCTGTTATTTGAACTGGTAACTGGTCGGCTGCCTTTTGTGGGAAGAAATCCTAGCGAGACAGGTGTCTTGCAATGTACGGGCCCTGTGCCGCGTATGATGCAGTATAAGCACGATGTTCCCGCGACACTCCAGGGTGTAGTGGAAAGGGCACTGGCAAAGAATCCTGACGAGCGTTTCATTCATGCACAGGCGTTGCTCGATGCGCTGGCATCGGTGCGGCCTTCTTCCAGGCAGGGTAAGCTTGAGGGGGAGGAGACGGTACAGCTGGTTCCAAAGCTCTCCACCTCTGCGAACGCCTCGACAGAGGGCACGACAGAAAAAGATGTCTATGCCCATTTCACCTTCGAGAAAGATGGAGTGGAGGTGCAGCGGTTTCCGATGACGCAGCCAAAGGTGATTGTGGGTCGGACTGATCCGAGGCGCGGCCTCCACCCTGATATTGACCTGACGGCGCTTGATCCAAAGATGACGGTCTCGCGCCAGCATGCACGTATTTCCTACGATGGAGCGCTCTTTTCCATTGAGGATTTGAAAAGCCACAACAAGACGCGCCTGGGCGAGTTAACGCTCGTTCCCTTGCAGCCCGAGTTGTTGCAACATGGTGATGTGGTGCAGTTCGGTGCCGTGCGCCTGGTGTTCAAGGTGCCTGGGATGCGCGATGTGCTTCCGATCAAGGAGGGGAAGTAAGAGAGATTTCCTACAGCCAGGGTAATCTCAGTCGATCAAGCAGACGCTTGATAGGCCCCAGACTCAGTTCCTCAATGTGCAAGATGCGTGCTGCGCGGATGTAAATAAAGACGCCGACAGCCAGTTCGATCAGCAGTTTTATGGCGGCAAGGAGCGTGCCAAGCAGGCCGAGGGAACTATGGGGATCAGTCGTCACCAGCAGCGCGTCGAGCAGAGTGCGGATGATCAGTACGATCAGGCCCATGGCGAACGATGCCAACAGAACACGCCCGATGAAGGTTGCAAGAGAACCCAATTGCAGATTACCTATGCGTTGATGAAGTAGGAAGAGCAAGACGCTGGCCTCGACTAAGGCAGCGATAGAGGTAGCGAGTGCCAACCCCCCCATGCCCCATTGTGGTCCCCAACCAGCAGCAAAGATCAGTAGCAAGCTCAGGGCGATCTTGAGGAGGAACTGGGCGATGCTGACAATAACCGGTGTTTTGCTGTCGCGTAGGGCATAGAAGGCACGGGTGAGAATCTCGACGGAGGCATGGCCGGCAAGACCGACGGCAAAGAATGACAGGGCGATGGCCGTGAAGTTTGCACTGGTCAGGCTATAGCGGCCATGTTCGAGCAACACCTGGATGATGGGGAGGCCCAACACGATCAAGCCGACGCTGGATGGGATAGACATGAATAGGATGCCGCGCAAGGTTTCCATGATGATGCTGCGTACGCGATCCAGGCGGTCTCTGGTGACATATTCGGTTATGATGGGAAAGGCGGCGGTGGAAACCGACATGCCAAAGATGCCCAATGGCAGCAGGAGAAGCTGGAATGCCTGGTAATACTGGGTGACGAGGCCAGCTACCAGTACACTGCTCCCGAGGAAAGAGAGAAGAAAGCGATCAACAAAGGTGGTGAAGGAGAGCACGGCTGCGTTAAAGATGCGAGGAAGCATCTGGTGTCCGATCTGGCTGACGCCTGGGTGATGCCAGTCGAGTGTGGGCGCGTAGCGCATGCCAACTCTGAGAAGACCGGGCAGTTGAATGCCGACCTGGAATACTGCACCGAGCACGACGCCCCAGATGGCAGCATAGATGGCAAAAATGTCGTTGCGCTGGTTGTGGAATGCCAGGTAAACGCCAGGTAAAAGTCCTGCGATCAAACCCATGTTATAAAGGACGTTACCAATGGCGGGCAGGAGAAAATTCTGCCGTGCCTGTAGCACGGAGGTGACGATGACACCGCCACCGAGTATGATGGCTTGCAGCAGCAAGATACGTATAAGGGAGGCGATCAGGTCGAGTTGGGGGGTAGGTGCGCCAGGGTTGTAGAGTGATACGAGCTGTCGGGCAAAAATCATTACGATGAGTGCCAGGCCTACCATAATAGCGATGGCGAGGTTAAGGGCGGCGCTGGCGATATGCCAGGCAGTTTTCTCGTCCCGCTCACCGACCATGTATTTGACGAAGATAGGAATGAACGCAGAGCCAAGCGCGCCACCGGCGACGATGTTGAAGATGGTATCAGGGACGAGCAGGGCTTGAACGTAGGCGTCGGAAATGTGGGTTGTGCCAAAGACGTATGCGAACATGGACGTGCGCAGTAGACCGAGGACACGACTTGCCACGAAGGACCCTGTGAGAATCATGGTGGCCTGGCCGATCCGTTGCCTCTGGATCAGGCCGGTGTCTTGCGCAGGTGCAGCAGCGGGTTGCGGGGCACTGCCAGCCTGCATGGAGGGCATGGGTGGGCCTGGTCGTAGGACAAACGGTGGGCGTCCCGGCGAGACTTCGCCTGGTGCTGGTGGTACGGGTGCAGGACCTGTGTGTATGGATGGTGGCGCGTTGGGGCCCCAGGATGGTTGCGCTGGCTGTGGCGCACCAGGAGGAGGTGTACGGAAGCCTTGCGGCCTTTTGGTTCCTTTGCGCTGCACGACAGTGGTGATGTCCTGCCCCATGCGTCGTTGTTGACGCCTCATGCGCTCTTCACGCAGTTGTTGCAAGCGTGCTTGCCGCAATTGTGGTATGGGTTGGGATGGCTGAGGGGCGTCGTAGTAGTGGTAATCCATGCCCTGTGCATAGCCCAGGGTGGTCCCCATGTCGGGGATTGGCTGCTGGTATTGTGGTGGTTGCGATCCTCTGTTTCCTTGTGGAGGATAGAGCGTGGGTTGTGGTGATGGCGGATATGCGAGCGGTTGAGAGACAGCAGGAGGCTGTTGTGGCGTTGCACCAGGGTTGTCCTGGTCGTATTGCCAGCCATAGTATGGCTGCTGGTTTGGTGGCTCTTGTTGTTTTTCGTTTCCCACTGCTTGGCTCTATACGTGTAAATGCTTTAGGGTTTTGCCTGACAAGCATATCATATTCGGCGTGTTCTGACTAGTACCTGGGTGCTCTCTGAGTGGGTTCTGAGGTATTGCATAATAGACAAGCAGTTATGGTATCGCTTGCTGCCGATCACGCTATTAGCCATGTTGGTGTATAATGATTGGGGACTCTCCAGCTTTGTGTGGAGTGCGGATGTTTTCGATCTGTCCCCGGCAGAGTGCCGTGGTCGATACTGTTGAAATACATTTAGAAGGGCAGAAAAGCATTGCTGACTTATACGAAACGAAGCGATATTCCGACAGAATATACCTGGAATCTTGAAAGTATCTACGCTAGCGATGAGGATTGGGAGCGTGATTTTCAGGCGCTCCAGCGCCGGTTACCAGAACTTGAAGCGCTGAAGGGAACGCTCGCACAAAGTGGACAGATGCTCCTGGCAGTCCTCCAGAAGCGCGATGAATTGTTTGAGCAGCTGGAACGTATCTATGTCTATGCTGCTATGTGCAGGGATGAAGATACGACGAACAGCAAGTACCAGGGAATGGCCGACCGCGCGGTGCAGTTGCGCGTACAGGCTGCTACAGTTGCGTCCTACATTGAGCCAGAAATCCTGGCGTTGCCGCAAACAACGCTCGATCAGTTTGTGCAGCAGGTCCCTGATTTAGAGCTCTATGGGCAGCAGTTGCGCGACTTGAACCGCATGCGTTCGCATGTGCGCTCGGCTGAGGTGGAAGCTGTCCTGGCCGCGGCAGGTGAGGTGGCAGACGCACCCGATGCGATTTTCTCAATGATCGATAACGCTGATCTGAAATTGCCCATGATCAAGAATGAGGCAGGTGAAGAGGTAGAGTTGACGAAGGGTAACTACCAGGTCTTCATTCGCAGTACTGATCGGCGCGTGCGCAAAGACGCATTTGAGGGGTTGCATACGACATTCCTCAAACAGCGCAATACGATCGCTACCACGCTGTCATCGCAGGTGAAGGCGGATATGTTCTACACGAGACAACATGGGTATGGTTCTTGTCGTGAACGTGCGCTTGCAGCCAACAACATTCCTAGCAGTGTCTATGATAACCTGGTGCAGACGGTGGATGAGCATATTCCGCTGCTCAATCGCTATATGCGCTTGCGTAAGCGGATGCTGCAACTCGACGAACTGCACATGTATGATTTGTATGTGCCTATCGTTGAGGAAAAGCAGCAAGATGTACGCTATGAGCAGGCATGTGATACAGTTGTGGCTGCGTTGGCTCCTTTAGGTGAAAACTATGTCAGCAATTTGCAGAAGGGGTTCAAGCAACGCTGGATCGATGTCTATGAGACGCCCGGCAAGACTGGTGGGGCCTATAGCGGCGGAGCATATGGGACGCAGCCGTTCATTTTGCTAAATTATCAGAACAATCGCGAGAGCATGTATACCCTGGCGCACGAGCTTGGGCACTCGATGCATTCGTTTTATACGCGGACGCACCAGCCCTTTCAATATGGAGATTATACGATTTTCGTGGCCGAGGTTGCCTCGACGCTGAACGAGGGGTTGTTGACTGAACACTTGCTGAAGACGACGGCTGACCGTGCCTTGCGCCTGGCGATTCTCAACCACTCGCTGGAGGGCTTCCGCGGTACGCTCTTCCGCCAAACGATGTTTGCCGAGTTCGAGCAGAGCATCCACCATCGTGCAGAACAGGGTGAGCCGTTGACGGCTGATACGCTCAGTGCGATGTACCGTGCGCTCAATGAGAAGTACTATGGGGCAGAGGTCACTGTCGATGAACTGATCGATATCGAGTGGGCGCGTATCCCGCACTTCTACTACAATTTTTATGTGTACCAATATGCGACGGGTATCTCTGCGGCATCTGCGTTGGTGCAGCAGATTCTGCGCGAGGGACAGCCTGCGGTTGAGCGCTACCTGAAGTTTCTGCGTTCGGGTTCCTCGGACTACAGTATCGAGTTGTTGAAGAAGGCAGGGGTGGATATGACCTCGCCAGAGCCCGTACGCCAGGCGTTGGGGCTGTTCGAGTCGCACCTGGCGCAGATGGAGGAGTTGATAGGAGGGTAGCCTGCTATCAACTCTCGTCGAAACTCAGTAGGAATGTGTGAACCAGCTCACATACGGCCTCCTGTTTTTCAATGTGCGGTGAGTGGCCGCAGTCGGGCAACACGACTTCGCGATATTGGCCGCCGTGGGCCTTGTAGTCATTCAAGAGGGTGCGCATCTGTGTCACCATTGGCTGGGGTGGGTAGACTTCGACTCCTGGCCAGCCGGGAATTGCACCCAGTTGTCCCAGGAAGCCGAAGTCGAAAAGGGAGGTGTCGGAGACGATCTGGTCGTCCGCGCCGCGTATCCACAGGACCGGCGGTTTGGGACTGATACTGGCAAATGCGGCCTGATTAAAGTATTTGGGCGAGAG
>Ga0137361_10001750_pt1 | contig 13635 bp, 10 predicted proteins | sample Mad1_80_16metaG_FD_104923 | JGI IMG/M metagenome (GOLD analysis project Ga0137361, IMG submission 104923) | Vadose zone soil microbial communities from Angelo Coast Range Reserve, California, USA - Mad1_80_16 metaG | ecosystem: Environmental > Terrestrial > Soil > Vadose zone | place: USA... | reverse complement strand
TCGGCTTCGCGCCCCTGTACAACCGCTACGCAGACAGCTGGCACGCCGTCGAGACTTTGCGTGACGTGCTGCACACGGCGGCCTGGGACCGCCCCGAGTTCAAGCAGCGCCAGGCGGTAACCTGAACGGTCCGCGGGGGCAAGAGCGCTAACGCGCCTGCTCTACTTGAGCCTTGGGACCAGAGGCAATGGGGGCTGGGCACTGAGCCGCACCATCCGGTGAAGCTGTACTGGGTCGGGCGACGTCATCCAGGACATCGAGCGGATCGGCCCACAGGCGACCCTCGGTTGCACAGCGTACGCCGTACTCGAACAGCGCCTTCATGGTGGACGGCCCAAGATCCAGAAGCCCGCGAAACACGTAGTTGTTGGGAATCTCGGTGACCTTGAGCTTCATCTCGTTGCGCTGCGCAAACGAGTACGCGAGTTCTACCGCGTGTCGCGTGTTGCTTTCCAGCGCCGCTACGACGCTGCGCTTCAAGATTGACACGGTGTTCACCGGCGTCGTCTCTTCAACCGCGCGGAGCTTGCCGTTGACCACGACGTACATATTCCCACCGCGCAGTGGCTCGAGTTCGTCCGGCAGAATTGCCACGATCCCTGTGGCCACCAGCAACGGCGCGGTGGTCGAGCCATCGACGTGCATCTCTTCGAAGGTGTTGCCGGACGCTTCGACACGGATCAGCACGGGAGGAAAGACTCCGGGAACGCTGGCGGAGGCGATCAAGACGTCGCGAAATAGCTTCCGTGCGTCTTCCCCGCCGTGCGCAGCGATGACACCCATGTTCCAGATGACGATCCGCTGACGATCCAGGTCGGTGGTCGCAACCAGCAACAGGCGCCCTTTTTCGGTCTCGGCCGCAACCGCCTGCAACAGGTCATCCGTGACAAATCGATCGACAAGCTCCCTGAGCGGTCCGCCTTGGAAGACACTCGCGCCGAAAAGCGCACCCAGCCAGTGAGATTGGAGAAGCGCGACGGCGGCTGTCCCCGAGAACGCCTCCGTCAACTGTCGATCCCAGCCGGGACCAAGAAACGCCAAAGGTGCGATCAGGGCACCGGCGCTGACACCGGTGACAATGTGAAATTGAGGGCGTGTGCCCAGGCGACTCCACCCGACCAGCACGCCGGCTCCGAAAGATCCTCCGACGCCGCCTCCCGACAGTGCAAGAAAGTCCACCGGCGACCCATTGGCCGCCTTCTGGATACGGTCCCCCACGGATGCCAACTGGAGCTTGAATTCGCGCCGAGTCGGCTCTCCGGTCCATCGAACGGTGTTCGGAAATCCGGGCGGCACGGCGTCCGCGTACGGCACGAGAGGGGCATCCTCGCGTGGCAGACTCGTGCATGCCGTCGCCAGCACGACGCATAGGACAGACGGGCAAAGCGTGGCCAGCAGCGGCCTGGCGCCCGTGAAACCACAGACTCGGGGGCGGGCCAAGCTCTTCACGGTCTCGTGCAGGCGCGCGTGCACCGACTACTGCTTGAGTTGCGCAATGAAGGCCCGGCCCGCTGGCCCCGGCGGTGCGTCCTTGCGAAAAACAGCTCTCATCGGAAGGGCAAAATCGCGCGGAACGCCCTCGAGGCGGATCTTGACCAACGCTCCACTATCGAGGTCCGCCTTCACCATGTGCAAGGGCATGTGCCCCCATCCCAGGCCGGCCCTGAGAAATGCGTGCTTGGCTCCCAGGTCCGCCAGGCGCCAGTTCAGCGGAGACACTACGCCAAAGTCTCGGCCGTCGCTCAGCGCGGTCCTGTCGGTGAGAACCAGTTGCACGTGTTTGGCGGCGGCCGATACCGTGACCACGCCACGCATGGTTGCCAGGCGATGAGAGGGACTGACCACCGTCGCGAACGGGACGTTCAGCAGAGGCTCGGACTGAAGGTCATCCGGCACCAGCGGCAGCGAGCCGATGACGCCGATGCTGCAGCTGCGATCGAGAACCGGCCGGATGACTCCGCCGAGCGCCTCCACATAGAGGCGCAGTGGCGTGTGTGGATAGGTCTTTCGCGAATACATGGCCGCCCTGGTCACGGCCTGCATCGGGTACATCACATCCATGGCGACCGCCAGCTCGGGCTCCAGGCCCTCCCGCATCGCGCGGGCCCTGGCCTTGAATCCGTCGACGTTGTCCGCCACTGAGCGGGCGTCGACGAGCAGGCTGCGCCCCTCGTCGGTGAGCTTCGGATAACGCGCGGAGCGGTCGAAGAGCTTCACGCCCAGCTGCGCTTCCAGATTGGCCAGCGCCTGACTGACCACGGATTGCGCGCGCCGCAGCTTGCGCCCTGCAGCCGAAAAGCTGCCTTCGTCCACCGCGGCGATGAAGGTTCGCAGCTGGTCCAACGTGATTCCATCGAGCATATCCATCGTCCTGGACGATATCTTGTATCTGAATATATAGGCTTGTCAGATACAGCGCCAGTCCCTATCTTTGCAGGCAACCGTTCTGGAGATACGTGTGGACAAGCCAATCGCCGTTGCCGACCTCAGGGATGGGGTCTTCGAGGTGGCGACCCTACAAGTGAACGCCGTGAGCACCAGCGCACGTCGCATCGCGTTTCGCACCAGCGGCCGCCAGCACGGTCCGATCACGCGGCTCGTCAGCCCGTCCGACGTCGGCGAACTGATCAAGCCGTTCGTGTTCCTGGATCATGCCGAAGTCGCCTTCACAGGGCGGCCACTGTTCGGCATTCACCCGCACTCGGGCATCGCAACCCTCACCGTCGTGCTGCAAGGCGGATTTGCCTACGAGGACACGACCGGAAAGAAGGGCGAGGTTACGAAAGGCGGGCTCGAATGGATGAAGGCTGGTAACGGCGTATGGCATGACGGAGCGCCCCTCCAAGGTGATCCCCTGCGCGTCTTCCAGCTTTGGGTCGCGCTGCCGGCGTCGGAGGAGAATGCGCCGCCGGAGAGCCAGTACATTTCGCCGGATGCCGTAGAGGAAGAAGGTCCGGTGCGGGTGGTTCTCGGGCGATACGGTCGTGCGCGCAGTCCGATCCGTGCTCCCGAGGGCATCAACTACTTCCACATCCGCCTGAAAGACGGACAGCACTGGCGCTACACGCCGCCCCTGGGTCACAACGTCGCCTGGCTGTCCGTCGACAAGGGCCGCCTGCGGTCGCCGGAGATGATCCACGCCGGGCAGCTCGCGGTGTTCGAGGAATCCGACGGTGTCATCGAGGTGCGAGCGGACGGCGTCACGTCATTCGTCTTCGGATCCGCGATCAAGCATCCGCATCCGCTGGTTCTAGGCACGTACTCGGTCCATACCAACCCCCAGGCACTCGCGCGGGGTGAAGCCGAAATCCGCCGGATTGGCGAGCGGCTTCGCGCCGAAGGTCGCCTCTAAAAGAGCCTGCGGCAAATTCATCACTGCCGCGTTGCACCGATCGTCAACCCACCACCATGGAGTCTCCCATGAGCAGCTTCTCACCCACCGCTCCTCGCAACCCGACTGCCCCTGTTTCCCTCAAGCAAGGCAAGGAATCACCCATGAGTGAAAAACAGATCGCCGTGATCGGCGCAACGGGGCACCAGGGCGGCGCAGTATCGCGCGCCCTGCAAGCCCGCCAATTCAAGGTGCGCGCTCTGACCCGCAACCCGGGCAAGCATCGAGAACTCGCCGATGAAGTTGTCGAAGCAGATCTGGATCGCCCGGAAACCCTCGTGGCTGCGTTCAAAGGGGTGCACGGCGTTTTCCTCGTCACCAACTTTTGGGAAGCAGGGACCGACGAGCGCAGGCAGGCCACAGCGGTGGTCCGCGCTGCCAAGGATGCCGGCGTCAAACACCTCGTCTGGTCAACGCTGCCGAATGTAGAAGCGATCAGTGGCGGCAAATTTCACGTTCCGCACTTTACCGGCAAGGCCGAGATCGATCGGCTGGTCCGGGACGCCGGTTTTGCGCATCACACATTCGTCGTCGCGCCCTTCTACTACCAGAACCTTGTCGGCGTCATGACTCCGCAAAAGCAGGCAGACGGATCCCTGGGCTGGGCTCTTCCGATTGATCCGTCCGTGCGTGGCATTCACATGGGCGACATCGACGAACTTGGCGACATCGTTGCCGGCGCGTTCGCACACCCGGACAAGGCGGGCAGCGGCGAATACCTGCCCCTCGTCGGTGATTTCATGAGCTTCAACGAAATCGTCGACACGCTGAATCGACAGGGGCACAAAATCTCATTTCAGCGAGTCCCGAAGGAAGTTTTCGCGCCTCTCTTCCCTGGAGCCGCTGAGGTAGCTGAGATGCTTGCTTACTTCCAGGCTCACACCTACCTGGGTTCGGATTCACGCGACCGGATTGCCCTCGCCAACAAGATCGCAGGCAGGCAGCCGAGCACGTTGTCGCAGTGGGCCAAGACGAATTTTCCGGTCCAGACGCGGTGAGATCGAAAGGCGGGCTCCGGATGCGCGACTACGCAGGTGGAAGCCACCTGGCTGAATCCGGAGTACGCCGGCCGGACGGCTTCTTCGTGACCAGGGGAAGCATCGTCGCCGCCGCGAGCACGATCGCCACCATCGGCAAAGCGCCGCTGAACGCCCCGCTCGTGTCGTTCACCACGGCGACGAAGACCGGGCCCGCTACGCCGGCCGCGCCCCACGCGGTGAGGAGCACCCCGTAGTTCGCCCCCATGTGCCGGGTGCCGAAGTAGTCGGCGTTGAACGAAGGCATGGTTCCAAAGCCGCCCCCGTAGCAAAGCAGGATCACCGCGAACGCTGCGACCGCCCAGATCAGGCCGTGCGCGCTGCCCATCAGGAAGAAAACGACCGCCTGCACCAGGAAAATGAGCGAGAACGCGTACGTGCGCCCGATCCGGTCGGAGATAGCTCCCCAAAAGAAGCGGCCGAGCGCGTTGAACAGCGCGACCCCTCCGTACGCCGCAGCGACGACGGAGGGCGAAGCGCCGGTGAGCTCCTGAAGGATGGGCAGAGCATTGCTGATGAGGAGTATTCCCGCGGTGACGTTGAGAAACAGCATCGACCAAAGGAAGTAGAACTGCCTGGTCGCGAGCATCTGGCGGGGAGTGTACGAATGCCCTTGGCCGGCGGCCGACGCTTCCTCCGCGCAATGCGTAGCCGAGGTGGGGTTGGCGAGGAGCCAGGCGCCCAATACGCCGAGCACGAGGAAGGCGACGCCGGACAGCGTGAGAACATTCATCACGGCGTGCATCTGGCCAGCTGGCAGCAGCCGCGTCAGCGCGCCGGCGTGAACCGCCTTGGTGTGCTGCGCTGCCATGGCTGCGGCGGAACGGAACGATGGCAGGCTCTTGACGACCAGGTTGTAGACCACCGCGCCGAGGCCAAAACCGGTTACCACCACTCCGCTTCCCAGGCCTCGTTGGCGCGGAAACCATTTGGTCACCACCGCCACCGACGTCACGTAGCCCATGCCGACTCCAAAACCGCCCATCACGCCGTAGGTCAGGTAGAGCCAGCCTGCGCCCAGGTAAGGAGTGCCGAGACCGGCGAGCATGTTGCCCGCACCCCAGAGCACGGCGCCCGCGAGCGCAACCCTGCGCGGCCCGATTCGGTCCTGGAGTCTTCCGCCCGCGAGCGCGCCCAGCCCCAGGAAGAAGATCGCGAGGGAGAACGCGCACGTCGTCGTCGAGGTTGACCAGCCGAAAGAGCAGATCAGGGGCTGGGTGTACAAGCTCCACGAATAGATGGTCCCGAGCGACATCATCAGCAGCATGCCAGCGAAGGCGACGGTCCACCGGTTTTGCTTCATGATGACGCTCCCACGACGAGCTTGCCGACCAAACTGGCCAGCCTTTACTCTGCGGTAGCGAAAGCGCGCGCGGTAGTGTCTTTCGTCACCGGCGAGCCCGGCGCCTCTGCCGGCGTCGTGGAACTGACTTACGCGCGAGTGTCCGCAAGGCGGACCCGTAAAGGGCTCATCCGCGGGGTCACCGCATCGGTCTGAGTGCTCGCGTCAGATTCACGCGCAAGCCATCCACGCAACAGCACTCCGATGGCGCGCTGCGCTGAGTCAGCGGTCAGCGAGACCGCTGTGCAAACGCCTCGAGCTGATCCGTCTTGAAGATGAAAGTCTGGACACTACGCCCCGCGCTTTTGTGACTACCGCCATCCCGTGGCGAGCGGTCCTTAGCCGCGGTCAGTCGCCAAGCCTCGTCCCGTTGCGGAGCGAGGGTGCCCGATACCCCATTCATGCATTCGCCATTGCGCCGCGCACGGGCCGCGCTACCGTTACGCGGCGTTCGGGCCTCACCGATTCCGGAGGTGTCATCCACTGGAGGTTTCGATAAGGAGGAATAACCGTGTGCACGATTTCCGCATACAAGAATCAAAGAGCAGCATTGTTACGGCAGTTAGCGACCTTGGCGGTCGCGACCTCGAGCGTGTGGCCAACGGCGGAGGCGAAGGATCCCGATGACGTACTGCCGCAATGCGAAGCATTGCAGGTGGCGGTATCGCTGCCGCAAGTAGCCGGCGCCACGCTTTACGGTGAGCTCTGCGTCCGGGCGGACAGGACACCGTCTGCCGTGCAGTTGCTGGTGCACGGCGCGACCTACAACAGTTACTACTCCGACTGGCCGTATCGACCGAGTTTCTATTCGTACGTGCGCCAAATGACCGGCGCCGGATATGCCACGTTCAATATAGAGCGGCTGGGCTACGGTCGTAGCACTCATCCGGACAGCACTTTGGTCACGCTCCAAAATGGCACGGAGGCGCTACACCAGGTGGTCGAGAAACTGCGTAGCGGCGAGATAGGCGGTCACGCGTTCTCTCGCGTCATCTGGGTCGGTCACTCGCTGGGCACCCTCTATGGCTGGCTCGAGGCCTCCGTGTCCAAGGATGTCGATGCATTCGTACTGACGGGGTTGTTGCATACGGTCAAACCGTCGTGGCTCGCGCTGGCCTTCCAAAGCGCTTATTCCGCCAATCTCGACCCGAAATTCGCCACTTCAGGCTTCGACGCCGGTTACCTGACGTTCAAACCCGGCACCCGAGGCCCTCTGTTCTACTGGGCCCCCGGAGCACAACCCGATGTGATCGCCCTTGACGAGCGGCTCAAAGATTCCGTATCGGGTACAGAGTTCGGAGCTGCCGTGCCGCTATTCAACTCTCCGCCGGCACAGACCGCACCATCCCGAGCAATCAGAGTCCCAACACTCCTGGTGTTGGGCGAACATGACCGCGTCGTGTGCGACGAAGACGGCCTGGTCTGCACCCAATACAACGTGGCCCAGCAAGAAACGCCTTACTACTCCCAAGAGGCACGGCTTCATGTATTGATCGCCCCTAATACCGGGCATGATCTGCAGCTTCACGAGACCGCTCCCGCTACGGGAGGGGAAATTCTCGACTGGCTTTCAAAAGAGCTGGGCGCGGAGGGCTCGGCGAGCGAATAGGCGACTTCACCGCGTGCCCGCAAGCGGGCGACCAGAGCCCCCTCGCGCCTGGATCCGGGTGCGGATGAGGTCGAACTCGTTGAGGCGCAAGGGAATGCGGCTCACTCACTCTTCGTGCTCGTGGTTGGCCACGCTGGCTTCGCGCAGGTCGAGCTCTCTTTCAATTCGGCGCCGCGCCTCGTCCTTCAGCCCGCCCTGGCGATAGAGCTCATTGACCCGCTCCCGCTCGGCCGCGATCAACAGAAACTCGATCTCGTCGTAAAGCTTGCCGTGTTCGTGACGACCGTCGGCCCGCTCATGTCCGTGCTCGAAATGCTTCAGTCGATCCCGCAGCTGGGCGCGAAGCGTATGGACGACGTCTTCCGGCAGCTTGCGTTCGACCGCAAGCCGGTCCAGACGCGCGATGGCCGACTCGATGGCGCCCTCTCGGGCGCTCAGTTCCTCGGCCCGGTCGGCGCGTTGCTCTCGTTTGCCCGCATGGGCGAGCCCGAGCGCCCGGATCACGGCGGGCAGCATCAAGCCCTGGCCCACCAGAGTCACGAGAATGACCGAAAACGTTAGAAACAGTATCAGGTCGCGGTCGGGAAACGGTTGGCCCGTATCCGTTGCAAGCGGGATGGCCAGCGCCGCGGCCAGCGACACGATGCCACGCACGCCGGTGAAAGCCAGAACAAACGGCCACTGCCAAGGCGGCGCAGGGTCCTTTCGCGCGATCGCCGGCACCAGTCGGCGCGGAAGGTAGATTGCAGGGAACGTCCATACGTAGCGGGCCAGGATCACCACACCGCTGATGACGGCGGCGGAGATAGCAAGCTCGGACAGGAGGTGGCCGCCCATTCCCGCGATCAAGGCGCGCGCCTGCAGGCCAGTGATGAGGAACACCAGGCCGTCGATCAGGTAGATCAGAACGTCCCAGAAGAAGATGCCCTGAAGACGCGTTGCCGCGCTGATGATGTTCAGGCCGTTCCAGCTGACGTAAAGGCCCGCGGCCACCGTGGCAAGCACTCCGGATCCGCCCAGATGCGCGGGCGGCCAGAAAGCAACGAACGGCGTCAGGATCGAGAACAGGATCTCGGTACGAGGATCGTGCACCCAGCGCCGCAAGCGCAGCATCAAGGAGCCCACGCCGATTCCCCATACGATTTCCCCGGCGACGATGGCCGCGAATATTCCGGCTGCCTTGCCGAGCGAGAACACTCCGGCGCTCACGGCCGCGATCGCGAAGCGGTACAGGATCAGCGCCGTGGCGTCATTGGCCAAGCCCTCCCCTTCGAGGACCACCAGAATTCGTCTCGGCAACTGCAGCCGGCGGGCGATGGACAGGGGCGCCACAGCGTCCGGAGGCGAAACGATCGCACCCAGAACGAAGCCCACCGGCCAGGACAGGCCCAGGATCCAGTGCGCCGCCGCGGCCACCGCGATGGTCGTGAAGGCGACGCACCCGATCGCAAGCAACGAGATGGAGCGCAGATTGAAGCGGAACTCTCGCCAGCTCATCGCGACCGCCGACGAGTAGACGATCGGCGGCAATACCAGCAGCAGCACCAGTTCCGGAGCGAGTTGCACCGTGGGCAGGCCGGGAACCAGCGCCAGCGCGACACCCGTAACAACCAGCAGAATGGACGGAGGGACTTGCAGCCGCTTCGCGGCGACCCCAACCGCCGCAGTCACGACCAGCAGCAGTACCAGAATTTGGATTTCAACGACCATCATGCTTGGTCGAGCGAGCGCGGAAAGCTGTCGCGCAAAAGCCGTGACAGCGCCCGATCGGCCAGGATGACTCCGCCGGTTTGGCAACGGGCGCAATAGTTGCACTCGTTTTCCGAATACACGATGCGCTGGACCGGCGATCCGCAGACCGGACACGGCTGACCGTAACGGCCGTGGACCGCCATCTCGGGGTGGAAGGCGGTGACTTTTTCCGGAAATTTAGCGAGCGCGTCGACGCGCAGCCGCGCCGTCCATTCGCTCAGCACGTCGCGCGTCGCGTCGAACAGTCGCGCGACATCGGCCTCAGCGAGCTTGTGTGTCAGCGCCAGTGGCGACAATCGTGCGCGATGCAGGATCTCGTCAGAATACGCGTTTCCGATGCCGCTGAACAGACGCGGATCGGTCAGCGCACGCTTCAGCGTGTGATTCTCCTTTCGCAATCGCGCGGCGAAGTCGGCGAGCGAGCTGTCGCCGACTTCGAGTCCACCCATGTCGAATTGTGCAAGCGCGTCGGCGCCGCGCACCAGATGCAGCGACGCTCGACGCTTCGTGCCGGCTTCGGTGAATGCGATCCTTCCGTTCCCGAATTCGAGAACCGCGAGCGCAATGCGCGCGGGCGGTTTCGCAACGGCGTCGAGCCAGCGTAAGCGGCCGGCGATCATCAGGTGGATCACGAGGAATAAGTCATCGTCGAGCCCCAGCACGATCCGCTTGCCAAGACGGCGCACGTCACGCACGCGCTTGCCTTCTGCCGATGCGATCGGCGGGACCGCGCTGCGCAGCACGAACGGGCTCTTGAGCTGCACGCGTAGCAGAACCTCGCCGCGCACCCTTGCAGCGAGCGCTTCGCAGTAGACGGCTACGTCGGGAAGTTCGGGCATGGTCCAGGGGTCATGGGGCTCTGACCGCAACGCTCGAATGTGTAAGCAGCCGACGAACCCATCTTGACGCCGGTGCTCCGGCCTGTCACGAGGCGGATTTCAGTGCGGGATGGCCGACTGCCAGAAGTGGGGCAGCAGTTCCTCGATCCTGCTGGCAGGCTGGGTCGGTAGACGCGTGAACACGTCCTTCAGATCGGCGCAGGGTCGTGCCCGTTCATCTTGGCCGACTCCATCCCAAATATGATCAACCACCGACTTTCCCACCGCGTCGGTCGTTCGTCGCAAGCGAGGACCGCCGCCGTGGAAAAGTCTCATCCCAGCTTGACACACAAAAACCCGGGCAGTCCCGTTAGGACGGAAACGGCGAACCCGAGTTGAAACCAAAGACCTGTCTTTGAGCTACGGAAGCTCAACGTACACAAGATCGACCTATCACCGGTCGCTAAAACTGATCTTCAGAATGCGCCCTCCAGTGCCCACGAGCCAACCATCTTCCGGACTCGCAAAAGCCACCGCCCAGTAGCCGGTCACACCCGGCAGCGTGAACCAAGTGTTTCCCTCATCGGGAGTCCAAGCGGCTCCTGCCGGACCCGTAATCAACACAGCAGCGTCGCCGCCGTCGTCTTCTCCAACCCGACTCACGTAGCTTAGGCCGAAAATTGCTCCGGTCACTGGAGGCGTATTCGTGAGCGTCCAGGTTTTACCGCCATCGCCAGATATTGCCGTCGCCGCTGGACCGGTTCCCAAGAAATCGCCGCCGCCAACGATGCCATTCCGAGAATCGCGGAAAGCCACTGTGAATGCACCTGCGGTGCCAGTGCCACCAACAAGCGGAGTGTTATAGGCGTTCCAAGTTTCGCCCCCGTCTCTCGTGGCCAGGATCCGCGCATCGGAGGTCGCAATCCAGGCGTTCCTCGCACCCTGAGTTGCGACGCAAGTGCCACTCGCGGCGAACGACCCTTCATTTGCAAATGCCGGCGGCAAATTGTTGCTGATGTCTTCCCACGTCACTCCATCGGTGGTACGCAGATCCGGGAACTTTCCATTCACCCCGTCGCCTTGCACAATGCCTCGCTTCGGTGTCCAGAACGCGAAACAATCATAGAAAGAATTGGGGTCGCTTGCCTGGAATTGCATCGTCCAGGTCTCGCCGCCGTCTACGGTTTTGTAGATCCGAGAATCCGTACCCACTCCAGAGGAGAGTAGATATGCAACCCTGCGGCTCACGCCCTGCACATCGCGGAATTGCAGCGATTCGGCTCCCGGCACCACACCGGCTTTCCAGGTCTCTCCGCCGTCCGTAGTCACAACAAACGTACCACCGAGCCCGGATGCCCAGACCACGTCCGAGTTCACCGGACTGACTGCTTGCAGCCGGTTGGTAGTGCCGCTGTTTTGCGGAGTCAGTGTGGGACCCGATCCCTGGGCTGATGCCAATTGGGCCCCGGCGAGAATACTGACTGCGCATGCCCGCGCGAGTCCCCTCAGCACAACTTTCTGCTTCAGCACCATGTTGTCCTCCCCAGATGACATTACCCGTGGCTTCGCACCGCAGCAACCGGCCGGGGCGACCGGTCCCGGCGAATTCTCGCGGTTGATGCTGACGTCCGGAGATGGCCGGTCTGTGCCTTTGGCCATCGTCGGCTTTCCCGCCTCGCAAATCCTACTTCAGCTTTTCGCGCTCGTAAATCGCAGCGGCGCCGACTCTGATCGAACCGCTGCCGACCTTCGAAACTCGCCAGACCGGACATTGGCTTTTCCGCGGGCGCAGCAGCCGGCAAACGGAATCCCAAAGATTCTCGTCGCGAAGCGACGAGTTTTCGAATCAGCCGACTCGGCACACTAGTCCCGCAGCGCCAGGCGCACGGCGACCTCGTCGCTCAGTACCTCGCCTTCTTTCATCAGGCGGGAGAGCTCGTCAGCGGGCATGGCGACTTGTAACTCAAGCAGTAGTGTTTCGTGCAGTTTCTGTTCGACGGGTTGCCGTGGGACATTGCTCGTCGCATAGCGCATGTCGGCTCGCCCCACCATTCGGGCCGCGTCGCCGATAAGTCCGCGTTTGAATGCGAGCAGCGCAAAGGGATCGAGTAATTCCATCACACGACCTGCCTGTTCGACCGCCGGGTATGCGCGACGCGCCATCACCAGCGCTTCGTCAATTTCCCCCAATGCCGTAAGAGAAGCGCTGAGATTGCCGAACACGACGTTTTCTATCCCGCTACGAAGGGAGCGGTCACGTTGAATGCGTTCTGCTAGGTCGCGACCAAGCGCTACAGACTCCTCCCAGCGACCTAGTGAAGCTGTGCTCTGTTCCAGAAAAATCAGCGCTGCCAGGGTGAGTCTCTTATCGTCCAGGGCGATCGTCAGTTGAAGCAGTTCTTGCCCGACGCCGATTCCTTCTTCGAAGCGACCTTGTCCCATGAACAACCAGCAGCGGGCAGTCAGCATGGGGATGCGCAGCGCTGGCGGCCAAGTGCTCTCAAAGATCTGCTCTGCTTCGTGCAGGGCGACTTCGGCCCCCTCCGTTCGGCGGCAATTCGCCTGGGCACGGCTCTGAAAGCACAGAACCGTGAATAGTGCGCGTCGATCCCCAAGGGTTCGATACAGTTCCACCGCGCGCGCATCAGCGGCAAGCTCTCCCGGGCCGACTTCCGGATGCGCCAGCCTCGACCATGACCCCAGCAGTCGAGCCGCCAGTTGAGGTGCGGTCGAGGGCGCGATCCTGGCCATCGCCGACCTGCTTCTGCGCATCCCTTCGGTCCGCAAGCCGGCGCTGACCCAGAGCCAGGCGATCGCTCCGGTCAGTGCTATCTGAAGCTCCGCGTCTCCACTCGCGCCAATTGACCAGTCCAGCGCGCCACGCGCGTTATCGAGATCCGGCAGGTAGCGTTCCAGTCGTGCCTGGGTCGGCAGGACGTATTCTTCTTCGAGCGAGCCCTCGAAGACGGCCAGCATGGCTTCCGCGTGGCTCCGGCGCACGGCATCGGTCTCGTCGGCCTGTTGCACCTTTTCCATTGCAAATGCCCGGCTGGTTTCCAGAAGCCGATAGCGCGGCGCCTCGCCCATGTCGGCCACCACCAGCGACTTGTCGACCAGAGCCCCAAGGTGGTCGAGTGCTGCCCACTTGTCGATGCGGTCGTCGGCCGTCACCCGCTGCGCGCTTTCCAGGCTGAGGCTGCCAGCGAATACGCCGAGCCGCCGGAATACCGTCTGCTCGTCTTGCGTGAGCAGCCCGTGGCTCCAGTCCAGTGCAGCGCGCAGCGTCTGGTGGCGCTTCAGTGCCAGCCGTGGGCCGCCCTTCAAAACGCTGAAACGTTCATCCAGTCGCGCGCGCAGGCCGTCGACGCCGAGCAGCGGCAGGCGTGCAGCCGCCAACTCGATCGCCAGCGCAATGCCGTCCAGGTGGCAGCAGATGTCGACCACCGCTGCGATGTTGTGCTCGGTCAGCGCGAAGCGCGGGTCGGCTGCCTGCGCTCGCGCTTCGAACAGGGCCACAGCGCCCGCCTGCCTCGCGCTTTCAATACCCGCTTCGGCGGGCAGGGCCAGCGCGCCCAGCCGATAGACATGCCGTCATGTTCGGCCAAACTGATTCCGCGGTTCCAAGACTATTGGACCTGCTGCAACGCGGAATTTACCCGCACCTGAAACCGATGGACAGGCCGACG
>Ga0137361_10001749_pt1 | contig 13637 bp, 14 predicted proteins | sample Mad1_80_16metaG_FD_104923 | JGI IMG/M metagenome (GOLD analysis project Ga0137361, IMG submission 104923) | Vadose zone soil microbial communities from Angelo Coast Range Reserve, California, USA - Mad1_80_16 metaG | ecosystem: Environmental > Terrestrial > Soil > Vadose zone | place: USA... | reverse complement strand
TAGGGTATCGGCCGAAGTGATGCAGGTCATGGCGCGAAACGGTTAGAAATCCAGCGCCGGCGGGTCTACAACGGTTCGTGAGATTAGCCGCGACACGAAGCGGTGGAGCACGAAATGCGCACGAGGATTACTGACCTTTTCGGCATCGAACACCCCATCATCCAAGGGGGAATGCATTTCGTGGGATTTGCAGAGCTTGCCGGGGCCGTATCGCAGGCCGGAGGACTCGGTGTAATAACCGGGTTGACGCAGAAGACCCCGGAAGATCTGGCAAGGGAAATCGCCAAGGCTCAGGACCTCACGGATAAGCCGCTGGGCGTCAACCTCACCTTCCTCCCTTCCTTCAAGGCCCCCCCTTATCCCGAATATATTCAGGCGATCGCCGAGTCCGGCGTGAAAGTCGTCGAGACGGCCGGCCGGAGCCCTGAACAGTACATGCCGCAGTTGAAGGCAGCCGGCATCAAGGTCATCCATAAGTGCACGTCAGTGCGTCACGCCCTCAAAGCGGAGTCGATCGGCTGCGATGCCGCGAGCGTAGACGGCTTCGAATGCGGCGGCCACCCCGGCGAAGATGACATGCCCAATATGATATTGCTCCCTCGGGCGGCGGAAGAGTTGACCATTCCTTTCGTAGCCTCGGGTGGCCAGGCCGATGGTCGCTCTCTCGTAGCTTCGCTCGCTCTCGGCGCCGAGGGCGTCAACATGGGCACCCGCTTCATCGCCACCAAGGAGGCGCCGGTGCACGAAAACGTCAAACAGGCCATAGTCGAGGCGACCGAGTTCGATACCCGCCTCATCATGCGCGCACTGCGCAATACCGAGCGAGTACTCAACAACCCGGGTGTTGAAAAGATCGTTGCGATCGAAAAGGAAAAGGGAGCGAATCTCAAGATCGACGACATCTTCGAACATGTCGCGGGTGTCTATCCCAAAGTCATGCTTGACGGTGATGTGGATAGCGGCGCCTGGAGTTGCGGTCTGGTCGTTGGCCTCATCAAGGACATCCCCAGCGTGAAGGAGCTCATCGACCGCATCATGTCGCAAGCGGATGAGATCATTCACAAGCGTCTGGCCGGCTTCGCCACGGCGAAGCGTAGGGCCGCCTGAATTCCAGGCCTGTTATGAGCGAATCAGAACCGCCCCACTACGCCCGGGCCGTGTAAAGAAGCGAACGGCTTCCCTGATCTCGGAGAGCGGGAATTCGCCGGCAAGCGGGATGAGATGGCGGCTTCGCTGAACGAATTCGGTCGCCGCCGCCATATCAGCGGCACGCGTTTCATAGGGAAGCTGCGTCCAATGGATCATCCCAAAACCGCTAACCTTTTTTCCTGCCATCCACAGGTGCGCCTGCCGAACCACCAGCGGCTCACCCGACAAGGCACCATAGCTGAGGAGCGTTCCGCCGGGGGAAAGTAGCTCGAGCATCGCATTCCCGGTCTCGCCACCCACGCAGTCGAGCGCCGCAAAGGTGGTTCGACCGTTCGCAGCCGCGCGAAGCTGGTTCTGCCAATCCGGATTCTCTGTCGCTACCACCGTGATCCCGATGGCGGCGCTCAGAGCATCGGCTACGGCCTGCGACCGAACCGTGCCGAGGCATGTGAAGCCCTTCTCCCGCAACATTGCCGCCAACAGTTTGGCTACGATCGATCCCGCACCTGAAAGAATGACAATGCCCGCGTCGTCTCGAGCTTCATGCACTTCCGTGAGGACTTTTTCGGCCGCCGAAAGGCGCAGAACACCACCAGGCCGATTCCGCGCGATCTCGAGTACTTCGCGTGTAATCAGCAGGGCCGTGATCGGATTGACGCTCAACTGCGCCGACAAATCGTCGTCGACATCGGGCGGCACCAGCATCAGCGTATCGGCGGGCAGCACCATCTTGTCCCGCCAGCTGCCGATGGCGCAGAAGCAGACGCGAGCTCCCGGAACGAAGCCTCGCGATGGATCGACACCGGGGCCGACCGCCTCGATGATTCCGGTTCCCTCGCAACCAGGCGTAAAGCCCTCGGGCGGAACGGGCCGCTGGACGGGGTCATGAGTTCCAGTAACCATTAGAATGTCACCGGAGTGCACCGGCCGTACCGCGAGATCGACGAGCACTTCTCCGTCGCCCGGCGACGGAGTCGGCTCGTCGATCTGCGTCAGCACCGCGATAGGATCACCATAGCCGTGATAGATTATTCTTCGCATCTTCCCCCCTCGTTTGTCAGACGCCCCTGAACCGCGGCGCGCGCTTTTCAACGAATGCCTTCGTGGCTTCATCGAAATCGGCCGTCAGCATCGCCACGACCTGGGCGTGATTTTCGAGTTGGCTCGCCGCTTCAAAGCTGGATGCGTCGAGGTTGCTCCACATGATCTGCTTGGTGTGCTTTGAAGCGAAGGGGCTGTTGGCGACGATCTGACGCGCGACATCCATCGCCTCGTCGAGCACGCGGCCATCCTCTGCCAGCCGCGATACCAGTCCGATCCGTTCGGCCTCCTCCGCCGCGACCGGGCGTCCGGTGAGCATGAGCTCGAACGCGCGGCTGGCGCCGATCAGACGAGGGAGATGGTAGCTGATCCCCGTCTCACCCGCAGACAGCCCGATCTTCACGGCGCCGACCAGGAACCTGGCTGAACGGCTGGCCACACGGATATCGGCGGCGAGGGCCAGGGCGAAGCCCACGCCGACGGCCACGCCGTTCACCGCCGCAACGATCGGCTGGCGGATGCGCCGCATATGGGGCGCCGACGTACCGTACAACTCCTGCAACGCAACCAGGGCGATCGCGCCATGATGCTCGCCGCCCGGCTGCAGTGATACGGACTTCAGGTCCAGCCCGGAGCAGAAACCCCGTCCGTTCGCGGCCAGCACGACGACCCTCGTTTCCGGGTCCTTGTCGATCGTATCCAGCGCGTCGTGATAGGCGTCCATCATCGCGGGTGTGAAGGCGTTCATCGCGTCCGGTCGGTTCAGCCGGATGATCGCGATGCCGGGTTCGGGACGTTCGATCAGGATAGGCGAGGACTCGGTCATGACAGCTTCATCAAGTCAGAGGAGCAAAGCGCGGTTTGCGCTTCTCGAGAAAATGAGCCACTCCCTCGGCAAAGTCCCCTCCCACCAGACTTGCAGCCATGGCCTTGTCCGCATCCGCCAGCGACTGATCGTAAGTCTGAAACATGCCCTTGAGCAGTTGAGCCTTGATCGTCGCCATCGATCGCGGCGAAACGGTCTCCGCAATTCCCGACGCGAAGGTGCGCACCTGCTCCATAAAGCCGTCATGGGAAAAAACCCGGTGCACGAGGCCGATATCGAATGCCTCTTGCGCCGCTACGCGCCGCGCCGTCAGCAACAGATCGGTCGCATAGGGATAGCCGATCAGGCGCGGCAGCAGCCACGCTGCGCCGTGCTCCGCGATCAGCCCGCGCTGCGCGAAGGACGTCGTGAAAACCGCCTTTTCGCTCGCAATCCGCAAATCGGCATAGAGCGCCATGATAAAACCGAAGCCGGCAGCGGGGCCGTTGACCGCCGCGATCACCGGCTTTCTGGTGCGTAGGAAATAGTTGAAGCGCTCGACGTCGGTAAAATGGGCGTCGATCGATGGCTCCGCCGATGAAAATGCGGATTCCAAGGCGATCAGGCGCTTGTCGGGTCCGTCGGGAAGTTTTCCGGATGCCTGATCGGCAAGAACCTTCATGTCCATTCCCGCGCAAAAGCCACGGCCGGCTCCGGTCAGGATGATCAAGCGAACCTCTGGATCGTTCGCGGCGCGCGCGAACGCCTTTTTCAGACCGACGGCAAGGTCCGGCGTATAGGCGTTGAGCTGCTCGGGCCGGTTGAGCGTGATCAGTGCGATTCGGTCCCGAACAGCGTAAAGGACGTTGACGATAGCCTCATCGTTCGATTGCACGGATGTCATCTGCTCCAGCTCCCACCATCGACCCGCAGAACCTGCCCGGTCATATAGCTCGATGCATCGCTCGCGAGATAAAGCGCTGCGCCGGCAATCTCCGACGGCTTGCCGAAGCGGCGGAGCGTCAGTGATTGCGCATAGGCCTGGTCATCGCGCCAGGCCGTCGAGATGTCGGTCAGGAACGGCCCGGGCGCGATGCAATTGACGCGTACGGTCGGTCCGAAGGCTTTGGCCAGCGCCATGGTCAGGTTGACGACGCCGGCTTTTGCGGCGCCATACGGCATATACTCAGGCTGTGGATGGAAGGCGGCGGTGCTGGCGACGGTCAGGATCGATCCGCCGCTCGCCTGCGCCATTCGCGTGCCGATCAAGACCGACAGACGAAAGGGACCTTTCAAATTGACGTCCACGATCTTGTCGAACAAGGCCTCGCTTGTCTCGATCAGGGATGGCGCCAGCGGCGACATGCCTGCATTGTTGACCAGCACGTCGACACGCCCGAATTGAGCGAAAGCCGCTTCGGCCAGCCGCTCGTTGTCTTCCCACCGTCCCGCGTGGGCGGCGACTGGAAGGGCCTGACGCCCCAGAGCCTCCACCTCGCGTGACACCGCCTCGCAAGTCTCGAGGTTGCGACTGGCGATCACCACATCCGCCCCGGCCTCGGCGAACGCGAGCACCATCTCACGCCCAAGCCCGCGCGAGCCTCCTGTGACAAGGGCCACCTTGTTTCGTAAATCGAACGACGGCTTCATTTCAGACAGACTTCCTCGCGATATTCCTCGATCGATTGCCCATCCGGATCGAGCTGCACGTCCCAATTATCATCCATCGATCCATAGACCGCAGGCCGATCGTGGGTCCACATGGCGGCTCCGAACTGCCACTGCCACACACGGGGAATCCAGTTGTCGTCGAGATAATCCGTGTCGCAGGTGTATTCGGCCTCGCCACCATTCGGATTGGGGACGTAGCAATAGATGGCGGAGGAGATGCGATGGCGCCCGAGCCCCCCCCCGCTTTACGCAAATCCTTAAACCAGCCGCGCTCGCCCATCCGGCCTACCCCGATCATGACCTCGTCGATATCCTCGACACCGAATGCGGCGTGCTGGAAGGTGGGTTTGCCCTTCACGAACGGCCCGTTTGCGTTCAACCAAAAGATACTGTGGTGCTCGTTCGTGCCATCGGCCCGCATGAAGACGCCCAGCCCGCGGGAATGATCACTGAGACGGAAGCCCAGCCGGTCCCGATAAAATTCATAAGTGCCGACATAGTCGGCCGTCGAAAGCACGATATGACTCAGCGTCTTCGGAATGGCGCGCCTGCGCCATTTACGGTGAAGATTGAGCCGCTGGATATTGCCAGGCGCATTGACTCGATCCGGCTGCGACACGACCGGTCGCTTGTTCCAGATCCGCAGGCCGAATGGAATGCCCTCATCGGTCGCCGAATAGGCCGTCCCGTCGAGATCACGACGCACCTCGCGGTCGCGAGCCAAGCCATCGACCAGCCGCTCGAGGTTATCAGCGGTATCTACGCCCCAGACGACGAGCTTACCGCCATCGCCCTCGAACCACTCCGGAACTCCGCAGTCGGCACGATCCCGGACAATGACGCGAGATGCGCTTACTGTTTCAAATACGCTGCCGTTGGGCCCGCGCGCTTTTTCGAGGAGACCAAAGTCGTTCCAGAATCGGGAGCATCTATCGATGTCATCCACGCCATAGACGAGACTTTCTATCCCGAGGATCGCCACAGTTCACTCCTCTGCCATCAGGAATAGGTCCGCGGCTTCCACCACGGGAAAAAGCGCGGCATGTCGCTCGAGACCGATTCACGGAAGACGGGTGGTCGACGCTCATTCATCATGGCGCTCGTGAACGTGTTCAGTTGCTCGGGACGATCGAGGGTCAGCAGCAGGATGCCGTTGTCGATCCTGACCGAGATGGCACTGTACGGGCCGTACTTCATCGGCCAACCCTAGACCAGCCGGCAGTGGATTTCGAAGCGTTTCGCGCCATAACCCACATCACATCCGCCGATGTCATCACCAGGCGGTCGATCCGCCATCGACCGGCAGGTCGGCTCCCGTTATATAAGAACTGTCGCTCGAGGCCAAGAAGAGCGCCGCGGTTGCGATCTCCCTCGGTTCACCCGGACGGCCGAGCATGATTCGGCTGGCGAGGTAATCCGCCCACGTCTTATCCACGAGCTGTACCTTGCTTTGATTGGATACGACGGATCCTGGCGAAATGGAGTTCGCGCGGATGCCGTGTGGGGCGCCTTCCATGGCCAGTTGTCGCGTCAGGGCGATGATTCCGGCCTTGGCGGTGCTGTGCGCGATCGATGGAAGATATTTGAACGCCTGCCAGGCGACGACCGAAGCCGTATTCACGACGACGCCCTTGCTCGCCTTGAGGTGAGGCCAGGCCGCCTTGGTCAAGAGAAAGACGAGGTTGAGCTCCTCGTTCAGGGTGTTTTTCCATTCGCCCTCGGTCATATCCTCCAGCCAGTTGAAATAGGCCATGGCCGCGTTGTTGTAGAGGATATCGATGCCGCCGAAGCGCTCGACCGCGAAGTCGACCAACGCGCGGCACTGTTGCGCATCCGTCAAATTGCAGGGAGCAAGCGATTCCATCACGCCACCGGCGGCGCGAACCTGCTGCTGAATTTCCTGTTGGCCCTGCTCGGAGAGATCGCATCCGACGACCCGCGCGCCTTCGCTGGCAAACAGCAGAGCGGCCGCCCGGCCCATCGTGCCCGCCGTTCCGGTAATGATGCATACCTTCTCTTTGAGTTTTTCACCCACGTTTTATAACCTTTCTGCGACGATGGTTGGCTCACTACACTCCGCTGCTCAGCGCGCGACCGACGATCTCCTTCATGATCTCGTTGGTCCCGCCATAGATCCGGGGCGCGCGGGCATCGCGCCAGAAGCGGGCAATCGGATATTCATTCATATAACCCGCGCCGCCATGCAGCTGCAGCGCGATATCGGCAGCCTCGAACTGGAGATCGGTATGCCAGGCCTTGGCGGCCGCCCCTTCCTCGGGCGTGAGCTCGCCGGCCACATGCCGGCGGATCGCCCAGTCGATATGCGCCCAGCCCACCTGCAGCTTGATCGCAAGGTCGGCCAGGGTGAACCGGGTATTCTGGAAATCCAGGACCGTCTTGCCGAAGGCCTTGCGATCCCGCGTGAAGCGCACCCCCTCCTCGAACGCGCGCTGCGCGGCGGCCTGCCCTAGTACCGCGATCGAGAGGCGCTCCTGGGGAAGCTGGCTCTTCAGATATCCGAATCCCGCATTCTCTTTGCCGAGAAGGTTGGAAGCGGGGACGCGCACGTCGTGGAAAAACAGTTCCAGCGTGTCGGAGTGATGCTGTCCGATCTTGTCGAGGTTGCGACCCCGCTCGAAGCCGCGGGTGTCAGCCTCAACGATGATGAGCGACATGCCGCGCCCACGCGCGGCGGGATCGGTCTTGGCCACCACGACCATGATATCGCAATGATATCCGTTGGTGATGTAAATCTTCGATCCGTTGATGACGAAGTCGCCGCCGTCCCGCCGTGCGGTGGTCGCGATGCCCTGGAGATCGGAACCGGCGCCGGGCTCGGTCATCGCGATCGCAGCGACGATGTCGCCGGATACCATGCCGGGCAGATACTTTTTCTTCTGCTCTTCCGATCCGTAGGCCACGATATAGTCGGCGACGATGTCGGAATGCAGCGAGAGGCCAGCCCAGAAACCCGCGTAGCCGAGCTCCTCGTCGACAATGGCGTTGTAGCTGAAATCGAGGCCGGGCCCGCCGTAAGCCTCCGGCACGGTGGGGCACAGCAGGCCCGCCGCCCCACAGGTCCTCCAAAATTCACGATCGATCAGATGGGCACGCTCCCATCGGTCCATGTTAGGGACGAGATCACGATCGATGAGGCGGCGAACCTGATCGCGGAACAGTGCGTGCTCATCCGTATAAGCGGTGCGGGAGCGGGTATCGATCATGTCAGATCATCCAGATATTGAGTCATTCGGCGATTGGCGCCGTCTTAAGCGCAATCTCGCCGTCTCAGCGCAGATCCGCGTCGAACGAGCCATCGACGAGCACGAATGCCATGCGACAACGCTTGCCGCTCCGATTGGACCAGGCATGATTGGTACCGAACTGAACGACGACGTCGCCGGCCCTCAGAAGGGTCTCGGTTTCCTCCAGGACAAGCACAATCTCGCCTTCCAGCACGATTCCATAATCGACGGTTTCGGTTCGGTGCATCATGGCGTGTGATCCGTCCGCGCCGCCTCGGAACGCGTCAGCGCCGCCGATCGCGGCGAAGTCGCTGAGCGCCGCGGCACGCTCTTTCTCGTCGAAGTCATGTCGCTCAGGATCGAAATCGCAGAGGCGGATGCGAGTACCGCCGCGCGGAGGCGCCAGCGTCACGCCCTCCTCCCGCGGCTCCGAGGCTATCCGCCCGATCGGCGCGGGCGATGTCCGCGTATTCCAGATCTCGCGCAACGTGGCGCCATGTAGCGCCATGCGTTGCTCACGCTCGGGGGGACCGTCCGATGCGATCGTGGACCGCCCGGCGGCGGTGTGGCCAGTTACGACACGACGAGGTGGATTGGACATCACTTCGAAAGTCCACTCTGGAAATATTCTTTAATCTGATCAGCCGGTTGACATCCCGAAGTTCTCGGCAATCCAGTCGGCGATATAGTCGCACTGGACCGTGCCATTATCGATTTCGCAATGTTCGTTCTTCTCGACGACACCGTCGAGACACATCGAGGGCGCCCAAGCCAAGAAGCTCTCCATTCGGGCTTGCCGAACCTGCGTCCGCGCCCTGCTCCGCCGCGCCGCGCGCCCTACGGCAAGCCACATCCACCTTGCCGTGATTGCCGCCCGTATAAAGAGCCAGATTGGCCGAGAGATTCCAAACATAGTTGCCGGGAAAAGGTTCGAACATCCGCCACTCCAATCGGCCTAGAAGTGCATAGCCTGCAAGCGCGGCGAACGCCGCTCGAGCATAACGCAGGTCGAATTTAGCGCCATCGGACACAACGCAGAATGCGTTTCCTCCGATGGTTTGCATCGCCGGCGATGATACAGCGCCGACACCCAAGCACACTGCGCCGTTTTGGGCTTGCGGCCATACGAATTTCCCCGCCCGAAACTATTCGAGCGCGAATCCCGCATTTCCCGGCGACCCGCCGATATCGCTTTCGGGCAAACAACTGACGCAAGCCCCAAAGTATTCCGGCCGGCTTGGCGCGGAATACGCGTGGCCACTTGATGCTGGACATCTCAAGCTGCGAGGTGATTATTCGTATACATCTCGCACATACTTCACTCCATTCAATGAACTGGCGGTGTCACAGGGAGGTCATTCCCTCACGAATGCCACACTGAACTTTACCTCCGTCAGCGGCGGATGGCATGCCGGTCTGTATGTCAATAACCTTTCTAATTCAAAGGTCATTGCACAAGATTACGTAGCTTCCGAACTCTTCGGCGGCCCTGTCATAGGTGTACTTACTCCACCTCGCACATATGGGGTCAGATACGGTGTCGCCTTTTGGTACTTGGTCACGCACCAGGCGCCGTTAACCCGGCGTACCGCCCTGCCCGCTTCGGTCTATGCATCGCCTGCACAGATGCCAGGCATCCATATAACCGCCTTTGGCGACTATCAACGGATACCTATACTCGCGGGTACGGGAGACGACGATTGATAAAAGAAGCCTTCTCCGGATTGCATCTCCCAAGAACAAACGGCAAAGGACCCGGTTGCCACCAGACGACAGAGTCATACTATTTCGGGAGTACACGTGGTAAATACATTTGTTGTAAGAAGTTGCGCCGCTATATTGGCGTCCTTCAGTGCGTTCGCAATCGCAGCCGGCGCGGCGGAACTCACCGGCAACGACTCGGATCTCGGGTCCAGCACTCTCGGCGGACGAGCTCCGGCGAGCGATCAGGGACTCGAGGAAATCATTGTGACGGCGGAAAAGCGTTCCGAATCCATCAATAAAGTACCGCTCGCGATCACTGCGTTGTCAGGCAACACACTGCAAGATCAAAACATTCATTCGGTGCAGGACCTGGCGTTGGTGATTCCGGGGTTCACCTACGCAGCCTCGCTGCTCGATACCCCGGTTTATTCCCTGCGCGGCGTGGGTTTCTACGAAACAACGCTCGCCGCGTATCCGGATGTCAGTATTTACGTGGACCAGGTTCCGCTTCCGTTTCCCGTCCTTACCCAAAATGTAGGGCTGGATCTCGAGCGTGTCGAAGTGCTGAAAGGGCCGCAAGGCGTGCTGTTCGGACAAAACTCGACCGGCGGCGCGATCAACTACATCGCCGCGAAGCCGACGGATAAGCCCGAGGGCGGCTTTGACTTTGGCTATGGCCGTTTCAACGATACTCGGGTCGATGGCTTTGTGAGCGGCCCGGTCGCCGACACGCTCAACGCCCGGTTTGCATTTCAGACCGAGCAAATGGGGCCTTGGCAGCATTCGTACAACACGCCGACGGAACAAACCAGTGGCTCTATTTCGAGATCAGCCGCTCGGTTGCTTCTCGACTGGACGCCTACCGATAAATTGAAATTCGAGTTCAACGCGACCGGCGGCGTCGATCGCTCAGAGCCAATCGTTCCGCAGCTGATCGGCGTTTCACTGCAGGCGCCCGACAGTCCTGTTAATGGACCCTTCTTGTTGGCCTATCCGCACGCACCTAACAATGCGGACGCGGCCGACTACAGCCTTTTGAACAAGCCGCGCAGCAATAACAGCCAATACCAGTTTTCGCTGCGGGGCGATTTCACTCCGGGCAGCGACCTGACCATCACGTCGATCACATCGTATGTGCATTACCTACGGGACGAAAATGTCGAGTTCGGCGGCGTCTCGGTCAACACCGCGAACGCGCGCAATCTGGGGGATGAAGAGCTCGTCTTGGATTTCGCGCAAATCAACAGCATCTTTCAGGAACTGCGGGTTGCCAACAGCACCTCCGATGTGCTGCGGTGGGTGGCCGGCACGAACTTCGAACATTCTTCGGTACATGAGTTCAACTTGTATGACTACGCGGGAAGCAGTGAGGCGGATTCACCTGGGGTCGCGGCGGCGCTGACGCGAAACTTAACCAACACCCCGTTCTATTCTGATCAGCTAATGAAGAACTACGCCGTGTTTGGCAATATCGACTGGAACGTCAGTACTCCAGTAACCGTGACGGGCGGGGTTCGACTGAATAAGGCGGATCGCCACGCCAAGATTTGCACGCAGGGAGGATACGGGGGAGGCGTTGATCAGGCTTTCGACCATTTAATGTCTGTTCTGCACGGCGGTGCTGTATATCCGCCATTGACTGCGTCGGACTGCATCACCCTAGACCCCGTGACGCTCCTATCGGTTCGGCAGGGGTACATTGCTGACCTGGACGAGAAGAACGCTTCCTGGCGCGGCGGCGTTGACTATAAGCCGACCTCCAACGCGCTCCTTTACGTCAACGTTACCAAAGGATACAAGGCCGGCAGTTTTCCGATGCTATCCGCATCGACCAGTTATCAATTTCTGCCGGTCAAACAAGAATCGGTGCTCGACTACGAAGGCGGCTTCAAAGTCAGTTTTTTCGATCGCACCGTGCAGTTGAATGGTGCGGGATATCACTACGACTACACCAACAAGCAAATCCGCACTCAGACGGTTCAGCCGATCTTTGGGATTCTGAACAATCTGCAAAACGTGCCGAAATCGACGGTCGACGGTGGCGAACTGCAGTTCGCTTGGACGCCCCTTCACGGTCTGCGGTTGACCGCTGCGGCGACGTACCTCGCAGCTAAAGTAATCGAGTTTGTCGGCACGAACGCAGATGGTATACGTCAAGACTACGCCGGATCCGCCGTTCCCTATTCGCCCAAGTGGTCGACCAACGCCACGGCAGACTACGACTGGAACCTCTCCAGTGCGCTGATCGCGTCAGTGGGGCTTACGGCGGCCCAGCGAAGCGTGTCCTACGCCACGGTCGGACCGACACCCATTGATCGCATCAGCCCCTACACCTTGTTGGACTTGCGCGCGAGCGTTCGCACACAAGACGGAAAGTATCGCGTGGAAGTGTACGGAAAGAATGTAACCAACCGCTTCTATTGGGACAATGTTTCCCACCCTTATGATACGGTTGTGCGCTATGCCGGCATGCCGGAAACGTGGGGGATCACTTTCTCCGCCCGTTTCTTCTAACGGTGACGCGATCAGATCGGAGAGGCACAATGAGTGGACGGCTCGAAGGCAAAGTATGCGTCATCACCGGCACCGGTGGCAGCATGGGGCGAGCAGCGGCTCTGCTTTTCACGCGCCAGGGCGCTATGGTCGTCGGCTGCGACATCAGCGAGACTAACGGCCTGGCTGCCCTGAAAGAGGTCGATGCCGCGGGCGGTAAAATGGTGTCATTGCAACCCTGCGATCTTACCAAACCCGAGCAATGCCAGGCGGTCGTAGATCTTGCCGTCAAGACCTTCGGCAGGATCGATGTCCTGTACAACAATGCGGCGAAAGCGTATTTCAATTGGATCGAAGACGTGTCGGACCAAGAGTGGCGCGCGACCATGAACGAAGAAGTAGACCTCGTCTTCTATCTGACGAGGGCGGCATGGCCTCACCTTAAAAAAAGCGGGGGGACCATCGTCAACACGGCTTCGGCCACCGCTTGGACGACTTTTACCAATCTTGGCGCCATTGCGCATAGTACCGCCAAGGCCGGCATCGTTGGCATGACGCGACACATGGCCATGGAGGGCCGCAAATTCGGAATACGCGCCAATTCGGTATCTCCCGGCGTAATCGTGTCGGACCAAACACGCGATCAGCTCACGAACAAAGAATGGTCGGACTATATGCTCGGCCGCACTCTGCTCGGTCGATTTGGTGAGCCGGCGGAAATAGCAAACGTTGCGCTATTTCTGGCATCTCAGGAGAGTTCCTACATCACCGGTGCTGACATCATCGCGGACGGTGGGATGATGGCGTCTTGAACGCCAGAGGTGCGAGATGAGAGCGTTGTTGAGCAAGAGCGCGGGTGGATGCGATACGCTGGTCCTCGAAGCAGTAGCCGATCCCACGCCGCGGGCCGGCGAAGTGTTGATCGCGGTGAAGGCGTGCGGCGTCAACTATCCCGATGTGCTCATCATTGAGGACAAGTATCAGGCGAAGCCCGAGCGTCCCTTCGCGCCCGGAGGCGAGATCGCGGGAAACGTCGAAGCCGTAGGCGAAGGCGTCACTCGACTGAAGGTGGGTGATCGCGTCATTGGACAGCTCGTGTGGGGCGGCATGGCGGAGAAAGTCGCAGTCGCCGAAACACATTGCCTGCGCATGCCGGACGCGATGAGCTACGAACACGGTGCGGCTTTCATGATCACCTTCAGTACCGCCTACCACGCGCTGAAGCAGCGTGCCAAGCTCCAGGAGGGCGAAACTCTCTTGGTCTTGGGCGCGGCGGGAGGCGTGGGACTTGCCGCCGTTGAACTCGGCCGGGTGATGGGGGCGCGCGTGATCGCCGCTTGCTCGACTCAAGACAAGCTCGATCTGTGCCTTGCGCACGGCGCCCATGGTGGACTCATTTACCCTAGAGGCCCATTCGACAAAGACGGCAAAAAGGCGCTCAGTAACCTCTTCAAGCAGGCCTGCAGCCCGAGCGGGCCGAATGTCATCTATGACGCTGTGGGTGGCGACTATGCCGAAGCATCGCTGCG
>Ga0137361_10001746_pt1 | contig 13646 bp, 14 predicted proteins | sample Mad1_80_16metaG_FD_104923 | JGI IMG/M metagenome (GOLD analysis project Ga0137361, IMG submission 104923) | Vadose zone soil microbial communities from Angelo Coast Range Reserve, California, USA - Mad1_80_16 metaG | ecosystem: Environmental > Terrestrial > Soil > Vadose zone | place: USA... | reverse complement strand
GGACCGTCTGGGCTCCGGCTTGATCGAGGGTCATTACGTTGATGGTCTGTGCCCTGACTGACAAGCAGAAGACCGTGGCCAATATTCCAACACTTATTTCAAGTTTCGTCATAGCGGGCTGATTTCATTTCGTTGAAATTTGCGGCGCGAGAATGCGATCGCTGCGAGTTTTGCGTTGCCGGATCTACGAAGTGCCTTTGGTGCGGACCAAATAGTCCACGATCGCTTTAGCGTCGTCAGGGCCGACAGGAGCCTTGTAGGCGGTGATCATCTTGTTGACGACTTCTTGCCAGGCCGCCCGGGACAGCGAAGGCTGGTTCAACACATGGTCGGCCGAGTGGCAGGCGAGGCAGTTGTTGTTGATCGCATCCGATTCCGGACCAGCGGGGAACATCGCGTCGCTGGTGGGGACATCCAACTTCAGCGACTTCAATGTGGTGATCGTTGCGGCCTGACCGGGATGTAGCAAGAGAACGAGACCGAGAACGGCGGCCATCGGCAAAACAGCACGGAGCATTCCTGGTTCCTCCTCAGGCCGCGACCACATGGGTCGTTTCAATAGTGTTGTACATGTAGCCGGCTGGATTCCAGATCTTGAAATCGGGCTGGGCCTCGTTCCTGGTGTTGGTGCAACGAACCATCAGGGTGCGCGCGCCGCGCGCAGGCAACGTAAATTGCGTCTGCCATTGCCGAAAGCCGTATGTCCCCTGGTCGGCACCGAGCTGGGTCGGCTGCCAGCTCTTGCCGCCATCGATCGACAGATCGACGCGGGCGACGCCGCAATCGCCGCCGAAGGCGATGCCCCGCACTGATGCCGGCGTCCCGGTCGGTACGCTGTCGCCGTTGCGGATGTTGGTGATGAACGACCGCGGCGCATTGCGGGTCACCGGCACCATCTTGAATCCGGTCTCGCCGGGCTTGACGGTACTGTGCGGCGTATCCGGTACGCGGTAGCCCGTCGACGTCCAGTAATTGGTGTCGGGTTGATCCAGCACCTCGATGTCGTTCAGCATCTTGATCCAGTAGACCCCGCACCAGCCGGGCACGACGAGCCGCAGCGGAAATCCGTTCAACAATGGAAGCTGCTCGCCGTTCATGGCGAAAGCGATCATCACCTCGCCGTCGCGAGCGTGATCGATGGTGAGCGACTTCAGGAATTTCGGCGCGTCCTGCATGACCGGCTCGTCCAGGCCGCCGAAGCGGACCTGAATGGCGCGAGGTTTTACACCGGCACGGTCAAGCACGTCCTTGAGACGCACACCGGTCCAGATCGCGTTGCTCATTGAACCATTTGCCCATTGAGCGCCGGCAACGCGTGGAACGGCGTAGATGCGCGAAGCGCCGGCGCATTGGTTGACAGCGGCGATATCTATTCTCGGCAAGCCCCGCAAAATATCCTTGAGCGACAGCGAAAGGGTCTGATTGACTAGGCCGCGCACCGTCAGACGAAAGCTGTCGACATCGATGTCGCCCGGAAAATTCGCCCAGTGCCAGCTGACATAATGCTGGTCGTTTGGGGTGAACACGCTCTTGTCGAAGACTTCGAAGGGCGTCTCAAGCCATGGCGGGCTCGAACGCTGTAGGATCATTCGGCCCTTTTGTGGATAGGACGTGGTCATCGTCCTTGTACTCGGACCGCCTGGAACGTGTAGATCGATCCTCTCTTGCGCCGATGCCCGCGACGACATCAGTGTCAGGCTGGCGATCCCCATCCCACCCAGCACACGCCGTCGCGTCAGTGCCCTTGGTTGCACATCATTATCCTGCATCAGCTACTCCCGTCCGGTACCATTGCGGTACGACAAGACAAGGTCCGCCGCGTCAGATTTGACGACAGCCGACTTGCTGGATCGATCCTATGAGAGGATCACTCCCGCCGGGTGACCGCACTGCCTGCAGAACTGTTGTTCGTACCGTTTTCTCAAATGTCAGACCTGTCTTCGAGGTTCCGGTTGTCGTTTTTCGTCCAATCGCCTCATTTCCTGAAATGGGAAGAAACGAACACCATGCTCATCACACTTGAGTGTTCGGCGACGAGGCAGAAGGGCTCGCGAATAGTGGAACAAGTTGATGTCTGAGATATCCGGGCAGGGCGGACATTCTCTGCCCGACTTCCAGCCGCCGGTTTGTGCCAACAGCGGTCGAAAGACGAGCCGTTCTCTTGTTTGCGCTTATCGTTGGACGCAGACCGTGACGGAGCAGGGCTTGAGCCGCGTCTCTTCGCGGAGATGAACAAGGCAAGCAACGGCTGGCCCATCAAGACGCGATTAGTGCATAAACCCATCCGTCAGCGTCTGCATGAAGAGAACGAGCGCGTCCTCTTCTGCATCCGACAGACCCAAACGACCAACTTTGCTCGTGTTCATATTGGCGGTCGACTCCGGCGCTGGCCAGCAGGTCGTACCTTCGCCCGGATCATGGGGCTGGCAGCGCGGCAGCACATCGCGCGTGTTGTAGAAATGCACGATCTGCTTCAGGCTCGTGAAATAACCATTGTGCCCATAGGCCTTCACGAAGGCCGGATCAGGCCGCTTGTCCACGTTGCGCAGTGTCGGCACCTGTATTCGCGCCTGGTTGTCCGGCGCCAGCTTGAGCCATCGCGCGTCGACGGCCGAGGGCTGGCTGAGCAGATGTCCGTTGCTGAGAAAAGTACCGACACCCCCATCGACGAAGGACGATCCCAGCGGATTGGCGACATAGCCCAACGCGTCGGGCCGATCTTCGCCATAGTAGGGAAGCCTCGGATTGGCGGGAGTGCCGATATTGCTGGCGGTGAAGTCTGTGAATAGCGGGTCCTCTCCAGGGCCGCCGTCGCGGTGACATTCATTGCATCGCGCCTTGCCGCGGAACAGATCGTAGCCCTGCTGCTCCTGCGGCGTAAACTGCGCCTTCTTGGCGAGCACCGTGTCGAATTTCGAAGTGAACGACGTCACCTCGGCCGAGGCTTCATAGCCGGCGATAGACTGCGCCATTTGATCGAAGGTCGCGCCGACGCGGCCGCGATCGATCGGGCTCAGATGGACCGGCAACGGATCCGCCGCGGCCGGCGGCCCGGGCCTGTTGCAGACCTGCTCGATGTCGCCCGGCCATGCGATCGCAAAACTCTGCGGTCCCCATACGCTCTCAAACAGGGCGCGATAGGGCCGCTGGGAGACGCGATAGACCGCGCAGGCGATGTCGGGCAGCCCCATCTCCACGGGATTGGTGGGCGGACCTTGCGCCTGCTCGGCGGCCGGATTGCCGAGCCGGCGTCCCGTCGCGCGCATGTCCCAGAAATTGCCGCCGACGAGGTCGCCCTGCCCGGGATTGTAATGCAGCACGGGCGACAGCGGCGCGTAGGCGTGCGATTGTGGCTTGCGGTCGCCGAAACGCGTGCGCACCGAACCCGGGTAAGCGCCCGTGGTTCGGTTCAACTCCGACACCGGACCCGTAAAGCCGGTCTCGGGCATGTGGCAAAAAGCGCAAGCCTCGTTGCGGTTTACCGACAGATCCTTGTCATACAGCATCAGCTTGCCGAGCAATTCGATCTGCTGGATCTGATTGTCCGGCGGCGCCGCGAGCCGTTCGATCGCTTGCGCCTCGGTAAGGTCAATCTCGGCCTCGACCTTCGCAATTTCCTGCAACACCTGAGGCGAGAGATTTGAGCTTTTCTCCTCCGCGCCCAGCGCGTCCGCGCCCATTGTGACTGCGAGTGCCGCCGCCGCGATCGACAAAATCGCGCGCTGCATTTCATTTCGGATCCTCCTCAAGCCGACCCTGAATAGCCTGCGCCCCGGCATTTTAGGAGTTGGCAACACTACGTGCCAATAGGCGAAACGCACATCGCCACCGGGCATCGGCATAGCGGTCGTCACCTCATGCCGCCGCTCGAACAAAGCGCGCAGCCCTGATCTCGTCGAGGAGGTCATCTACGCCTGCCAGCGCAAAGCGCAGCGTGGCCTCGTCGACGAGGCGCCCGTCGCTGACCTTCTCATGCACGCCCCCGATCACGATCTGGGGCCGAAGCACAGGACGCGCCGGGATCGATGCGAGCGTCTCGTTCATTTGCTGCTGCGCGCGCACGCCGCCGGTGAAGGCGGCCGAGGCCGTTATCGTCAGTACCGGCTTGCCCCTCAGCACCGAACATCCATAAGGCCGGGATGCCCAGTCGAGCGAGTTCTTCAGGACACCGGACATGCCGTGATTGTACTCGGGCGAGACCATGACCACGCCATCCGTTGTCTCGATGGCCGAACGCAGGGCGCGCACCGATTCCGGCGCGTGCTCGCCATCTTCATCCTCGTTGTAGAGCGGCAGCCCGTGCAAGGAGAAAATGTCGAGCCGAGCCTTGGGCGCAAGCGCGTCCTGGAGGCCGCGAAGCACCGCGGTGCTATTGGAAGCCCGGCGCAAGCTGCCGGAGAGGCCGAGAAGGCGGAGTTGGGTCATCAGGCGCAGTTCCAGATGGCTTGGATTTTGCGACACGACGCACATCACCCAACCTCGGTCAGCTCAAGTAAATTCGAGTTTAATATTCGACTTAAGGGCTCTTCAGTTGCGGGAGCGATTTCGCCTTTGGGTCTTGGCCGTGTAAAAACACCCTTCGCGGGGAAGTCGCTGAGAAGCCGGGACCGGTTCGGTCTCAGGCCACGATCGCAGCCATCAGCGGCTTTGTCCCGACGATGTTCATGACCCGTGTCAGATTATAGGCGAGGTGTTATTCGGCGTGGGGTCTGACGCTCGATCGGCGTCCACGTCTGACCCCAGTCGACGCGCAGCAACGCATTGTATCGACGAATTAATTGGGCGTCCGACTAGGGTCACGGTTGGGAGCCGATTGGGTGTCAAATCGCAAGCCGATTAACAGTCGCGCGCAAATTGGCAGCCGATAGCGACGTATAGAAGCCGATCGCCAGCCGACCAGACTCGCCGCGGCCCGTGGTGTGTGCGCTTAGCATCAGCGTGTCAACCTGCTCGAGAATTGAGCGGGCTGTGCGCAGGAACTCACTTCCCGTCGGTGTTGTCCGCACACCTCCGCTCGATCGCTCGAACACGGCCATCCCAATCAATTCTTCAAGCTGTCGAACGCAGCGGCTGAGTGTCGATTGCCGAACCCGCAGAATGTCAGCCGCCCGTCTAAAGCTCCCGTGATCCGCCGCCGCCACGGTATATCGCAGATGCTGCAGGTCGATGGCCGAAGAACGGAGCGCAGCATTCGCCTTCTTGTTGTTGACCATGCTCCAACACTCGCAGTTCGGACACTTCAGAATTGGCAAATTCAGCGGCCGCGCATTGCAGCACGATAATCGGATGGCTCATCCGCATTGCTGCGTATTGCGGGCGCAAACTTCAGCTTAGACACCCCGAGGCCGTAACCAGGACACCAGGAGCAAACAGGCGAAAGCTCCAACCGCCGCAGCGAGGAAGCCGTCGATATACGCCAGGATGGCGGCCTGTTTCGCGACGGCCGAGGCCAACAGGCTCGCGGCTCGTGCGCTCGAGGCGGCGACATCGCCGCTGTGAGCCCCCACCGCGCCGCTATAGGTGTTCAAGCGATCGGCCGTCAGGCCACCCAGACTATCGACATGCAACCCGATCAGGTTGGAATGGACCTGTTCGCGAACGCGCACGAATGTCTGCATGAATGCCGTCCCAATCTCGCCGCCGAACAGACGGCTCGTCTGCACAAGCGTTCCGATCGTCAGGACGTCGGTCGGGTTCATCGATCGGACGGCTATGACGATGAGCGCGGTCAGCGCGAAGGATTGACCCAGCGCCTGCAGGATCTGCGACGGGAGGAAGTCGTCGGTGGCCCAATCGGCGGTGAGATTCGTCGCCATCAGGCAAGCAGCGCAGATCAAAGACGCGCCAAGCGTCAGGACCAATCGGGCATCGACCCTCGAGAGCAGCCAACCCAGCGGGAAAACGATCAGCAGCTGAGGCAGGGCGATCCATAGCAATACCGCGCCCACCTGCATTTCGCGATAGTTCTGGACCACTTGCAGATAGGTCGGGATGATGTAAGCGGTCGACAGGATGATGAAGCGGAATCCCGCCAGCAGGAGCAGGATCGGAATAATCCCCTCTCTCACAAGGACCCGGATATTCAAGAAGGGCTTATCAGCGAAGAACTCGCGAACGATGATGGCAAGGGTGACCAAGCTTCCCGAGATCAGAAGGCCATTGACCAGCCCGCTGCTCGTCCAGTCCAGGCGATTGCCCTGATCGAGGCTGGCATATAAAAGGCTGAAACCGATCCCTGCGTAGGCAAGCCCCGGCCAGTCGAGATCCGCCAAGATCGTTGTGTTGACCTTCTCGCGCGGCACGCCGTACCAGATGCAAGCAAACATCAGCGGCAGAGCACAGCAATACTGCCAATCGATCCAGCGCCAAGACCAGTTATCGGCATACCAGCCCTCGAGCGAGGCCGCGATGTTCTGGGACAGTTCCAAGTTCATCGCGTAGATCGCGACGCCATAGATCGCAAGCTTCGTCGGCAGGCTGCGGACGATGAATCCGATGCTGAGCGGGATGAATGTACCCGATCCGACGCCCGCCAGGAACTGCGCCGCCAGAAAGGCGTTGAGGTTGGGCGAAAGCGGGCCCAGCAAGCTCGCGACGAACAGCAGGATCATTCCGAACAGCAGCACGGGCCTGACGCCGAAGATAGCGCCGAGATAGGGGCAGGCGACACCGATCAGCATCTGGCCCACACCGAAGCTCGTCGTTATCCAGGCCCCCTCATCGAAGCCCACATGCAGCCCGCCGCGCAGATCGGCGAGGCCGAAGCTCGTCACGCGGCTCCCAAAGAGCGACAAGATCGCGCCGAGCAGGACCCCGACGATGCCGATATAGGGGCGCAACTTATCAGCGCTCAGCTGCGGCTGGTGTGCGGCATTCTCGTGAAGGGCTCGGCCCGCGGAGGTGATCGGTTCGAAAGCCACGGTCATGGCCGGGCTGACGCGGAGGCCGGCTCTCTATCTTCGGTATGGCCAGAACCGCCGCGGGTGTCGATGGTTGCTTCGACCGACATGCCAGGTCGCACCAGGGAACCAAGCGCGACGTCATGGTCGAGCACGATCTTCACGGGGACACGTTGGACCACCTTGGTGAAGTTGCCCGTGGCGTTGTCCGGCGGGAGCAGGGCGAAGGTGCTGCCCGTTCCCGGAGACCAGCTCTCGACATGACCCGTGATACGGAGATCGGAGAATGCATCGACGACGATGCGAGCCGGCTGCCCCGCGCGGATATTGGTCATTTGGGTTTCCCTGTAATTGGCGATGACCCAGATGTTCGGCAGCGGAACGACGGCGATCACTTGCGTACCGATATTGACGAATTGGCCGGGGCGAACCTGACGCTGCCCGACCAGACCTTCAGCCGGCGAGAGAATGCGGGTGTATCGGAGATTGTCGGAAGCGAGCGCCACTTGCGCCTCCGACGCGCGGATCTGCGCCTCTATCTGCTTCTGTTGGGTGTCGAGCGCGGCCAACAGCGCCTTCTGCTGCTCGAGCTGCGCAGCGTTCAATTGCCGTTGCGCGGCTGAGCGCTTGAAGTTGGCGTCAGCCTGTTCGACCGCCTGCGGCGTGCCGGCGGTTCCGCCTCTGAGCAGCTCGCGCTGTCGCTTCGCCTCGAGCTCGTAGCGGGTCACGTCGGCGTCGGCAGCGTCGATACTGGCCTCGGCCTGGCGAATGAGAGCGTTCTGCACGCTGCGTTGATTGTCAAGATTGGCAAGCGTCGCCTGAGCGGCGGCGAGATTGGCCTGGGCGAGGGCGAACTGTGCCTCGTAATCGGAAGGGTCGATGACAGCGATGAGGTCGCCTTGTCGCACCCTCTGGAAATCATGGACGGCAACTTGCGTGATGTAGCCAGAGACGCGCGCCGAGAGCGGCGTGACGTCTCCGGTGACGAAAGCGTCATCGGTCGATTCGAGCCGGGCAGCGCCAGTCCAACGATTCCAATGACCGGCCACATACCAAAGCAGCCAAGCTGCCGCGACCAGGAACGCGACCCGCATTGCTGGAAACAGCCACCGGAGGCGGCCTCTGGACTTGGGCGGATTGGTAGCAGCGTCGTTTTCAGCGGCCGATATATCGCTCATCAAATCTCCTGCGACAAATGAAGACGGCCTTTCCGCGCACATACGGATTGCGCTGATCGGGATGGAGTGCGACCCGACGAAAGGATCAAGCAACTTCGCGACCAATGTTGCATGAACGCGTTGAGCGAACTCATGGCAGCCATTTCCTACGCTCTGACTCTATTAACCCTAGTTCGTTATCATCGCGTGCAGGGCTCCGCGAATCGAGAAGGCTGCAAGCGCCAAAACTGCGACCGAAGCTAGATAAAGGGTGCCGAACCAAAGGAGGCGCCGATCGCGCACCTTCAAGATCCCCATCCTTGTTCCGGAGTCTTCCCGCGAAATACGCGGTATGCGAATGCCGAGTACGCCAGCACAATTGGTGTGACCACGGCTGCACCTGCCAGCATGAACACGTGACTCAGCGTCGCCGAAGCAGCGTCCCACAGCGATAACCGGAAGGGAACGATGTTCGGGAAAATCACGATGCCAAGTCCGCCGACACCGCAGGCGAACAGGATCAGGCCGAACAGGAACGGACGAATTGCCGGCTCACGTCCCGTCGAGCGCACGAGAAGAACGGCGACGGTAGCGAATATTGAAGCGATCAACCCGAGAGGTGCTGGATGGGACGTCCAAGCTTCTTGTACCCGGGGTTGGACGAAAGCAGAAGCGACGCAAGTGGCGGCGAAGAACCCTGCAAACATAGGCGTGCCCACCCAAAGGCTGAGGCGTGCAAAGTCCAGCAACTTGGAAGTCGCTTTGAGATGAAGCCAACCGGCACCGAGCACAACGTAGCCGGTCAGGACCGCCAACGCCGTAAGCGCCGGAAAAGCCCGGAATACGTCAAGAACGCTTCCCGAGAAGTGGTCGTCCGTCACAGCGATCCCTTGCACGAGACCACCGACTATGAATCCCTGCATGAGTGCGGCTATGATTGAGCCCGCTCCGAAGGCGAGGTCCCAGATGCGGCGTCTGCGATCGACCTGATAACGGAATTCGAACGACACTCCTCGAAGGCCGAGGCCAAGCAACATGACGATCAGAGGGATGTAGAAGGCTGGCAGCAGGATGCCGTATGCGATGGGAAACCCTGCCAGCAGACCGACACCGGCCATGATCAGCCAAGTTTCGTTGCCATCCCACGTCGGCGTGATCGAATCGACCATTCGGTCGCGGAGCTTTTCGTCTGCCTGTAGAAGGAGCAAAGCACCAACGCCGAGATCGAATCCGTCCAGCAGGACGTAGAGCGATAAGGCAAAAGCGACGAAAAGAGCAGAACAAAGCGGTAGATCCATGTTCGATTACTCCGCCGGTGCTGCATGCATGACTGCAGACGTCAACGCGGGCTTCAGCGACCCCGTAGGTTCGGCATGTTCCGGAGCATGGCTTGGGCCGCGTCGTATGACTCGCGCCGCGAAGACGAGAAATGACGCCATAAATAGAGCGTATATGCAGACGAACCCGATAAAGGTGGAAAGCAGAACGTTCGCCGGCACCGGCGAGACGGCATCCGCCGTCTTCAACATCCCCCAAATAACCCAGGGTTGCCTTCCGGTCTCGGCCAAGTACCAGCCGCCTAGCGTTGCGACGATGCCAGAGGGCGACATAATCACTAGGGCGCGCAGGAGCCATCGGGTCGCATAGAGCCGTCCCCGATAACGCAGCCACAGCGAAGCGACTGCGAGCCCGAACATGAGAATGGCGGTTACGACCATGACGCGGAAGCCATAGAAGACGAGGCCCATGTAAGGCTGCCGATCGACGGGAGTATTCGTCAATCCTTCGACGCGTCCATCGAGGCTATGGGTGAGCAAGATACTTCCGAGATACGGCGTGCCTAGCGCAAAGCTATTGCGCTGGCTTTTCTGGTCGGGAACGACAATCCATAAGTAGGGGGCGGGAGACTCCGACTTTTTCTCCCAGAACCCTTCGGCCGCTTGCATCTTCGACGGCTGCAGCTCAAGCATTTTTCCATAGAGTATGTCGCCAAGGAAAACTTGACACGCGATCACCACGGTCGCGAAAGCGGTGCCTAACGAAACCGTACGCCGTCCGAACTCGAGGTGCTCGCCACGCAGGAGATACCAAGCTCCGACTCCGGCGACTAAAAAAGAGCCGGTGAGGAAAGCGGCGGCCAGCATATGAGGCAAACGGTAGAGCCAAGACGGATTAACGATGACGCGGAACCAGTCCGTAACCACAATGCGCCCGTTCTCGATGCTTACACCGTCTGGTGTTTGCATCCAGCTATTGGCTGAGAGTATCCACGATGCAGAAAGCAACGTACCCAGCGCTACCATGCAGGTTGCGAAGAAGTGCAGCTTCGGCCCGACACGGTTGTAGCCGAACAGCATAATTCCCAGAAAGCCCGCTTCAAGAAAAAATGACGTCAGTACCTCCAGAGCGATTATTGGGCCGATAGCCGGGCCTGCCATCTGACCAAATTTAGCGAACCCCAAGCCGAATTCGAACGATAGCACGATACCCGTAACGACCCCGACGCCGAACCCCATCGCAAAGATTCCGAGCCAAAAGCGGTAAATCTGCTGATAGAGGGGATCGCCTGTCTTGACCCATAGACCCTCGACAATCGCCAAAAAAGTGGCGAGCCCGATCGACATCGTCGGAAAGATGATGTGGAAGCTGACGGTAAACGCGAATTGGATGCGCGCTAGAAGCTCTGATGTCATTCTACTTCCCTAGAGGGGCTGGGGCCGACGGAAAATCCAAAGAGCCGACAGGATGAAGACGATTAGGGAGGCGATGGCCGCGGAAAAACCAAATACCCCCATAAGCGCCAAGAAGAAGCCGGCGCCCATTAGAGCAACGATGCCACTCTTAAGGATTGCTAGGTAGTTCATCGGTGGCTTCCTTCATTCGAACGATCACCGGTCGTTTCGGCGAACCTAACGAAGTCGCAAAGGCCGCCTTCTTGCTGGCGTCGGACGGTGCGCTCTTTACGAGAATCGGTGCAGTCGAAGCGTGGTTCAGTTCAGTCCTTGGAGAAGGCCTTCGAAGCTGCGACGGAGTCGAGGGCCTCACGGAGTAATTTAATCTTGCCGTTTTCGGCGATCAGCACGCCGGCGTAGGTCTGCCGATAGATCTTGCCGGTATCGACGACCAGAGCTTCGACCTGGTATTCCGCGGCAACCTTGTCAGGTGTTTGGATGAAGTAGGTGAGATTCTTGAAGCGAAAGTCGGGAACCTTTGCGATCATGCCCGTGAGAAGCCGTTCGACTGCGGCCGGGCCTTGAGCATGAGCCTTGACCCACGGCAATTCGAGCACGCCGTTCTCGGCAAACTGAGCCGCTGATACCTTGGGGGTGCCGACGTTATTCAGATAGGTTTCAAGTAATTCGCTTGCGGACTTCACTGTCTTTCCTCCACGAACGGGGCTCGCCGCGGAGAGACTAGTGCTGCAACAACCCTTTATTTAGGCCCCAATTTGCAGAAGACTTTTGTCGTGGTTAGAATAATGCCCCCGCCTCTGCGAGGTTCATACTCATGGTGGCGCGGGTCTACGGCGTCACACCCGTGTTTTTATTTTGAGCCAAAGGGGCCGGGGAGGACTCAACTGGAGCGGCGATGCGTTCTAGAGCTGCCCTAGCCGCCCGCACGCCAGGGTGGTTCCACCGAAACTACCCGTCAGGCTCGATCGTTTGAGCCATCGCCCTCGAACCATGGATTAGCGGCGAAGCCCTCCGAAAGGGCATCGAGGAGCGATCGGACGGCGGGAACCATCCCGCGCCTTGATGGAAATACAGCATGCACAACACCCGACAGAGAGCTCAACGACGGCAGCAGCCGAACCAGTGCACCGCTCGACAAGTCATCTCTGGCAAGCAATGCGGGCAGGCGTGCGACACCCACTCCGCGAAGCGCTGCGCGACGCACGCTGTAGAAGTCGTTGGCGCTCAGACGGGGGTTGTGAACCAGTTCGGCTGGTTTTGATTCAGCGTCGACAAAATGCCACGTATGCTCTCTCCCAAGTGTCCCCGTCGATAGCGTGGGCATTCGCGCGATGTCTGTGAGCACTTGGGGCTGTCCAAAGGCAGCTACGAGCGCGGGACTGCCGACCAGGATCATGTCCGACGAACCGAATGACCGCATCGCCAAGTCAGAATCCTCCAGCGGAGGCAACCGCACCCGAATCGTAATATCGATGCCCTCCTCAACGACGTCGACTCGCCGATTGGTCGCCTCGAGTGCGACCCGAACCTCGGGGTATGCGGCGAGATACCCCACGATGATATCAGCGACGCCTCCTTGAAGCAGGCCGGTGGGGCAGCTGATCCGAACCAGTCCCCGCGGCGCAGACAGCGTTTGGTTGATCGCATCCCTTGCGGCATCAGCTTCGGCAATCAGCGCGACACAGTGGCGGTGGAGCGTCTTGCCCGCTTCGGTGAGCGAGAGTTTGCGCGTCGAGCGATTGAGCAGGCGCACGCCGAGTTCCCTCTCCAGTGACCTGATCCGACGGCTGAGCTTCGAGGTCTGCATGCCGAGCGCCTCGGCAGCAGCCGTATAGCTGCCGCAATCGACAACACTGGCAAAGAAGTAGAGGTTGTTCAGGTCTTGGAAGGCGTCCATGGGCACGAACCTCGCGGAGGGGGCTCATTATTCTATGTAGGACAAAACTCTTCTGCAAATGGGGGTCTAAACAAAGGTCTGTTGCAACACTAGCCTCTCCGGTCGTGGGCCTTTGGGGGCACCACAAGCACGAGCGAGCTAAGAACGAATGCTGCAACTGCGAGCTTTGGTCACCCTGGGAGATGCAAATAGTGACTGGCTCAAGGCCAGGCACCACTTCGCCGTCGATAGCCAGGGCAACCACACGCACGCGCAGCTCGGGAACCTCGTAGTCTGGAACGACGACGAGATAGCCCCGCACAGCGGCTTTCCGATGCACGGGCATCGCGACATGGAGATCGTCACGTACGTGCGCGAAGGCGTACTCCAACACGAAGACAGTTCGGGTGGTAGGGGCGAGATTGGTGCGCGAAACGTGCAGGTGATCACCGCCGGTCGTGGAATGCGCCATTCCGAATACAACGACACCGACGCATACCTGAGAATCTTTCAGATTTGGCTGTTGCCCCGTCGGCTTGGACTCGATCCCCGTTGGGCCACTAAACCCTTTGCCGATATGCAGCGCTCGGGTCGGCTCATGCCAATCGCGAGCGGATTTCCCGAAGACCAAGATTCGCTGCGGATTGAGGCCGACGCTCGGGTACTCGGCGCCACGGTCGAAGCGGGGCAACGCATCACATATCCCTTGCCCTCGACCCGATACGGCTATCTCGTTCCCGCGCGTGGAAGAGTCATGGTGAACGACCAACAGGTCGGAGAGCGTGACGGCATCGCGATTGCGGGCGAACGCGGAATTGCCATCACGGCGATCGAGCCCGCTGAAATCATACTTGTGGATACGGCCTGACATACAAAGTGACTTGCTGGAGTGACCATGGACAAACTGAGTTGTGACTTGAAGAGGACGGAAGTAGCGCCGACCCTCAACTCGCGCCGCGAGTTCCTGCGTGCGGCTGCGGCATCCAGTGGTGTCGCGATCTTGTCCGCCGAGTTTGTCCCG
>Ga0137361_10001744_pt1 | contig 13648 bp, 14 predicted proteins | sample Mad1_80_16metaG_FD_104923 | JGI IMG/M metagenome (GOLD analysis project Ga0137361, IMG submission 104923) | Vadose zone soil microbial communities from Angelo Coast Range Reserve, California, USA - Mad1_80_16 metaG | ecosystem: Environmental > Terrestrial > Soil > Vadose zone | place: USA... | reverse complement strand
GGGTTGATTGCTTCCGCCCAAACGGCATATCGCATGAAGGGAATTTCTTCGTCCAGATGATCTTCCTCGACGCTGCCGAGAACGATGTCCGGCAGTCGATCTGGATCGTACATCCGGTTGAAAGGAATTGGCGGGGCCAGCGGCGGATGCGGGCCGACAAACGATACAAAACCGAAAAAAGGGCGTGAATTATCCGAGCTTGTAATCTCCTGTACAGCACGGCCAGTCGCCCACCATTCAGCACCTAATTCCGCAGGGAGCGGACTACGCTGCGGCAGGTAATACATCTCGGTGCGTTCCCCAAAAGGTTGCTCCAGAAAATCGAACGCCGGATGCTCCCTCGTCAGCCATGAACCATAGTCGTCGCCTTCGCGCGCCGGCGGATGGTACGTCTCTTCGCTGCGCCACAGGGTTTCGTAACCTACGTCTTCATTCCAGGGATACGTATGGAACTTCCCGATTCCAAAAGTCCGGTATCCCAGGCGCGACATTGTGCGCGCCAGATACGGTCCGCAACGCGCTTCCATTTCAGCAGCCTGCCCCGCTGCCGGCTTTGGCTTTGCGTTGCTGAAGGCGCGCGTGGTCACCGGTTCGCAGCCTGTACGGATCGTGTACCGCGCCGGGATACAAATCGGACAAGTCGCGTACGCATTGGAAAAGCTGATTCCCCTGCGCACCAGACGATCCAGATTCGGCGTATAAATGTGCGAATTACCGAGCGCAGCGATGGTATCGAATCGCTGCTGATCCGTCATGATGAACAGTATGTCCGGCCGGGTTAGTGACATTTCGTTATGAGTCCCGAGCACTTGAATCGACAAGCGAGTCCGTCTGCAAGCTATCTCATCAATGAGATGACTTCTAAGCGTTTGCGATCTCGTTGCCGGTTAAGCGGCGAAATGCTTCGAGGTATTTCGCCGACGTTTTCTCGATAACATCTTTTGGGAGACGCGGCGCAGGCGGACTTTTGTCCCAGTCGAGTGTCTCCAGATAATCGCGCACGAATTGTTTATCGAAGCTCGGCGGGCTCTGCCCGACAATGTATTCATCTTTCGGCCAGAACCGTGAAGAGTCCGGCGTGAGGCATTCGTCGATCAAAAGCAATTCTCCATCGACGATGCCAAACTCGAATTTCGTGTCTGCAACGATGATTCCCTTTTGCGCCGCATATTCGCTGCCGAGCGAATAAATTTCGAGACTCAGCGTTTTCACGCGATTGGCAATTTCATCGCCGAGAATCCTGGCACATTGTTTCATGTCGATGTTCTCGTCATGACCTTGCTCTGCTTTCGTCGACGGCGTGAAGATTGGCTTCGGTAATTGCGAGGCTTGTTTTAGTCCGGCCGGAAGCTCGATTCCACAAACGTTCAGCGATTCCTGATATTCTTTCCACCCGGAGCCAGCCAGATAACCGCGCACCACGCATTCCACCGCGAGCGGCTTCGTTTTCTTCACGATCATCGAGCGTCCCGCGAGCTGCTCGCGGAACGGTTCCAACTCCTTCGGAAACTCTTCGAAATTCGCCGTCACGAGGTGATTCTTGATGTCCCCGAAACGCTTGAACCAAAACGCGGAAATTTGATTGAGGACCGCCCCCTTATGCGGAATTGGGTCGGGAAGAATCACATCGAAAGCCGAGATGCGATCGGTTACGACAAACAGCAGCGTGTCGCCAAGATCAAAAACTTCGCGCACCTTGCCGCTGCGCAATTTTTTTATTCCCGGAAGGTTGATGACAGATTGCAGGGAAGTTTCCATTTGCAAAAAGCGAACGTTCCAACGTTTGCCGCAGAGCGTCTAGTAAAATCGGCGCAGGTCCAAATGTCGACCAGCCCCAACATCAGCCCTTCACCTTGAAATGGATGCCCAACGCGAAAAACCTGATACCAGCCCTCAACGCGCGCATCTCTGGCCATGTTTGCCAGCATTTTCCAATACCAATCACTACCGGAGAAATCGAACCGCACATTCGGTCCTGCATAAAACCGGTTTGCCAGCGGGAGAAGGGCTAATCCGGCTATCACACAGGCGCCGCTTCGAGTGTTATAGCTAACCTACCGGTTCAACTAACAGAGGCCGCCTAGCAGCGAAACGCGCACACAGCGTCGATTACTTGCGCCTGTTCCGAACTGCTCATTCCGGTGAAAAATGGAAAACGCAACAGGCGATCGGCCAAATCTTCTGTGACTGGACAGTGGCCTTGGTGACCACCAAACCGGACACCCATAGGCGAGAGATGTAGCGGCAGATAATGAAATACCGCCAGAATCCCTGAGCCCGCGAGGTGCGAGATCAATGCTTGCCTGCTTTCGAGGGACGGCATGATTACGTGGAACATGTGGTAACTCTGTTCGCATTCCGGCGGGATAATCGGCAGCCGGACGCCGTTTGTTTTCGCCCACGAAGCCAGCTCAAGTGCATAGGTTTCCCAGATTTTGCGTCGCATCGACTGAATCTGGTCGCGATGTTCAAGCTGCGCGCGAAGGAAAGCTGCCAGTAGGTCTGCAGGCAGATAGCTCGACCCGATATCGACCCAGGTGTATTTGTCGATCTCACCGCGAAAAAATTGGCTGCGATTTGTTCCCTTTTCGCGAAGAATCTCGGATCGTTGATTAAACTGCACATCATTGATCAGCAGTGCGCCCCCTTCTCCGCACGAAAAGTTCTTTGTCTCATGAAAACTGAGAGTTCCAAGCTCCCCGATTGTTCCGAGATATCGTCCGCGATATTTTCCATAAAGGCCATGCGCATTATCTTCGACCACCGCGACCGCCTGCCGGCGTGCGAATGTCATGATTGTGTCCATTTCGCAGCCGACACCCGCGTAATGCACAAGACAAATCGCCTTCGTGCGCGAGGTCATGCGTTGTTCGATTTGGCTCTCATCAATGTTTAGCGTGTCAGCGCGAATATCGACAAAGACAGGTTTGGCGCCGCGTAAGACGAACGCATTTGCAGCAGAGGGAAAAGTGAAGGAGGGAACAATGACTTCATCTCCCGGACCGATATTCAGGAGGAGGGCTGCCATTTCCAGCGCATGCGTGCAGGAGGTCGTGAGGAGGGCTCTCTGGATTCCGAGCGACTGTTCGAGCAGGACGTGGCACTGCGCAGTAAAGCTGCCGTCACCGGAAAGTTTCGGCGCCGCGATCGCGGCCCGGATGTAGCTCAGTTCCGCCCCAGTCGCGAATGGGCGATTAAAAGGAATGCGGATCATGATAGTCACAACGGTTTTCGACCGATCAACAAGAGCGATCCTCCTGCTGGGAAAGAGACGCCTTTTGTGATCACCATTCGCTCGAGTTTTAAAATGCTCTCCAGACTCTTGTTAAGCGTTGGGCTGATCTCAAATTCGCGCCAGGGCTGTAAATCCTGATTGCCTTTTCGTAGCATGCGCGACCAGATCATAAGCGGCAGTAAGAGCGAATTGAAGGAAGTGATTCGCTCGATCTGGAAACCAGCGCTCTCAACTTTTGCACGCAATTCCGCGCGATTGTAGCGACGTTGATGCATCGCATATTGGTCACTCGCGCTCCAGAGAAAACGATGTTGGGGCACGGTGACAAGCAATCCGCCACCCGGCCGGGCCGCATTGAACATTTGCGCCAGTGCTCTCTCATCCTCAACGAGGTGTTCCAGGACATCGAAGGTTCCCACAACATCAAATTCGCACTCGAACAAACTGCATCGTGCATCCATTAGATACAACTCCGCCTTCGGCAGACGCGCTCTGGCAATGATGAGGCCATCCGCGAAAATCTCACTGCCCGCGAGGCGTATTTCCGGAAAATTTTCGCGGATCCCGGCAAGCACGAATCCAGTCCCGCAACCTACCTCGAAAAAACTCTTCGCATTCGGAAAATAGTCACGAAGCGCCCACTGAATGAGCTCATTCCGCGCTCGAAACCAGAAATTTGTTTCTTCAATTCCGGCAAGCCGGGCGAAATATTCGGGTTTGAATCCCGCTCGGGCGTCGAGCGGTTCTTCGGCGAATTGACATATTCCGTCGCGCGAGGCTGGCCGATACCCACATCGCGGACAAGTCCAATCGTCGCTTTCAAAGCGACCTTCGCACGCGAAGCACCGTTTCATCCTCTGCTCAGGCGCAAAGCCATTTGAGAAAAGAGTCTCTGGGTGGGGAAAATCCTCCAACCGAGTTTTTGTGGCGCGTGCTGACGTGGATTGTAAAGCTGTCCCGAAATAGGAGACCTCCTCGAGCTCGAAAGGAAAGCTTTGGAATCATGGAGCGTCACTTTTCGCATTCAAGAACGACAGTCACGTACGGGATGCGCATTGGCTTCTTGTCCACCCATGCATCAACGTTCTTAAAAAACTTTGCGGCAAGCTGGCGGTATTGTTGCTCGGTTCGGATATTCCGGCCTCGGTCATGAGACATGATGTACTTGGAAAACGCTCCCTGATTGGGAATCCAACATGCATCATGACATATCATTCGACCTCTCCTCTTTAGGGCGTCATATGCGAACCGAATACAATCCTCAGCGTCTTTATCGTCGAGATGGTGTAAAACGCTTACTGCCATCACAATGTCGGCATCTTTAAATCGCGAGTCGCCCCGAAGGGAGCGCGTGTCGCCGATCACGAAAGTTCCCCTGCTGCCGTATGTCCGCTTGGCAAACGCAATATAATCTGGATTGATGTCGAGCCCAAGATACTCGACGTCCGGAAGGCACCGTAGAGCTTGTGCTGGACCGCACCCGATATCGATCACCTTATCGCCGGCTTTGGGTCGAACATGCTTTTCAATGAGGCTGCGGCGCAGCGCGCTGCCCCCAACCGCACCTTGAAAGGCGTTGTACAGAAATGGAACTTTCAGCCAGCGCAATAACCCAGAGTTACTTTGCATGTTGAGTTTCCTAAGGCCGGCTCGCTACCGCTCTTTATCGGTCCGTAAGCGCGCGCAGGATTTCAGCAGGCAGCAACACCTTCTTGGAATATGCGAGACCTCACTCCGGGCGGGCGCAGCTAAGACTTGAGCCACTTGTGAAACGAGTGTTGTGCTCCTGCGATCCGCCAACCCAGGCGCAGGAATCCGCGTTGCACCGCGTGGTTGTCGATGTGCGTCGGAGCTTCGATCCAATCCGCTGATGAACAGAGTTGTTCCATTCCTGCGCGTGTCAGAGCAGTGAAGAGGCCACGGCCGGAAAAATCAGGATGCACAGCTGCAATGCTGAAATGACCAAGCCGGATCCCGTGGCGTTGGTCAAGCTCGGCAGGTTTCTTCCAAGCTGAATATCCTGCGATGCGATCATCATGCATTGCGACAACAATCCAATCAGCCCAGCCATTCGCGCATGATCGGATCCATTCCTCGTAGATCTTCGTCGCAGCGGCGTGGCCAATCCGCGGGTCGGCGTGGAAGCGTCCAAAATGTCCGGCGAATGAAGAGTGCGCGACTTGGGAAAGCAGTTCGACATCCGAGGAGGTGGCGAAACGAAACACAAAGCCCTCCGGCATTTGTTGCGGAAGATCATTCGATCGGCCCGCGCGGCAGTCGAATACAAAATTGAGCGGCGTGTCCATCAGCAAAAAACCATTCGATTCAAGTGCATAAATGACGTCCGTATCCGAGGGCATTGCTTTGCACAAGAGAAAGTCTGCATCGCGAGCGCCAATGCGTCGAAGCGTCTCCCCAACCAGCCCAGTCGCGATAGAAATCCGGTCGCTTCGCTGAATGGCGACACAGATATGTTTAATTGTCCACATCGATTTTCCAAGCAGCGGGCTTTCCCATGCGAGTGGCGCGCAAACTGCAAGACCGCACACTGTCGCGCCAGCTTGTGCAACGAAGCCGACCGCATTCTCATTCGACAACAGCTCCTTTATTTCGTCCACCCATCGCGATTGAATCTGCCTGCGATAGCTCAGACTGGCGTGCAAAGGTAGGGAGGCAAAATTGGCCACTCGCTCCAAATCATCCGGCGCCAGGTTTGCAAAGGTGATCGCGGTCATTCCAAGCAGGCAGCTAGACCGTCGCGCGAACGACGTACGCTGGCCGTTTCATTGAACGAAAATGCATCCGTGCCAAATATTCGCCAATGACTCCCAGGCCAAAAAGCTGTGCACCTGAAAAGATCGCAATAATTGAGGCTAGAAACGGAAATCCCGGCACACTTCCCTCAAAGCAATAACGGACGAAGACATAAATCAAGACGCCAATCCCAAATAGCGTGCAGCTAAAGCCAATCAGACTGGCGAGCTGGAGTGGCGCCGTGCTGAAGCCGGTCATCATGTCGAGCGCATGGCGAATCAGTTTCGTGAAAGTGTAATTTGAAGGACCCGACTGCCGCGGCTGAAAAACAACTGTTGTCGCCCCAAAGCGAGTCGTTGCCCAGGTGAGCAGTACATCGATGGAAACAAACGGAGATTCATAACTAGCGAACGCCTCGCGTAGTTGTGTGCGAAACGCGCGAAACGCGCTCACGTTTTTAGCCACCTCGCTGCCGATGGCAGCGCGCAGCGCAAGCCGTGTGATGCGGGATGCCAGCGCGCGCACAATCCCGTTCTGTTCCGTTTTTGGCGCGCCGTAAACAACATCAAATCCCTCTTCCAGTCGGGCAAGCAGCCGCGGGATTTCTTCGGGCGAATGCTGGAGATCGTCATCCATGGTCACGATAACTTCATATTTCGCGGCGCGAACCCCGCAAAGGAGCGCGTTATGCTGGCCGTAGTTGCGCATTAGATTCAGGCCTCGCACCATGGGCGATCGCGAAGATAATTCCGAGATCGTCTCCCAACTTCGATCCCGGCTGCCATCATTAACGAAGATAATCTCGTATTGCGTGGAGATGCGCGGCAACACTTCGGCCAGGCGCCGGCACAACTCGGCAATGGAAGCCTCGCCGTTATAAACCGGCGTGACGACGGAAATGGAACGCCGTTCGTGAGATTGCACCATGTTCAGGGAAGCCCCGGAAACTATGGGACGACCGCGATTTCGTCAAAGTGTTGAGCGCGCGTGCCGAGCCGCTGCATTGCGAAGGCGGGTTGAACGTCGGACGTTGAAGTCTTCTATGCCGGGAATTGTTGTCAAACCGCGGGCGCGAATTCTGCACGGACACGATTGGGTATTTTCCAGCGAAGTGCTGAAAGTCTTTGGAAAACCGGCGGACGGCGATGTCATCTCCCTAAAGGACGGTAAGGATCGTCTGATCGGCAGCGCGATCTACAATTCTAAGTCACAAATCGTGGGGCGCCGCTTTTCGCGTCGAAAACAGGAACTAGACCTGGATTTCTTCAAACGACGCATCGCCCAAGCGACAGAATACCGGACACGACGGGGTGTCGATCCCAAACTCTGCCGTGTCGTTTGGAGCGAAAGCGACGGCTTGCCGGGGTTGATCATCGACAGATACGGCGATCATTTCGTGATGCAAACGCTGACCCTGGCGATGGACATGCGAAAAGATTTGATCGCCAATGCGGTCATCGATCTCTTTGGAAACGCCACGATCATCGAACGAAATGACGCGCCTATCCGCAAGGCGGAAGGGATGGAATTACGCAGCGGCGTTTTGCGCGGAGACAGTCCATTGCAAATCGGGATCGAAATCGAAGGCGTAAAGTTCGAAATCGATCTTTTGCATGGACAAAAAACCGGTTTTTATCTCGATCAAAAACACAATTATTCGGTCGTTGTTGGATACGCGCACGGCCGGCGCGTTCTGGATTGTTTCACCAATCAGGGAGCATTTGCGCTGACCTGCGTCCGCGCGGGTGCGGCGGATGTGACCGGGGTTGAAGAAAGCTCCGAGAACATAGCAGGTGCGAAACGAAACGCGGTGCGCAATGATCTGGAAGTGCGATGGATCGAGCAGGATGTCTTTCAGTTCCTGCGCGCGGCCGAAAAAGCCGGGGTGCAGTATGATTTGATTGTTCTCGATCCGCCGTCGTTTACAAAAACCAGGAGCGGATTGCGCGACGCGTTGCGTGGCTACCGGGAATTGCACATGCGCGTGTTCAAGCTGTTGTCAAAGGATGGCCTGCTGGCGACCTTTTCATGTTCCCATCACGTGAGCGATACCGCATTTTCGCAGGCAATCGCCGATGCGCTTGTCGACGCCCGGCGGTCCGCCCGACGGTTACGCCGGTTCGAGCAAGCGCCCGATCATCCCGTGCTGCCGACAATTCCCGAGACGGAATATTTCAAAGGTTTCCTTCTGGAAATGATGCCGGGACGGTAGCACGCTCAAATGTCATCCCGAGCGCAGCGAGGGACCTCCCACAAGGGAGATCAATTACGCTGATCGCCCGAGGTGACGCAAACTTCGTAGGCGAGGTCCCTCGTTTCGTTCGAGATGACACGACGTGGCGGCGGAACAGATGTCGACACGAAATTTTCGCGCGTGCTTACCGAGAAATATGTGGAATTCTCAAGTGAGCCATTTAATATGCGCTACAGCGCGCACGGCGAATCACCATCTGTCATGGCAGAAAAATTTCGATCGAGTGAACAAATGCTCGAATTGAGCGAGGACGAAGCCAATTCTCCCGAGCATTTGGATTCGCAAGTGCAGAAAGCGCAGGAGCAACTGCTCCAGCTCAAACGCCAGCAAGAGCAGATCGAAAAACAAAAGCGCGAGCTGGAAGAACTAAGTCGTCGTCAGGAAGAATTAGAGCACGGTCGCGCGGAAATGGCCGATAAACTGACTCGCTCGCTCGTTGTGCTTGAGCGCGAGGGGTACAACGCACAAAGCCGGCTCGAGCAAATTCGCGCAGCCCGGGAGAGTTTCGGCCAGCATTTGGAATTAATTGAAGCGATCGATCCAAAGAGCTGGAACCCGTCCGATTTACACAAGGAACTGAGCCGGGCTTTAAGCACAGTGGATGAGGCGCGCACGGTCTACAATGAGCAACGCAGCCGGTTGCAGGCAGCGGGTGGACATGAAGGCGATGCGTCACTGCCTGATGTGGGCACAGACGGTTACGAGAGCAGCGACGGACGTTCATTTTTTCAGTGGTTCCAGATTGGGGTCGCACTGACTTTGCCTCTGATTATCTTTGGCGCTGTTGCCCTCGCTCTTTTCGTTTGGATGGCGAGTAAGTGATGGCGATGTTTCGTCGTTCATCCAAGTCCAGCCCGCCGCTTCGTCGCAGGGAGGAAGAAATTGCACGCCAGGAAGCGGACCTGCGTGAGAGACTCGAAAAACTCGAGCGGCTTGTTGCGAAGGTGCCGCAAATCGAGAAAAACAGGACGGAACAAGGACCAAAAGATAATCGAACCGATAAACGATTCCGCGTCTCGGTCGCGGCGCAAGACCAGCGCGAGAGCAGACGTTCCAGGCGTCCTCGTTCGATGCGCAAAGAGCGGCGAGACGGCCAAATCATTTTTCTCCTTCTTCTGGTGGCGCTTGCAGGAGTCGTCATCTGGCTAATCAGCAACCTGCATTCCTGAACGACAGCCATGGCCGGGGCCGCGGATCTCGATGTTGCGTACGTCGCCAGGCTGGCGCGGATCAATCTGTCCGAAGAGGAAGCGAACGCTTTTCGCAAGCAATTGGGCGATGTGCTGAATTACGTCGAAAAACTTCGTCAGGCTGACGTGACCGGTGTGGAAGCGGCTACTCACGCACTTCCGATTTTTAATGTTTTTCGCGAGGACGCGCCGCGTGACTGGTTTACGGCAGAACAAGCGTTGAGCAATGCCCCCCGAAAGGCCAACGGTCTTTTTATCGTCCCTAAAGTTGTGGAATGACGGAGAAGGATCTGCCGGCGCTTAGCATCGCCGATTTGCAATCATTGTTGCGTCGCAGGGAAGTTTCCGCGCGGGAAGCTATCGGTGCTTTGCGAGAACGCATTGAAGCTGTCGATGGAGAAATTGGCGCTTATCTGTCGCTGGACATTGATGCTGCGCTTAAAGAAGCGGAAACGGCGAATGTCGATCTTCCATTGGGCGGCGTCCCGCTTGCGATTAAAGACATCATCAATGTGATGGGTCAGCCTTGCACGTGCGCCTCAAAGATCTTGCGCGGTTATAGAGCCGCGTACAACGCCACTGTCGTTCAAAGATTGCGCGCTGCGGGCGCAATCCCATTTGGAAAAACGAACCTGGACGAGTTTGCCATGGGTTCGTCCACCGAAAATTCTGCGGTGAAGTTGACGCGCAATCCGTGGGATTTGTCGCGCGTACCGGGCGGCTCGAGTGGCGGTTCGGCGGCAGCAGTCGCGGCGGACGCTGCGTTCGGTGCGTTGGGCAGCGATACGGGCGGCTCAATTCGGCAACCCGCTGCGCTGTCGGGCGTCGTCGGTTTGAAACCCACTTACGGTCGGGTCTCGCGATTCGGTCTCGTCGCGTTCGCTTCGTCACTCGATCAAATCGGGCCGTTGACCAAAACCGTCCGCGACTCGTGCCTGATCATGAACGCGATCGCAGGGCATGATCCGCAAGACAGCACGTCTCTCGACGAGGCGGTGCCTGACTATGTTGCAAAACTCGGAAACGATTTGCGCGGAGTCCGGTTGGGGGTGCCGAAGGAATACATGATCGAAGGGATCGATCCACAAGTGAACGCTGCGATCGACGCGGCAGTGAAACAGATGAATTCGTTAGGTGCCGAGATTGTCGATGTCTCATTGCCTCATACTGATTACGCGGTCGCCGTCTATTACGTTCTGGCCACGGCGGAAGCCTCCGCTAACCTCGCTCGCTTCGACGGCGTTCGTTATGGATATCGAGCAGAAAATCCCAGGGACATGCTCGATCTTTATGGCCGCACGCGTGAGCAAGGTTTCGGGCCCGAAGTGAAGCGTCGCATCATTCTCGGCACGTACGTCTTGAGCTTCGGCTATTACTACGCCTATTATTTGCGTGCGCAAAAAGTGCGCGAGTTGATTCGGCAGGATTTCGCGGAGGCCTTCGAGAAAGTCGATGCCTTGATTTCACCCACGTCGCCGGTGCCGGCATTCAAACTAGGCGAACGCACCGCAGATCCGTTGCAAATGTATCTCGCCGATATTTTCACGATTGCAGCTAATCTCGCTGGAATCTGCGGAATCAGCGTGCCGTGTGGCTTCGCGGAGGTGGACGAGCATCGCCTGCCGATCGGTTTGCAGTTGTTAGGCAAACCGCTGGATGAAGCGCGCATTTTGCAAATCGCGCATGCCTACGAACGGAGCACAGACTGGCACAAGGCGCGGCCGCCCATCGCCGCGACGAAATGATTTGCCAAACACACAGGCAAGCGAGAGCGAGATCAAGAGCGCCTTCACTGTCATTCTGAGCGAAGCGAAGAATCTCGGTGCTTCCTGAGATGGAACTAGCTGAAATAACCAGAGATGTTTCGCCTCGCTCAACATGACAAACGTGAGGACTCCTCAACCGTGACGTTGTGGTCCACCTTAGATCGCCGATTCAAAAGCCCAGTCGCGCTTCACGGATTGCTTTGGACTTTTATCGCGATAGCGACAGTCTTCTCCGCGCTTCCGAGCCTGCGGTACCTCCGCGGCCACAGCATCTTTGATTACGAACTCTGGCACGCCACCGGCAAACATGTGCTGGCGGGCGATGAGATCTATTTCTTCCGCGCCGGGAAATACGATTTCATGTATCCGCCGCCATGCGCGCTCTTTCTTGCGGGCGCGAGTCTGCTTAGGCAAGGAGGATTAATTGTTCTTCTCGTCGCGATCAACTCGGTCGCCTGGTTTTACAGCGCGAAGTTGAGCGCTGTTCTCGCTGCAGGCAATCGAGGCATAACAAACTCATGGCTATACCTAATTCCGAGCCTGCTGGTGATTGTCTATATCTGGTCAAGTTATCACCTTGGTCAGCCGAACTTGGTTTTACTTGCCCTGATGCTTGGCGCTTTTGTTGCGCTGCGGACAAAACGCGAAATCGTGGCTGGCAGCCTCATTGCAGTCGCTGCTGCGATCAAAGCGTTTCCGGTACTTGCCATCATTTATCTCGTTTACCGGCGTTACTGGAAAGCAGCTGTTAGCCTTGTCGCGACGCTCTTGTTTTTGCTTTTCATCTTGCCGGCCCCGCTTCGAGGATTCGAACGAGGCTGGCACGACCTCGAGAAGTGGAGCGCTGGAATGTTGAAATACAGCGACGTGACCGTGGGGCAGCGTCCCATGCGCAGCTACACGTGGAAGAATCAATCACTCGTGGGCGTAAGCAATCGCCTGCTACGCCACGTAGATGCCGATGCTGCTTCGGCTCCGCACACACCAGTTTATGTAAACGTTGCGGATCTTAACTTTCGAGTCATCAACGCAATCATCATCAGCGTAGCGCTAGCTCTTGGCATCTTGTTTATCGCCGCGATGCCTCGACGCGACCTGCGAACAACAGAGACTGATGCGATCGAATTTGCTCTGCTCCTTTTACTGATGCTGATGGTCACGCCACTCTCCTTTGGATACTTTTATTCCTGGCTGATGCTGCCATTTGCCGTAGTAACCCAGCGAGTGTTCGCTGGAAAAGGCTCGACTATTTTGTGGTGGACCTTGTCAGCGCTAGCGTTGCTCGCTGTAGGCTTGATATTTCCGCGCGGTGCGCAGCTCTACGGCAATACATTTTTCGCCACGTTGCTGCTGTTTGTCGGACTGTCGATTGAGCTTTTGTGTTTCAAACAACAAACAGCTCACACGCGATCAGCTGGCGAGTTGCCTTCCTAAGCGGCAACGATCGGACTTTCCCGGCAGCAGATTTCTAATTTGTTCCCGTCAGGGTCCTCGAAGAAGAACGCGTAATAGCCCGGGCTGTACTCGACACAGATTTCCGGCCCTTCCAGATTTTTTCCGCCTGCTTGCCGCACCAGTTCTGCAATACGATCGACTTCGTCTCGCGTATCGGCCCAGAATGCGATGCGCGTTCCGTTCGGCTGGTGGTTCTTGTCCTCGTCAATCACGAAAAACTCCGACGGCTTGTCGATGCCTGCAGAATAAAAAGTATGGAAATCGCCGCCGGCTTCCGGGCGCGGCGACGGTTCGTGCCGTTCACGAACAAAACCGAGCTGCGGCAAAAATTGTCCGTAAAACTTAATTGCTACCTCCATGTTTTTCACTCGCAAATCAATGTGATCAAAGCAACGCGTTTTCATTTTCGGTTCTCTCTTCGGACCATCAGTTTCAACCCAGACCAGGTTTCATCAATCGCGCACACTTTTACATCGACAAATCCCAGCGGTAGCGCGACAGCGCGAACCACATCTTCTGTTACGTCAGTTGACACGCCGGATGATCTTTTTGGCCAGGAAACCCAAACTGGTCCGGTGTCGGCGATTTTCTCACGCAAGATCGCCAATTGCTTCTCCAATTCGCTGCGCTTGTTGATGAACAGGTGAACAAAACTCGAATCCGGCTTCAAATAGTCGGAAAAAGTTACGCCTTCGGGGATTGCACCCAGCAATCGACGATAGTTTGCTGGCTTGTTAATTGTGACAACGGTCAGACCCGGTTTGATTCCCAACTTCTGCGGTAGCGGTGTTCCTGAGTAACCGGCCATCGTCATTGTGTTACCAATCTGGCTTGGCTTTTTTTAGGGATTTTCCCAGTTTGCAGCAGCCTGAGTAAAAAAGTGAGACATCAAAATATCCGACTGTCGACTATGGAAACCAAATATACTGGATTAGTTTCCATGCTGTGATAAGACTACCATGAATATGAAACGGGCACACAAATCGCGGCCGCG
>Ga0137361_10001742_pt1 | contig 13652 bp, 11 predicted proteins | sample Mad1_80_16metaG_FD_104923 | JGI IMG/M metagenome (GOLD analysis project Ga0137361, IMG submission 104923) | Vadose zone soil microbial communities from Angelo Coast Range Reserve, California, USA - Mad1_80_16 metaG | ecosystem: Environmental > Terrestrial > Soil > Vadose zone | place: USA... | reverse complement strand
TTTGAAGGAGCCGGAACGCTGCAAGTTCTCAGCTTTCAAGTACACGTCGGCTCCCGTCATGTCGTGGAGCGTGCGCGATGGGGCAAGTAGGGTATGATGCAACAACGGCATGAGGAGTTTGTGCGCCTCCCAGATGTCGGCGATGGTGACCGGCATCGGCCCTGTATGGGCCCGATCTCCCTGTCCGGGGGACAGAGATTGGGCGCCCGCTTGCTCTTCGAGATCCTCTACTGCCTGGATAGTTTCACTGGCGGGATCTTGTTTTAGTGAACGCATGGCCTATACGATTTCCTTTCAGTCCCTCGCCGGACGCGACCACGGCGTCGTGGTGATATTTCCCTTGCCACGTTGCCTGGGTGCTACGCAATGGATTATAGCGTATCTGAGGAGAGGTGGCAATATGTTGTAAGTGTAGCAAGCAGCAAAAAAGCTGGCACCCGGCGGGTGCCAGCTTTTTTGCTGCTTGCTACACTTACTCTTTGGACCTGAAAATCTTCACTCGCCGGTACGGCTCTTTGCCGCGACTGCGCGAGTGCAGATTGTAGCGTGTCGCCATCTGGTGTTGCAGGCGGCGGATGTAGGCGTTGGCGGGCGCGAGCTCAGCCGTCGTCAGGCCCTTATTCAGCACCTGGTGGATGGCATCCTCGGTCTCCAGCAGCGCTCGCGTCGTTGGATCGTCCGACTCGTTGCTTTCGGCGAACTCCTCTTCGTCATCCATTGAGACATCGGTCGTTGGGATGTCGAAGATGCGGGCCAGGGCGTGTTGCATCTGGGAGACCGTGTTGTTCTTCAGGATAATGATGAGTTTGCGGTCCTGCTCGGCCTGCTGCAAACGTTCCGGCTGGCGGCGGTAATAGTTCTTCAACGTAATGACCGCGTCAGCCTCATGCTGATTGTTCGTGATCAGCACAGGTACCCGCAACTGGCGTGCTGATTGCGCCAGGCGGTCGCGATTGACGCCGAACGGATAGACACGCAGGGTTTGCAGATGTAGTAGCTGGGTCTCCTCCTCGGCCTCCTGGTATTGGTAGACCTTTTCGTCGATGAGTGGATGGTCGGTCGCTACAAACATGGCCGCGTTTTGATGTCCTACGTCAGCAGGCGCTGTCCCCGTAGGGGCCAGGGCCCGTATCTGTGCCTGACCGCGTGTGCGCATACGTTCGTTGCCACCACCGCCATAGGGACTCTGCTGCCCCACCTGGCGAATAGGCTTCCAGCCGTTAGCAGAACGGTCGAAGCTCGTGCTGGTCAAGTCCCGGTTCATCGCGCCTACTGAACGCGAAAAGCCCCCGACGCCCCAACTCGGCACCTCCATGCCACCGGCAGAGATGCGGCGTACTGTGACGCGACCGGTGATTTCATCGCGTGTGCGTTCCTCGGCACTCACAAGCTGTCCGCGCAGCATAGTATCCACGGTATCAGCGACATCGGGGTGCACAATCAGTTCCTGCCAACTCTGCTGTTCCACCACCACGTCAAATGTGGGCGGTGCTTTGCGCTCCAGGATACTCTTTTGCGTATGGCGCCGCCGCGCCTCTTCGTCGCCCAGAGTGACGGTTTGGATGCCGCCCACCAGGTCGGAGAGCGTCGGGTTGACGAGCAGGTTGTCCAGCGAGTTCCCATGAGCCGTGGCGATCAACTGCACGCCGCGTTCCGCAATGGTACGAGCGGCGGCGGCTTCCAATTCAGTGCCAATCTCGTCGATGATGATGACTTGAGGCATATGGTTCTCCACTGCCTCGATCATCACCGCATGCTGTTCTACGGTGCGGGCCACTTGCATGCGGCGAGCACGACCGATACCGGGGTGGGGAATGTCCCCGTCACCGGCGATTTCGTTGGAGGTGTCGACCACCACCACTCGTTTATTGGCTTCGTCCGCGAGAACGCGGGCTATTTCACGCAACAGGGTGGTTTTTCCCACACCTGGGCGACCAAGAATCAAGATGGATTGACCTTGCTCGACAATATCACGGATGAGGGCGATACTGCCGAGTACCGCTCGACCAATACGGCAGGTCAGGCCGACGACTTTCCCCTTGCGGTTGCGCAGTGCGCTAATGCGGTGGAGGGTGCGCTCAATACCGGCGCGGTTATCGTCGCCAAATTCGCCGATACGCTCAACCACGTACTCCAGGTCGGCATAGGTCACTGGCTGAGTACTCAGGATCACCTCCCCTTCTGGGAAGCGGCCCTCGGCCAGGCGTCCGAGGTCCATTACGATCTCCAGCAGTTCGCTTCGGTTCTCGAGCCGATTGACCGCGTCGTGGATGCTGGGCGGGAGTGTCGCCAGCAGAGCCTCCAGATCGTCAGTGATCGCTTGTTGCATAGGCAGTTCTATCACCTCGTTGTTTGGCGAGAGTTGACCGTCCCCAGGCCTTTCACGCCATAGGCCGCTCTTTGCTCGAGTGCGGGGACCATGCGCGGTTTCATAGCTAGTAAAGCCAGATGGCGCACGAGCAAGACCCTGGTTCCGATATGCTCAAAACCAGTGGTCCGCAGAGCGGTGATAACAGAAGATTCGTACTCCCGCACCTGAGAGTAGATGCAGCGTACACTTCCAGACAAGACCCGTCGCATGCCAAATTGCAAGAGAGGTTCCGCAAGTTCAGCATGTTCCGGGTGAACGATAAGAGAGAGTAGGTGCGGGGCCGAGCCATGACCTCGGCGTACCTGCAACCACGCTCCTAAACGAACACCCAGGTCACACACGTAGTTCTCATGCCCTCGTAACGAAATGGGCAAGCGGTGTAATGACCCGACGTGTAGCTTAGCAAAGTCCTCACTGTTCTCCAACAACTCTGCCATTTGCACCCGGTGCGGGGTGACAGAGCGATAGAGTTGGTGCAATCCCCACACGTGATGACGATTCCAGCGTCGTAGAGAAGGGAGGTCGGGTTCGGGTACTGGCCAGGGCCCTGCCTGCTCCCCATGGGGGTCATAGACGTAGGTCAATTCACGGGCATAGCGTTGAAACCCGGCGCGCTGGAACAGTTCCATTTCTGGAATTTCGTCCTCGACCTTGGCAAAGATACGTAGGATGCCGTGGGTGACTGCCATTTCCAGCATGTATTCGAGGAGTACCGTCAAAACTTCGTCGCTGGAAACGCTGCGATGCACCATTGAAGCAAGGTAAGAGAGGTCCCACATCAGACGTGAAGGGCGTTCTTGCACCTGAGCAAAGCCCAGGATACGCCAATGGTCCTCACAAATCCATGTGCGCGAGGCAGGGTTGAGCGGGAGAATATTGCGCACAACCGATGGCAAGGGAACACGATTCTCAACTGGTTCAAGCCAGCAGACAAAGTTTGCGATCTCGTGCTGCTTACTGCGAGCGCGACGATCCATAGAGTAGATGATGCCCGGCAAATCAACGTATAGTACCGGTCGTATCATCTAATGCTCCCGCGCCTTGCGTCAAGGCAGTTTATGTCTTGACGCTCTGTACTATGTGGAGAAAGTAGTGATGAAAACGCAGATCTCCTGCTACCTCGGGATGAAATGCAGTGCCCAGTAGGTGTCCTTCGCGGACGGCAACGATGGTTCCATCGTCGAGCGTCGCCAGCACTTCTACCTCTGGACCAACTGACTCAATCGCTGGTCCGCGGATGAAGAATGCATGGAACGGCGCTTCGCCTAACACAGGCACAGTTAGATCGGTTTCAAAACTTTCCCGCTGACTCCCAAACGCATTACGCCGAACTCGGATATCCATACAGGCCAGCAATGGTTGACCGGCCAGGGCATTATCCGTCTCACGCGCTAATAAGATCAATCCTGCACAAGTTCCCCAAACGGGGAAGCCATCACGAATCTTCTGTTGCAACACCTCATCCAGGCCGTACATCACCATCAATTTGCCGATGGTGGTACTCTCACCTCCTGGTATAATTATACCATCTAATTGGGTCAAATGTTGAGGGAGTCGCACGGCTTTGCCTTCGACTCCCAACTCGGCCAACATCTTGAGGTGCGCTTCAAAATCACCCTGCAATGCTAATACGCCGATACATAGCTTTGGGTTGTAATTTTCCTGCATGCATCACCATCCGCGCCGGGCCATCAGTTCCTTTTCCGGCAAAGTGTCCAGGTTGATACCCACCATCGGCTCACCAAGATTTCTCGATACCTCCGCCAAAATGTGAGGGTCCTCGAAGTGCGTGGTTGCGCGCACGATGGCCTTTGCGCGTGCGAGCGGATTACCGGACTTGAAGATGCCAGAGCCGACAAAGATGCCCTCTGCGCCCAAGCGCATCATGAGAGCAGCGTCAGCGGGAGTGGCAACACCGCCTGCCGAGAAGTTGACCACGGGCAATTTGCCGGTGCGAGCGATGTCGCACACCAGCTCGTATGGTGCACCCAGATTCTTCGCCTCGGTCATCAACTCTTCTTCGGGCAGCATCTGGAGGCGGCGAATACCGCCCATGATGGCACGCATGTGACGTACGGCCTCAATAACATTGCCTGTGCCTGCTTCTCCCTTGGTGCGTATCATAGCCGCGCCCTCGCCAATGCGCCGGAGCGCCTCGCCCAGGTCGCGTGCACCGCACACAAAGGGTACGGTGAAGAGGTGTTTGTTAACATGGAAGTGCTCATCGGCCGGTGTTAGCACTTCTGACTCGTCAATGCAATCGACGCCAATGGCCTGGAGAATCTCGGCCTCGACGAAGTGTCCAATGCGGCATTTGGCCATGACCGGAATGGTGACGGCTTCTTTAATCTGGATAATCAGTTCGGGGTCACTCATGCGAGCAACGCCACCCTGCACTCGAATGTCGGCGGGCACACGCTCCAGCGCCATAACCGCGGACGCTCCGGCCTCTTCTGCGAGACGCGCCTGGTCAGCGTTGACGACATCGCAGATAACTCCGCCTTTGAGCATTTCTGGAAAATTGCGTTTGACTTGTATCGTTCCTGTTTGTTTCTGCACGATTCCTCGCCTCCTAATCTATGTTTGTATATCATCATATCACATGTGCATAAGGCATCGCCAGAGCCAAGTAGGGGCGAGGAGGCCAGCCAGTTCCAGAGTGGCGCTAGCAGAGTCATAGGCTGAGCGCCCGTTCAAGGGAAGCCATTAGCAGTAATAGTCGGGGGCTTTCTTGAGCGTTTGCCATTGCTCGCCATCATGCCCAAAGATGATCAAGGGCACCTGCTCACGTTGGACCAGATCGAGCAATTTGCGTGTACTGGCGCGGAGCATCTCCTCATCCTCGTCACGAGGACCTGCCTCTCTATCAGGGGTGAAGGATCTCTGCTGAGCGACCGCATCAATGGTGAGGAGTACTGGACCGGTTTCGGGAAGACGCAGCAGAACCGACTGGTGTCCAGGCACATGTCCGCTGGTTTCAATCAGTTCTAGTCCGGGGAGCAGTTGTGTATCACCTTCGACCAGCCGGTAACGCAAGGCGGGGTGAGCCCATTGTGAACGCGTGGCCGCGAAGCGCATGTACCCACTGCGTGCTAGCTCGTAGTGTTGACGTTGCACGATCAGTTCAGCATGCGTGAATGCAGCATGATAGCCTGCATGGTCCGGGTCGAAATGGGTACAAATGAGCAGATCGATATCGCCGGGATGCAAGCCAAGCTGTGCGAGCTGCTCTAGCACATTTTGTCCCATCACGGGCATCGGCACTCCCGGCGGCGGTTGCGCGCCCTCGGGCAGGCCGCTATCAATCAGGATGTTGGTGCCGTCACCGGTTTGAACGAGATAACAGACGATGGGTATGTTGATTTGTGGCAAGGCTGCTACCTGCATCAGATAGAGCCGCTGTGGGGCAGCGATATTCGTGGTCATGCGGTAATCCTTTCTCCTCTCTAAGAGGCACTTTGCACCACTGCTGTCTACAAACAAGAGGATACACTACCCTGTGGAGCCATCGGAGGATCGTAAGGGCGTTACCTGTCCCTCAGACAGGGTGTCCTTGGAGTCTCCCTGGCCATTCGCTGTACCGTTCACTTCTTTTACTTCTGCCTCTGATCTCTTAGTATCGCTGTTGCTCGCTGGCTCTGCGGCCGGTGCTTCCTCCACTTCTGCCTCCGATCTCTCACTGTTGCTCGCTGGCTCTGCGGCCGGTGCTTCCTCTATCTCTGGCGTCTCACCTGCTGTTGCCAGTGCCGGTTTGGGTTTCTGCGGAATACCGTACGTCGCAGCTACCTCACCCGGCGGGACGGGCTTTGAATAGCGCAGTATCAGGTAGGTGATGGGCAGCAGGACGAGAAACAGGACCAGCGAGGTCCACTGAGCCTGTTTCAGACCCCAGTTCAGGCCAAGGAAGCTGACGATGAGATTGTCACGGGTGAAGAAGAGGGCGAACTGTGTGATGCAGTAGCCGAAGAGGTAGACCAGCATGAGCACCCCTGGCCGTCTCAGGCGACGGGCGAGGTAGAGCATCAACAGCAACAACACGATGTTGGTGAGCAGTTCGTAAATGGAGGCCGGTTGTACGGGCACATTGCAGGTAGCCGGGTTGAGACAGGCCCAGCTATTAGAGTTCTGGTAGACCGTTGACCAGGGGAGAGTACTCCGGTAGCCGATGATGTCGCCGTTGATGATGTTACCAATGCGTCCGAAGATTTGCCCGGCTGCTGCAAACAGGACCCCGGCGTCCAGAGCCACCAGGGGATTGATGCGTTCGACTCGCGCCCGCCAGAAAATGGTGGGGATGACGAGGAAGATGGCCCCGAAAAAGGCCATACCACCTTCCCAGGTTGCGAGGATGTGTTGGGGTTGTGCCAGATAGTACGACACAAAGTTCGGTTGCTGGACTACGAAGTAGAGGCGCCCACCGATGAGTCCGGCTGCGACAGACCACCAGAGGATACGATAGACCATGTCCTGGTTCATGCCCTTGCGTGCGGTATAACCGTGAATGACTCGCAGGCCGATGACGATGCCTACGACGTACATTAACCCATACCAGCGCAGTGCTAATGGTCCCAGGTAAACAATGACGGGATTGATGTTAATATAGATATAGGGTGGGCCAATGCGCAACCAACCCCAATCGATGAGATAGGCGAGTACAGGGAGAATTCCCATAAGTCAACTCCAATGCTGCTAGATAATTGACGCTTCTTTCTCCCCTATCATAGTATGCTTCAGCATTCTGCGCAAGTGGGTGATCTTCGGATCAGGGCTATGTAAAAGTCGCGTTTCGTTGTCTTTCCTCGCGCCTTCGGCGCTCGCTGAGAAGAATGGTTGAGATGGGAACAGGCTTCCAGCCTGTTCCCATCTCAACCATTCTTCTCAATGCCGGCCCGCGCGCGGGCCGGCATTGAGCCAAAGGACGACTTTTACGTAGCCCTGTCTTCGGATAATGGCCTATTTGGCCCGTACACGAAAAATACAACGTTAAGGAGTATACCACCAGGATTGAAGCGGCTTGTGACCAACCTGGCGATGTTGGTCAAAGAGGTAGCCGCTTTCGACCTGATACAGAGAGCCAGGGTGTTGTGTAACGCAGGGCCATAAATGTGCTATGCTCTTTACAGACCGGAAATGACGACGTTTCCGATCAATATTCCAGAGAAGGAGATGGTTGCTTATGGCTAAACATGCACCCGGTCAAAGTGTATACGAGCGGTACCTGCGTACTGAGGAGCTGCTCTCACTGCAAAAACCGGAACATGAGTTAGTGCACCATGATGAATTACAATTTCAAGTCGTACACCAGGTCTTTGAATTGTGGTGGAAAGAGAGCGCCTTTGAGCTACGAACCATTCGTACGTTGCTGCAGCACTATAACCTCCCGCCTGCACTGCACCTGTTGCAGCGTGTCATACGGACGCAATACCTGTTGTTGGATAACCTGCGCATGCTGGAAACCATGACTCCGTGGGATTTTCATGGCTTCCGCAAGGCACTCAACGATGGCGCGGGTACCGATTCACCGGGCTTTCATGCCTTGATGACCATCTCACCGCTACTGTGGGATGATTTTCAGGCGTTCTTGCAGCATGAGCAGGTTACGTTGGTCGATGTCTATATGCATACCGACCGCTATCCGCTACCATTGGCGTTTGCTGAGGCGCTAATCGACTATGATGAGGTGTTTCAACTGTTCCGTGCCCAGCATTTCAAGCTGGCGCAGCGTATGATCGGCCCTGGCGCTATCGGTACCGGTGGCACACCGATGGAAGTGCTGGAGCGCACCCTCAAGGATGTGTTTTACCCAGAACTGTGGCAGGTACGCAACCAGTTGACCGATATCGCCAATAAGCAAGGATTGCTTTGATATAATAAGGAATTCCCCACGATAAATCGGGGGACTACGCCAGGGCCTGGAACATGTAACAGTTGAACTGCACAGCCCGCTGCAAGTCTTCAAGGCGGATATGTTCGTTGGGAGCGTGTGCGCCGCTGGCCCAGTAGCTGGCATTGCCTGGAGCGCTTAGACCGGGGACGCCAACATGGCGGCGTAAGGCACCCAGCAGTGGCAGCGTCCCCCCGATGATGGGCGACACCGATGGGCGTTTGCCAGCAAAGGTCTCTGCAATGTGAAAAATGCGTTGGACGAGCGGGGCATCGATCGGCGTCACAACCGGCTCCGCAGCGGCGAAGGTGGTAATCTGAATGTCGTCATAGCCTTCAGCCGCCAGGTGAGCACGCAGCTTCGCCAGGATATCGTGCGGGTCCTGGTCGGGCACCAGGCGGAAGTCAATTTTCGCGCTCGCCTTTGCCGGCAGAACGGTCTTCGTGCCTTCTCCGGTGTAACCGCTCACCAGTCCCGCGATATTACAGGTGGGAGCGAAGGCAGCGCGTTCGCGCAACGCCATGCCCGTCAAGTTGTCCACGAAGTGTTCCACCTTATAGGTTTCCCGCAACTGTGCCTCCGTATCCGTCTGATCGGCCAGCGCTGCCAGTTGAGCCTGTGATGGCTCTTGTACCGCGTCGTAGAAGCCAGGGATGCGGACACGTCCTTCCGGTGTGCGGAGTGTAGCAAGTGCCTGAACCAGTCGCCAGGCGGCGCTCGGTAAAATAGGAGCAAGACCAGAGTGAGCATCAGTGCCGGTACTCTGCACATCCAGTTGCACGTAGAACAGGCCTTTGGTGCCAAGTGTTAAGACTGGACGGCCTGCTGGATCGAAACCCGATCCTTCCCATAAGCATCCATCGGCTTGCAAGAGCGGGGCATAGGTTGAAGCTAGCGCTTCAAAATGTGGACTGCCGACCTCCTCTTCGCCTTCGATAATCCAGCGCAGGGTAATCGGCAACTCCCCATAGGCAGCCCGCAGAGCGCGGATCGCTGCCAGGCGGGCAGCAATCTCGCCCTTGTTGTCGCTTGCGCCACGGGCATAGAGCTTGCCATCGCGCACTGTTGGCTCAAAGGCAGGCGAGTGCCAGAGTTCGAGCGGTTCAGCGGGCTGGACATCATAATGGTTGTAGAGCAGGATCGTGTAATTGCTGCGGCCCGGTAATTCCCCGTAGATCGCCGTTGGCGCACCTTCGGCCAGGAGACGCCGTGTACGAAATCCGGTTTCGCGCAGCAGCGCTTCGGTGAGGTCGGCCATCTCTGCCATGCCTAGACCCTGGGCCGCCACGCTCGGTTGCCGGCAGAGTTGTTCAAGCAGGGCTTGCGCTTCACCTGCATGGTTTTCGAAATAGGATGTTAATGCGTTTGTGTTGGTCATTGTAAATCCTTCTACCTGGTACCCGTTTCCTGGTACCCGCACGGGCATTGCAACCAGCTAAATTAAAACTTCACGTCTGTTTCTTCACTGCTATCTCCTTCAATGCTATCCAAGGGAGTTCCCGCTGTCAAGACAATTTGAGATCAAAAGTAACTATGAAAAAGAGTCATGCGCCTGCGGCGCACCACACCGGATGAAACCGAGGCTTCCAGAAGAAGTTGTTGGCAAGCAAGCACGCCGGGCGAAGCGATGGCGTAGATACATCGAGTGGCGCGCCGTCAGGCCTGGCACCCACAAGGGCCCCCCACGTCCACCCAGCCGCCCCGTGCCACTACATTTTGGGGGACGCCGCCCTCCCACCAGACGTAGCACGGTTAACAGACTTCTCCGGTTAGGCCTGGGTCCGGTAGGGCAGGTCAGCGGCAGTCAGGCCTTCGAGCGCCATTCCGAAAGGAACGCCCTCGGCAAGGCGTCGCCGAAGACGCTGGTTGAGGGTCTGGCGCTGGAGGTTGCGGTATAGGTCAGGCTTTGCGGCCAGAGTGTGCGCGATTTCCAGGCCGCGCGCGAGTGCCTGGTCGTGCGGCAGGACCTCGGTCACGACACCCCAACGCTCTGCGGTTTGCGCATCAATAGTCTCGCCGGTCCACAGTAGCCACTTGGCACGCACTAGGCCGACTACCTCTTCCCAGACGACCTGGAGGCCATCGCCGGCGGTGATGCCGAACGCGGGGTGCGGGAAGTCACCGTAGGTGGCTCGCTCGGACGCGATGTGAATGTCCGCCAGGAGCAGGTACTCGGAATGGACGGTGGCCGGACCGTTGGCAACACCAATGACGGGGAAGGGAAGGTCGAGCAGGCGCTGGAGGATGTCGGTTCCCTCGCGGCGGAGCTTCTCCCAGTGCGCGGGCTTGAAGATTTCGCCGAGGCTTTCTCCGTCGATGGAATCCATGAAGGTATCTCCCGTGCCGGTGATGACCAGTGCGCGGTTATCGCGGTCGAAGGCGATCTCCTCAAGAGCGCGGGGCAGATCCTCGTGGGTCTGGCCCGTGAAGGTGATCGGTCCGCCGTTGGTGTGGAAACGCAGAGTCAGTACGCCGTCATCCGTGCGCTCGAAAGCGAGGTTTTCGTAGCGAGTGAAGTAGCTCGGGGCGGTGGAGTTGGTGGTCATTGTCTTTCCCTTTCGAAAGAATACATGTACGCTATGCCATCACTAATTGGACCATTTAGTCCATTTTAACATATGTGGACCGAAAAGTCCAGTGCGTGATATACTGAAGAAAAAAGGAGGAAGGATCATCCCATGTCTACCGAACCGCAAACCCCACGAGGTCGCAGCAGTCGTGAGCGTATCCTGTCGCAAGCGGCTCAACTTATCGGTGATCGGGGTGTGAGGGGCACCAGCCTCGATGACATTCGTGTGGCTGCTTCAGCCAGTAAAAGCCAGCTCTATCATTACTTTTCGAATAAAGAGGACCTGGTCCAGGAGGTCATCAGGCGGCAGACAAGCAATGTTCTCGATGCGCAGCAACCGTTGCTCGATCATCTCGACAGTTGGGAGAATCTGAAACGCTGGTCGGCTCTCCTGATTGCGCTGCAAGAAGAGCGACAGTGTGTCGGAGGATGCCCGATTGGATCACTGGCCAGTGAATTAGCCGATCATGACCAGGCTGCTCGCCTGGCTCTGGCCCGCTCCTTTGACCAATGGGAACACTACCTGGTTGAGGGCTTCACTCGTATGCAAGAACGGGGCGATTTGCGTGATGATGCTGACCCGGCTGAACTCGCCGTCGCCGTCATGACCAGTTTGCAGGGTGGCCTCCTCCTAACCCAAACCCGCAAGACCACCTCTCCGTTACAGATCGCCCTCCACGCGGCATTGACCTATGTTCGATCTTTTGCATCCAGACCTGAAGCTTCTTGAGGGAGAAGAAACAGTCTGCGTCAGCCCGAGCATGGTGCGCAAGGTCAGGATGGTCTGTCCAAAGGCGTAGTCTCGATGGCGGTACGAGGATCTCTTCATGGACGTGCTCTTTCCAAATGCCCCCAAAAACGCAGCGATGGGAAGCAATGGGAGGTGCAAATGCCACCCTGGAATGTAACCCTGTGTCCGGTGACTTTGAATAATCTGACCAGTATACTCCCACTATAGACGATAATCTCACCCAAGGCAAGGTCGCCATGAGGAGCTTTGGGGCTATTTAAAAGTCGTGTTTCGTTGTCTTTCCTCGCCGCACGTGCTCGATAAATCGGCACTCTACTACGGCGCTCGCCGAGAGGAATTGTCGAGGTGGTGGCGAGCTGAAAGCCCGCCACCACCTCGACAATTCCTCTCAAAGTCGGCCCGCAATCGGGCCGACAGGAGCAAAAGGACAACTTTTAAATAGCCCTGGAGGAGCTTATCGCCACACGACCGGAAAAGCAAGGATGCCGTTTCGCCAACCACATGACGTACTCTATAACTCGTAGCGAGGAGGGAGAACGATGACTACCAGGATCTGGCTAGAACCTGAGGCGCAAGCGTTCGCGGACGCTGCGGCCAAGCCACCCTTTCTGTTCACCCTTGGTGCCCAAAAGGGACGGATCGCCCTCGATGAGGCGCAAGCGGGCCAGGTGAACAAGCTACCGGTCGACATCGAGGATCTCACGATTGCAGACGGCCCTAGCGAGCAGGTCGCTCTGCGCATCCTGCGGCCACCGCACGCGCAGGCTCTGCTGCCCGTCATCGTCTACATCCACGGTGCCGGCTGGGTGTTCGGCAGCAAGCAGACGCATGACCGGCTGGTGCGCGAACTCGCAGTCGGAGCCGAGGCCGCGGTCGTATTCCCTGAGTACCGTCTCTGCCCCGAAGCCAGATACCCAACGGCCATCGAGGAGTGCTATTCGGTGGTGCAATGGGTCGCTGAGCACGGGCTGGAGCGTGGGATGGATCCAGAGCGTCTCGCCGTGGCTGGCGACAGCGTCGGAGGCAACATGGCGGCAGCGGTCACGCTGCTGGCCAGGGAGCGTGGGGGACCGGACATTCGGCTCCAACTGCTGTTCTACCCGGTGACCGACGCGGCCTTCGACACCGCGTCCTACCACCAGTTCGCCGAAGGCTACCACCTGCGTCGCGACGCGATGATGTGGTTCTGGGATCAGTACACGCGCCACCCGGGTGAGCGCAATGAGATCACTGCCTCGCCGCTGCGAGCCAGTACGGAGCAGTTGCAAGGGCTCCCGCCGGCGCTCGTCATCACCGCCGAGGCGGACGTGCTGCGCGATGAAGGGGAGGCCTATGCCAACAAACTGCGGGAGGCCGGGGTCCGCGTGATGGCTGTACGGTTCCAGGGGACCATCCACGACTTTGTCATGTTGAATGCCCTGGCCCACACCGCGGCAGCGCGTGGAGCGATCGCCCTTGCCACTGCCTGGCTGCGCGCGGGATTCTCGACTCGGCTCGTTTGAACGAGCTTCGTTGCATCATGGCCAACCGGCGCGAAACGCGCAGAAGTGAGACAACGACATGAAAGCGATTCGTATCCATGGCTGTGGCGGTCCAGATCAGCTCGTGTATGAATAGGCAAGATCACCCATCGAAAGGAAAAGAGTGGTATGAGTTCGCTTGCAGGAAAAGTGGCTGTCGTGACCGGTGGCAATAGTGGGATTGGCCTGGCGACGGCCAGAGCCTTTCACGCCAATGGAGCCAAAGTCGTGATTACAGGACGCGACCCTGGGACCCTTGAAGAGGTCGCTCGACAATTGGGTCACAATGTTCTGGCGGTTCCAGCGGATGTCACGAAGCTCAGTGAGATTGATCAGTTGATGGCTCGTACACACGAGACATTTGGCAAACTTGATATCCTGTTTGTCAACGCAGGCATTTACAAAGGGGCTCCTCTGGAAGAGGTGGATGAAGGCGCTTTTGACGAGATGCTGCATGCCAATTTCAAAGGGGCGTATTTCACCGTCCAGAAGGTTCTCCCCTTTTTCACTGATCCGGCCTCGATTTTTTTCAATGGCTCGGTGAACGCTCTTCCGGT
>Ga0137361_10001740_pt1 | contig 13656 bp, 8 predicted proteins | sample Mad1_80_16metaG_FD_104923 | JGI IMG/M metagenome (GOLD analysis project Ga0137361, IMG submission 104923) | Vadose zone soil microbial communities from Angelo Coast Range Reserve, California, USA - Mad1_80_16 metaG | ecosystem: Environmental > Terrestrial > Soil > Vadose zone | place: USA... | reverse complement strand
AGTCAACGATGTTGATTTGTCTGGGTGGAAGGTGATCATCGGCGGTTCAGCCCTGCCAAAGGGCCTGGCGAAGCTGGCTCTGGACAAGGGGATCGATGTGTTCGCTGGCTATGGTATGTCGGAGACTTGCCCGATCGTGTCATTGGCTCAACTGAAACCAAGCATGACAGAAGTGGGCGAAGACAAGGAAATTGAATACCGAACGCGGGCAGGTCTCCCGGCCCAGCTAGTAGATCTGCGCATCGTTGATGACCAGATGCAAGACGTGCCACATGACGGGAAGACAAGTGGGGAAGTCGTTGTCCGAGCACCATGGCTCACCCAGGGCTACCTCAACGACCCGGCCAATTCCGAGAATCTCTGGCGTGGCGGCTATCTGCACACCAACGATATCGGCACGATCGATCCCGAAGGGTATCTGCTAATCACTGATCGGATCAAAGATGTGGTCAAGAGCGGCGGCGAGTGGATTTCTTCTCTGGCGATCGAAGACATCATTTCTCAACACCCAGAGGTCAGTGAGGTGGCGGTCATTGGCATAGCAGACGAGAAATGGGGAGAGCGCCCGCTGGCCCTGATCGTGTTGAAGCAGGAGAGCGTAAGCGTGGTCACGGAGCAGCACATCCAGGCCCACGTCAAAGTATGGGCAGACCGGGGGACTATCTCAAAATGGGCGGTGCCGGAAGTTCGCTTTGTGGACAGCCTGGAGAAGACCAGTGTTGGTAAGCTCGACAAGAAGGTCTTGCGCCAGAAGCACGGAAAGTCACATTGAGGACGTGCTCGATAAATCGGCCACCTACGGTGATGCTCGATAAATCGGCATTCTCCTAAAGAGGGGCAGCAACACCTTGCTTCTGCCTTGCCCCAAGCAAAATTTACCATCCTAGAACAAGAAAGGAAAGCGGCAGCAGCAATGCAGAGCCGGAGGAAACGATGAAGAAGCAATGGATACTCGACAAGACCGTCAGGCACGCGATCGAGGAGACGTGGGCGGCCTTCTCCGTAGACGGCAACACACACAACCCGGCCCTGTGTCTTGTGCGCCTGGCCGACCTGGCACGCTCGAATGCCTTCCTCTGGACGGAGGCCGGGCTCCAGGTGCAGGAACACGCCACGCGCGTGGTCCCGGTAGGTCAGTCCCTTGCGCGCGCCCTGGTGCTGGCCACCGTCGCCGCGGATATCTTCGTCGGGTATACAAACCTACGCGAGCGTGCGAAGTGGTTGCCTTCTCTAGTACAGCCGCGGGACTGGGAGTTGCAGCACCAACGCAGCGCGAACCGGGTGCTGGAGACGGCCGCCTCGCTCGGCGGGGCGCTGATTAAAGCTTGCCAGTTCGCCTCCACGCGCCCCGACCTGCTCCCGGCCGTCTACATTCGCACCCTGGCCCCCCTGCAGGATAGCATGCCGCCGCGCTCCTGGTCGGAGGTAGAGAAGGCCATCACCCGCGAGCTGGGTCGGCCTCCAGCAGACGTGTTTGCGGACATCGAGCGGGAGCCGGTCGCGGCCGCTTCGATTGCACAGGTGCATCGCGCGCGCTTGCACGACGGGCGGGAGGTCGCCGTCAAGGTGCAATACCCGGATATCGAGAACCTGGTGGCGACGGACCTGGCAGTGCTGGAGCAGGTCGTCAAGGCGATTGCGAGGCTTGTGCCTGCGATCCAGCTCCAGCCGATCATCGACTACCTGAAGGAGACGCTGCCGCTAGAACTCGACTTCACGCACGAGGCCGAGTCGATGGCCAGCCTGCGCGCGGCGCTCGCGTACCGCCCAGATGCGCTTGTGCCAGAGGTTCTTCCAGAACTGAGTACCGAACGCCTGCTCGTGATGGAGTACATGAAGGGCATCAAGATTACGGACCGTGAGGCCCTGGAGCAGACGGGTATCTCCCCACACGAGGTTGCGCGGCTGCTCAATGATCTCTACGCAGACCAGATGCTGCACCTGGGCATCCTGCACGCAGACCCGCATCCCGGCAACCTGCGCGTGCAGCCTGGCCCGCGCCTGGTGCTGCTCGACCACGGACTGACCGTTCCCCTGGCTCCCTCGCTCGTCGCCTCACTCAAAAGGATGGTACAAGCGCTCAGCGTCGGCGATTTCAACGAACTCACCAGTGCGCTGGCCGATGCCGGACTCAGACTCGAGGGAGAGGTGGACATCACTACCCTGCTGAACCTGGTCGGGGTGCTTCTCGGCAAGGACCAGACAGGCGAGAGCGGGGAAGAGAGCGATGCGTTCGATGTCGGCATGCAAATCGGCAAGAGCATCGGCACCATTCCCACCGATTTGATGCTGGTTGGGCGTGCTCTCGGCATGCTCGACGGCATCACCAAGCAACTTGACCCGGACATGGATACCATCGAGATTGTCGCACACTACGCAAGGAATTCCCCACGATAAATCGGGGGCACATGACGTGCTCGCTAAATCGGCCCGCTACATAAATCCGCATTCTACTGTAGCGGGCCGATTTAGCGAGCACGTCCTTTCTTCAAGGAGAACGATCATGGAAGACAAAAAAGTCGCTGACGCTGCCTGGACGCTGCTTACTGTGATAAGAAGCGTTGGATGGAGCATGAAAACAGGGAATGTCTGTCCCCCTACGCGTTCTGTTCCCCAACCACATGCCCTTCACTTTTCGGCTGCTCGGACGCAGGGGTGGAGGGTTGTAACCATCCCGGTTGGGGATTCCAGCCGATGGCGAGCACCAGTGGCTGCCGATCAGCTGTCAGTGCAACGACGCTCACAGAAGCATTGTCGATCCACAGGGATCTCGCCCGTCCTGCCTCCAGACCGAGGTAGTGCGCCAGCAGTAATTTGATGACATCGGCATGCGCGACGAAGGCAGGGCAGGAACCCGTTGCATCCTTCTTGAGCCAGCGTTCAACAGCTGCCACGACGCGCTGTTCGAGCTCGGGAAACGTCTCCACATCCTGGGGTGCTACCGTAGGATTGCGGACAAAGGCCTTCCATGCGGCATCACTTTGAAAGAGGTCATCGCGGTTCTGCCCCGACCAGTGACCCAGGTCGATGTCCATCAGGTCAGGCTCGAGCTGAATGGTGAGCGCTCGTCCCTGAGCAAGGTACTCGGCCGTTTCAACGGTACGTGCCAAGGGGCTGCTGATAATGGCGCTGAGCGGGAGCACCGTTAGGGCTCCCGCCAGACGTTGTGCCTGCGCTCGCCCTGTCGCAGTCAGTTCAATTCCTGGCAACTGTCCCGGGAGACGATGCTCGACATTCCAGGTCGATTCCCCATGTCGAATAAGTAGCAGCAGGTGTTTCATTGCAGTCGGTGTACTTTCACTCTGGAAATGTGACCGCTGATCCAGCGGCTAGGCACCCATGGCCTCGAGTTGGAGGGCACTTCTCCTCTCCCTGTATAGTCATTACTCTCTCGTCATACGAGCAGTCTACCACACAGCGCTCCTACATGTCGCTGTGGTATGAGAAAGCGGTTTGATATGAGTCATACCTGGAATATCTTGGGGTCTTTATAAGACCGACTCAGGCAACTGTTTTCGAACATCTCCTTTGGGTGATCTTCCAGAGAAAGTTCTGAAGGTTTTACTATGATATCATTGCGGAAAGTCTATCACGCTAAGATAGTTCATCTATCTGCGCTGTTACTCACGCTGTTCTTTTCGCTCACGTCACTGGTCAGTTGTAATCAGCCCGCGCCTCCTCAGTATACGTCGATCAGTCTGGGCATCCCGGCGGCGGCGCTGCAATCACCTGTGAAGGGTCCATTGCCGGCTTCGACGCTTTTGTATGTTGGCGTCACTTTCAAAATCGATCCCCGGCTGCTCGACCAGGCTAATGCGCAAAAGCTCCAACCCGGGCAGAGCTCCAGCCAGGAGCAATTTGGGAACCTCTCGGTGAGCTTTCCCGCCAGTGACCCGTGGGCTGTATCGGTCGGCGGTACAGAGCTGTCTGTCAATGACCAGCACAACCGCACAGATGAGGTGGCGTGGTCGAATGGTCTGAATCCTTTCTATCTCGGCCTTACTTTATCCTCAACCGCTCCCAACGCTCGCAGCGTGGCTCGCTGCGCCTCCGTCAGTCCCTTCACCCCGCTGATATCGAGTCGCTCGTAGGGCCGGTCGCGCCGCAGCGTCCGCAGCAGCTCGCCGCTCTCGAGACCCCACACAGTGATAACACTATCATCACCGCAACTGGCCAGCCTCCGCCCATCCGAGCTGATCTTGAGCGACTGGATCGCACCCTGATGCCCCTTTCGTACCCTCACACACTCCCCGCTCTGCACGTTCCACCAGCGGAGCATGCCGTCGCTGCCGCCACTGACCAGCAGCGCTTCCGTCGGACTCCAGGCGAGCGCGTACACCATCGCGCTCGGCTCGCTCAAGGCCTGCAAGCGCTCCCCACTGTGCGCAGCCCAGACGAAGAGCTCCCCACTCCCTCTGCCCCCGCCACCACTGGCCAGCCGAGTTCCATCGGGACTCCAGGCCACGCTCATGACGTTGCCACAATGCCCTTGCAGCGAAGCTCTTACCGTGCCGTCCGAGGCATCCCACAGGAAGACGCTGCCATCATCGCCACAACTGGCTAGACGCGTCCCGTCCGGACTCCACGCGACACGACGGATCCTGGTTTGCTGCCCACGCCCGACCCACCGGCAGGTGCCTGTGGTCACATCCCACACCTGTACTCCATGTTGAGAGCTCCCACTGGCCAGCCACTGCCCACCCGGACTCCACGCCACGCCCAAGAAGATGGTGTCGACGTGGTCGGGGTCTCGCAAGATCTGCACAGCGGCGCCCGTGGTCGCATCCCACAGCCGGACAGCATTGTCCCACCCGCTACTGGCAAGAAACCTCCCATCGGGACTCCAGGCCACCCCATACACCAGGTAGCGATGGCCGCGCAGCAGCCTGTGCGGCGTCCTGCCGGTACTATCCCAGATGGTCACCAGCATATCCGTCCCTGCGCTGGCGAGCTGTATGCCATCGGGACTCCAGGCCACGTCGTAGAGCGAGACCGCGTAGCCCTGAATGATATGCACACACTGCCCACTCTCCATCTCCCACACCCGCAGGGTGCCATCATCGCTCCCACTGAGCAGGCTGCGGCTGTCAGGCGTGAAGGCGATATCGTACACACCAGCGCTATGCCCGTGCAGCGCCATCCGGTAGCTGCTCCTCTCGACGTCCCACAGCCAGATCGTTTGGTCAAGGCTGCAACTGGCCAGGATGCGCCCATTCGGGCTCCAGGCTACGGCCCCCACTCTGTTGGTATGCCCTGCGAGCGTCTCGCGTAAGCCTAGGCTTTCCACATCCCACAGCTTGACGGTCCGATCAAAGCTCCCACTGGTCAGTGTTCTTCCATCGGGGGCAAAGGCCAGCCCCTTCACCCAGTCGGTATGCCCCGCCAGTATCCGCACGCCGCTGCCCGGCTGCGCCCCCTGCATCTCCCACAGTCGAATGCCTCCATCGAAGCCCCCACTGGCGAGCAGGCTTCCATCGGGACTCCAGGCCAGCGCGTACACCGGGCCGCTATGGCCTGTGAGCATCAGCAGGTTCGTGCCCAGCTTCGCATCCCAGAGATGGACGACCCCATCTAACCCGCCGCTGGCGAGCGTGCGTCCATCGGGGGCAAACGCGAGGCGCTGGATGCTGTTGGTCTGCCAGCTCGTCCAGAGCAGGGCGCCACGCTCCAGGTCCCACAGCTTGATCGCGCCATCCCAGCTCCCAGTGGCGAGCGTGCGTCCATCCGGGCTGAAGGCGAGGGCCGGTACCTCGCCAGTATGCGCCTGCCAGGCCAGGTGCAGCATCTGGCCCGCCTCTCGCCATACCCGCACTTCCCCTCGCCTACTGCCCGCAGCCCAGTAGGTCCCGTTGCTGCTGATGGCCACCGCCCAGGAGGCATCAAAGGCCTGGGTAAACGTGGTGTCACGCAAGGTGGCTCCCGACAGCGTCGTATCCTGCATCTCGACCCCTTGCAGAGACGTCCCTCGAATGCAGACCTGCGACAGATCCAGGCCACGCAGGTGCCCACGCAGCTCTCGCAGCAGCGCCAGCAGGTTCGCCGGTCCATAGCCTTGCACGTCATCTGCCTGTGTGCGCAGTTGGTCCAGCAGTGAGAACAGGCACTCCTCCACCCCAGCTCGCCCCCAGCACACACTCCACAACTGCGCGAGCAGTGGAGCCACAATGAGCCGCTGCTGGGTCTGCCGCACATATTCCTTGGCATTCGCCTGTTCCAGTCCATGCTCAATCAGGCGAACCAACCGGCCCTGCTCGATCTCGCTGCTCGCCTCCGCGATGAGCCGCGCGGTTGCATATTCCAGCACCACCGATTGCAGCGTGAAGGTCCCCTGGCGTTTCCCTCGCTCCAACAGCGAGCGGCGTCGCAGCGCCTCCACGGCGTCCAGCACCTGTGCGCGCGGCAGCGGCGTGACCAGCACCGCCAGCAACTCCTCAATGGTCACCGGTTCGCGCACAATCGCTAGCCACAGCAGCACGCTCTGCTCGACCGCCGAAAGGCGGACGAATTGCTCGCCTAGCAGCTCACGAACACTGCCAAAGACCACCTCGCCTTGCTCCAGGAATGGAGCGATCTCACCCCCAAAGAGCTCCACGATGGTCTCCGCGACGATTTTCAAGGCCAGCGGGTTGCCCCCATACCGCTCGATCAGCCGCTCCCGGTCGGGCGTGGCGCCTGCTACATCTTTTTCCTCTAACAGCTGCTCGCATGAGACCGCATCCAGCCCCGAGAGGCGCAAGGCACGCACAGGCGTCCGGCTGTCATCCAGCGGCACGAGGTCGGCGGGGCTCTCCCGGCTGGTGAGCAGCAAGCAACTCTGGTGCGCCGTTTCGGCCACCCGGCGCAGCAGTGCTCCATAGTCCTCGTAGCCAGGAAGAAAGCGGCTCTCGGGATCGTGCGCCTGCAGCAGCGTTTCCAGATTATCCAGCACCAGCAAACAGCGGCGCGCCTGCAAGGACTTCAGGAGCAGGTCTATGCCTCGCTCGACGCTTGTTGGTAAGATAAACAGTGGCTGAGGTGCGAGCACCTGCAGGCAGTCGACGAGCAGATCTTCGCACGGAGGGGCATCACGGACGGAACGAAACACCACTGCCTGGAAGGAGGGGGCCACATGGCGCATGAGCGTGACCGCCAGTGCAGACTTGCCGATGCCTCCCATACCTAGCACGCTCACCACCTGGCAGCGCTCCTTGACCATCCACTGCTCAAGCAGGAGGCGCTCGGCCTCGCGCCCGTAAAAATCACGCACATCGAGTGCGTCACCCCAATCGAAGCGCGACGATGCAGCTGAGGTCTCCTGGCTCACCTGCAGCTCTACGGGCTGGGCTGCCTCCCGTTTCAGTAACACGAGAGCATGGGAAGCAGATGGTGCTGCGAGCTGCACCTGCATCCAGAAGGCATCGAAGTCCGCGGGCTTTCCTGCTGCCCACCACAGCTGTTGTGCTTCTTCATGCTCTCGACCTGGCGTAAAGGCGTGACGCTGGAGGCAGAGTGCGAGCAACCGTTTGAGATGCTCTGGTGTGGGAGAGCGCACGCCACGCTCCCAGTGCTGAATGGCCTGCTCGCTGATGCCAAGGAACCTACCCAATGCTCGTTGGGTCAGGCCCATGCTCTTGCGCAGCCGCACACAGGAGCGCCCGAAGGCGTTCTCCCGTTCGTGCTGATTAGAAGGTATACGCTTCATCCCCTCTCCTTGCTTCAGGCATAACTGCGAAAGACACCGTAAGGAATCGATCTTTGCTGAACAGGAGCGGACTCTGTCCGAGTTCGCCCCCCTCACCGAAGAGCAGAGACCAATTGCCTCTATCATAGCAAGAAATGCGGCACAGCGCCACCGGCCCTGTCGGACGTGCTCGATAAATCGGCACTCTACCAGGACCATTTCCCCCTATACCACCCCAGAGAGGCGTTGACCCCATTGGAAGGCACATCCTACAGATACCCACAAGTATACCGGTGTTGGCTGGGGAAGTCACTTCCCATCACTTCATATTCTCCAGAGGACCTGCCAGCCTCTTTTTTACGGTTTCATCAACGCTTTCTTTCACGCTCTACAGATATCATACGAGTAAAGAACAGAAAGTAACGACTTAGGACTGCTCGTCGCCTGCGGCGACTCGCTCAGTTTAGTGGTGAGTGCGGGCATTGCCGCCGCGGGCGGCAATGCCCGCACTCACCACTAAACCCCTGCGAACTGCCGTAGAGTGCCGATTTATCGAGCACGTGCAGTGAGGAGTCTCAGAGAGAAGGGACCTGAGTAGTTACAACAGAAATGTTTCTTTGACATTTTTTTGAGGAGATATACGCGCCGGCTCTCAGGCCTTACCAGGCAGGCGAGAACGCTCGAGAAAGACAACAGAGAGTATGACTTTAAATACAGTCCAAGAAAAAGTACGGGCTGATACAACCTCTTCGCGTTCCGCCTGGACGAGACGGTTTCTCATCACCTTGACGGTTCTAGGCTGCCTCGCCATTGGTGCGGCTGCCGTGTATGCGATTTCATTGATCTCAGTAGCGGTGATCATTATGATCGTTTCGGCACTGCTCGCCTACCTGAACTATCCGCTAGTCCAGTTTTTGCAACGTCGCCTCGCGCCCCCTCTTGCCATCGCGATTGCCTACCTCGTCGTCACCACCATCATCATTGGTGGATTGTCTCTGATGGTGGTTCCCCTCTTTCAGCAATCTTCCTCTCTGGCTCAATTCCTCACGTACCTGGCAAGCCCGGCAGGAGAGCGCTCCGTGCAGCCAGTTTTCGCTCTCCTGGAAAAGTTCGGCTTTTCCCAGCAGCAGTTGGTTCAATTCAGGGATCAGGCGGTTTCCCAGGTGCTGCGAGCAATCTCGGGAACTTTGCCTTTTCTCCTGCAGACCATCAATAACATTACCGCTCTTGTCATCGTTATTACACTCAGCGTCTACTTTGTGGTAGATGGCCCACGCATCATTGGCTGGCTCTGTCAAAAAACTCCGCTGGCCCAGCGCAGTGCAATAAACTTCCTGGTGCATACCCTCGACCAGAGCGTCGGAGGATACTTTCGCGGTTCATTGATACTGGCAACTATCGGAGCGGTAAGTACCGGCCTCATGCTTGCGCTGTTGCACGTCCCCTATGCCGCCCTGCTCGGCCTGCTCTTCTTCCTCCTGTTCTTTATTCCGGTGATCGGGGGGATTGTGATAGGTGCCCTGTGTATTCTGGCTGCCCTCTCCCAGGGCTGGTTGACGGCCCTGATCGTGGCTGTGTTCATGACGCTGCTCCAGTCAGTCGTCTTAGGACAGATTTTGTCTCCACGCGTGTATAGCCGTACCGTCGGAATCCACCCCATTGTGGCGCTCTTCGCACTGCTGGTGGGTAGCCAGCTCTTTGGCGTGCTCGGGGGAATCCTCTCGGTCCCGGTGGCTGGCGTCCTGCAGCAGATCATTGTCGCGCTATGGCACCGCTGGAAGGCGGAACATCCCGAGCAGTTTCCAGCTGAAGACGCGACTGCTCCAAGCGCAGAGTCGGTGACCGAAAGACCTTGAGAGAGGCCAGGGCACTCACGTTATTGATGAGCGCCAGGACAATCACTGCCAGCACGACGCCTATCAGGATGACCATATCACCGATTTTTTCGGTGTGTGCCAGCCAGTCGAGACGACCTGGATGTCTCACTTCCACGATGAAGTCATCTCCTACTGCAACACACCATTGTCAGGCTCCCCGATGCCATTCCCGCGTGCCTGGAGATGACCTGGCTTTGTTGCTCTTCTCGCACACATGTTAACAAGAAAAGCCATTCCGTTTCACCCCTGCATCCGTGACGTTTTGCTCGCTGCCCACCCTCCACGATAAATCGGGAGGCTACGTCGGACAGCGCGAGCAAAACGTGCCTGGACGCAGACGCCATCCGGGGGATGGTGTGCGGGGCACACTGTCCCCTGGACAGCGTCTGTGGGCAGGTCAGGTCTAGCTAGAAGCCAGAGAACGGGTCTGGAAGTACCCCACGATGTAGAGGATGCCAAAGACAATGGCGTAGATGCCGATCAACCAGACCAGGGCGACCAGCCCGGAAACGGGCCGGTAGGCGATGAGAACGCCGAAGACGACCGATGCGACCCCGGCCAGCCCTAGCAACCACTCGCGCCCAGTACCCAATGGGAGCACAAAGGCAGCGACGATCTGCATGATGCCGGTGACAATCGCCCATGCCGCAATCAGGAAGAGAAAGACGAAGGCGGTGATGCCCGGCCAGACAAAGGCGACGACTCCTACCAGGATGCCCAGGATGCCCTCAACTAGCAGCAGTGCCCAACCATCCTCTTTGGTATACCGCAGAGCAGTAGCCGCTGCAGCAACCCCGCTGATGATGGCGTAGGCGCCAAACAGGTACACCAGGAAGGTCAGCGTAATCCCCGGCGACACCACCAGGGCCAGCACGCCAAACAGAATGGCGATGATGCCACGCACTAAAAACGTTCTTCGATAGCTCTGAAGAGCTTGTTGTACGACTTGCATGTCGTTCCTCCTTTAAATGATTGAATCACAACGAAAAACAGTGTTCTCTGAGAAGGTTCATACCCATGCTCGCCATGGGCTATTGACTTCCTCAAGTAAAAGTATAGAAGAATAGGAGAGAGAAGTCAGCTTGCATGAGATGGCATGTCACTTCAACTTGCTTCACTTCTGGGGACAGATATCAGCAGAGTGTGAGCAGGTTGCTCCTCCTCTGCCAGCACATGTGTTATCAGAGGGGAGAGAATCGCAGAGGTTGTATGGAGTCGCTTGGCATTGCCCCATACAACCTCAGACAGGCGTTGACCCGCTTGGAGGGCACACCTGATAGACAGAGTATACTGGTCTTACCTGGGAAAGTCCCCGTCCATCAGTTGACGTGTCACTTCCCATCACTTCTCATGGGTTCGCTCCGCTGGGTCAGGCGGAGGGGAGACCGCCGATGAAAAGATCCTCCTACGGAACTGCAAAAAGAAGGGAAGCAGTGTTTCAGGCCACTGCTCATGACGCTTTCATGACGCTTTCATGACGCTTCCTCCTTATGCTAGGACCAGAGAGGGCGAGGCGCGTCAGCTGGGTAGTGGCCCCAAACCCTGCCGAGTGGGCCTTTGAGTGAGGAAATGCCCTCGTATACAAATGACAGAGACGATGATCAAGCAGAAGCAAGGACTTCTGCTCACGCTGCCTTTTGTTCTTGTCGCTCAACGAGGTGAGGCGGCGGAGCTTCAGAAAGAGAGCAGTTGCTCAACGTCAAGCAAAAAGGTGGACTATGACAACGCAACAGAAAACGGCATACACGGCCAAACCACAACGAGCGGGGCAGGTGTCACGAGAGAGTGCTTTTTGGATCGTGGCCTACACACTCTTTGTTGCCCTGCTCGGGAGCGTTCTGCCGACTCCACTCTACGTCATCTATCAACAACGCTGGCACTTTTCTGATGGGATTCTCACGGCGATTTTTGCCGTCTATGTGGTCGGCGTCCTTGCCGCCCTGCTCTTTGTTGGACACCTCTCCGATCAAATCGGAAGAAGGCGTGTCCTGCTTCCAGCACTTGTGCTGGCCGTGGTGAGTGCCCTCGTCTTTGTCTTCGCGCAGAACGTCCTCTGGCTCTTTGTGGCACGCCTGCTCATTGGACTCGCCGTCGGCGTCTTTACAGGCACAGCAACGGCTGCCCTCTCAGAACTGGAGCCACGTGGGAACACGCGCTTTGCCGCACTGAGCAGTTCAGCGGCAACGTCAGGCGGCCTGGCGGTGGGTCCGCTCTTCGCCAGTCTGCTTGTGCAATATGCGCCCTGGCCGACGGTACTGGTCTACTTGGTCTATCTCGTCTTGCTTCTCCCCGCATTTGTAGGGACGTGGCTGATCCCAGAGACCGTTCAAGCTTCTCACCCCGGTGTCGATCTGCGACCACAGCGTCTCGGGGTTCCAGCTGACATCCGTCCAGCCTTCGTGCTCTCCGCCATCACCATCTTCTGCACCTTTTCCGTTTCGGGCCTCTTTACCTCGCTGGTTCCCTCGTTGGTGAGCAATCAGCTGCATCTGACCAATGTCGTTCTGGGTGGGGCTGTCGTCTTCGCCCTGCTGGGGGCCTCAGCGCTCACACAACTCCTTCTGCGCGACGTGTCACATCGAAGCGCTATGGGCATCGGGCTAGTACTGATCGCGAGTGGGTTGATTCTGGTGGTGTTCGCGGTTGCCTGGCAGTTTCTGTTGCTCTTGTTCCTCGGGGCAATTTGCGCGGGCGTGGGCTACGGTCTCGCGTTTATGGGAAGCCTTGGTCAGGTCAATCACGTCGCTCCCCCTGCTCATCGCGGTGAGGTCACCTCCAGCTACTTCTTCATCGCCTACCTTGGAACAGCCCTCCCCTCTCTGGGGGTTGGATTTGCCGTTGGACTGATCGGGTTGTATGCGGCGACCATCCTCTTTGTGGTGGTCATTGATCTGATTGCCTTGGGGATCGTCGCAACGATGGTGTGGAGGATGCTGCGGGACTGATCCACTAGGATTCGTTGGGCCATCAAGAACCGAAGAGCCGGGATTGGAGGTGGAGCGGCCAGTTGCTGCCGCTGCTGTGTCTGATCTATGTCGCAAGTGCCCTGGTGGTCGCCCTGATCTCGGCTTTCGTGCTGACGCCAGTGGTTCCAGTCATCGTCGTGACCATCGCAATCGTCGCCTTGCTGGTTCCATCGCCCCAGGCCACGCGAAGCCTTCCAATCCCCTCCTCCCAGGGCCACATGTGAGGAGAAGCGAGAGGGAGGACTAAGCGCTCTCTGCCTGCTCTTCCCGAGGCGGGAGAAGTATGAGGTAATCCTCACCCAATTTTATGGAGACGTGCCCAAGAACGCAGGGCTTTCCCATTCTAAAAAGCTGAGCAAGGATAGAGAAGAGAAGAGAGGCGCCATCTTGGCTGAGGGAGAGAAGCGTGATAGGCTGAAATATAGCGGCTTGAACATAATAAACTGTTCAGGAGACTGCCGCTAACACCACATAACAAGGAGATGTTTATGTCGATGATAAAATCACTTGGTCATCTGCTATTAGCTGCAATGTTTATCTGGGGCGGCGCGCACGCCGTAGAGGAGCCAGGTGAGCGTGTGCAGCAAGTCGAGAAGGCGGGGATACCGAACGCACGCGCGGCGACGATCCTCAATGGTATGATCATGGTGACGGCCGGCTCGGCGCTGGCCCTGGAGATCGCACCGAAGCTGGCGGCGCTGGCGTTGATAGGATCACTGATCCCGACGACGTGGGTTGGGCTTCGCTTCTGGGAAGAGCAAGATCCAGCCTCGCGCGCAGACCAGCAAATACACTTCATGAAGAATCTGGCGATGCTGGGCGGCCTGCTGCTGGTGCTGACGGAGAAAAACGAAAAAAGAAAAAATCGGCTCGTCAAATGAAGCTCTTCTCGTAGGTAATAGCACAGATATGGTGTAAAAACAGCTTCTGCGGCTTGAGCGGCTCATATGGCTGTCCCAAGAAGGAATCCTTGCTATACCCCTGCTAGTGGCTGTGTAGATGGAGTGACACTCCGCACGGGCTAAAGCCCCGGCGGCTTCTGACACTCCTCCGTAGTCGGTTCCCTGAGTGGATGTAGCGTAGCTACGACTCGTGGGACCGTAGTGGGGGAGGAATATCTGAAACAGAGCATCCATCCATGCCTGCTGTTTCT
>Ga0137361_10001738_pt1 | contig 13657 bp, 8 predicted proteins | sample Mad1_80_16metaG_FD_104923 | JGI IMG/M metagenome (GOLD analysis project Ga0137361, IMG submission 104923) | Vadose zone soil microbial communities from Angelo Coast Range Reserve, California, USA - Mad1_80_16 metaG | ecosystem: Environmental > Terrestrial > Soil > Vadose zone | place: USA... | reverse complement strand
TAGGAGGGGAATTCAGAGTCACGTTTCGTGTGCATGACCGCTCGCACAACGAAGTGCAAAAATTGGAGACGCCAATGCGGACACCATTGCTCACAACCTCCGAGGAAATGGCCAATCTCCAGGCGGCGGTCTATGACCGCCGCCGATCTCGCAACTGCTGTATTGCCGGCGGTCATAGACCGCCGCTACAGTCAGATTCGCGTTACCTTGCCGAGCAGGGGGTGGGATTCCACCCATTGGCGTTGGGAAGCTTTTTGAAATCCGAACTGGTCAAGTAGGGGCGGCTGAAATAGAGAGGGTCTTCGACTTTTGTCGTCACGGTGAGCCATTGATCGCCGTTCGGAAGTGTGTTGATGTCGTAGTACTCGGTTACGACTGCGCTTTTACTGTAGGGCGCACCGTTCTTGCGCACGTAGCCGGGACGCAGATTGGTGGTCACCACTTTCAGATTGCCGAGCCGGGATTGTGCGCCGCGGCCTCCTGGAGCATATTCCCATTCGGCAACGGAATATCCCTGCCAGGTCGGTTCTCCAGCGGGCGCGGCCGTCGCACCGAAATGAAACAGGCGAGTCTGGGTTCCGGCGTCGGTGTCGATACGGAGAGTATTGTCGTTTTCCCAAGTGATATGCAGGCGCCCTGGAAGCCGCATGATGTTGGCGGCGCCGTAGGCTTTGCACTGCTCGCCGGCTGCTTCATCCCGGGCCGGATCCCAGGCATCGCCAATGCGACGGCCCTCTGCATTAAGCGTCAGGGTGTCGTACACACCTTTTTTTGGCGTGACCATGCGAAACTTCCAGTCTTCCATGATGACCGAAACCCAGTAGCCCGTGACGTCGAGCGCTGCAGCCTGGCGCGCGGTGGCAGGTGGCTGGCCGCGGCCTCCACGCTGAGCCGCGGCGGGCGGCGATATCAAGAACACAATCAGAACAAGAGAACACAAGAACCACAAATTTCTAAAAATCATGGTCCTAATCGACGGCTTCTCCCTGACGCGTGCCCCAGGCGAATCCATCGGCCGGCCGCTTGAGCGTAAGCATCAGCAGCCGGTACTCGCCAGGAACGCGTGAAGGACGCCCGACCACGGTAATCTCATCCCCGACTCTAAGCGTTTCTCGCTTCACCCCGGCATTGCCGAGCTGGGCGGTTCCGCTCCACTCCACAGCCCACCGTTGTTCGACGCCGTTCTGGTCCGGAGCCTGGACGTGGACGAAGGAATGCGGATTGCGAAAAACAAACTGGACCAGTTTCCCTTCGAGTTTGACTTCTTTAGTGACGTCATATGTGGCGCCATAGGAGTGGTGAGCATACGCTGCAGTGCCGGCCAACAAAGCCACAGCAATGATGACAAGAAACATTCTCTGCATTATTTTTTCTCCTTGAGGCTTCGGTACACCGCCTCGACAAACGTATCTGTAGTCCATGAGCCCGTTTTAGAACCGTACCGTCCATCAAAATCCATCGTCGGCCGTGCTGCCTTTACCTGCTCGAGGGTCATGCCTCGCGTAATCATATCCTGAACGCGGTCCCGAATCATCGTGATCATGTTCCGGTACGACGCAACGTCGGCAGTGTCCGAGAGCCGCCCACGACTGGGAATAATCCAGGTGCCGCCTTGCGATCGGTACTCGGCAACGGCCAGGTCGAGAATGTGGTTCAGGCCCTTGAGAACACCCTGGATGCTACCGCCCTTCTCGATGTCAATGATGGGATAACTGACGGTCGAAAAGATGTCGCCGGCGCTGATGACCTCGGAGTGACGGAAAAATACGATGCTGTCGCCGTCCGTGTTTGCCTGCGGCTCGAAATAGGCGATCACTGCTTCACCATTGAAATACGATGAGAGTTTATAGAACTCGTCGAAATACGTATCCGTTGGCCAGGCACGCTCCGGAGTGGGTGCCTCTTTGCCGGCAGGCGCGCTCATCCTGTTGAGCACATTCTCATGCGCGATCACGGATGCAGTTCGTCCCGAGTTTGGCACGGCCCCGCCGAATCCGCCGCCGCGTGGAAAGAAACCCGAACTCGCGATCTTCTCATTGCCTCCGATGTGGTCCGGGGCGGCGCTGGTGTTGATAATGTAGCGAAGGGGCTTCGGCGGAACTGGTGAACTGATGATCGTGTTCATGAATGGACTCGACCACCCGAACTGAATCCCGGGACAACTGGGACCGAAACACTTGTTGGTTGTAGGGGGAGACACGACGGCGTTGGCCAGCTGGTTGAGGGCTGCCAGAGTCTTGTCTGACATCTGGGCCGAACCGGAATTCACCAGCAGGACTCCGTCCGCTCCGATGGACACAGTAAGGTTGGTCCCGTCCGCGACCAGCATGTAGATGTTCTCCTGCACCGGCAGAATGTGGACCTCTCCGTCTCTGGGACTCTGGTCGGCGATCTTCTTGTCTGCCGAAACGGCCGAGCGGGACGCCGGAACTGTCAGGCTGCTCAGGCTGACGGACTTGTTCAACGTCGATCGGTATTCGGGATATATCGTCTTCACTCCGCCTCTGGTCGGCTCTTCGGGTACCCAATCCTCCACCTTCAGCCACTCGTTCAGAGCAGTGTTCTGGCCCGGAAGGAAATGCGGTACATGATGCCGGTCTGTTCCGCCATTCTCGGCGAAAGCCGAACCGTTGCAGGTCTCGGTAGCCACAGTGGCGGCCGGGTCGATTACATAGGTCGTCGATTGAACGAAAGGCTCGTCCAGATAGATGGGGTCGTCTATAACGGTGATGATTGTCAGGATCTCGCCGTGGCGCGTAATGTAATCCGTCATCGTATACACGTCGCTGGTTTGGGGGCCACCGCGCCTGAGGAAGCCATCCTTGAGATGGGTGGTCGTGACTTTCAGGGTGTTCCCAACCCACTCTCCCGTGGAGAAGCCGGTCCAACTGTGTGGCGCATAGGCCGGCGGATGCGGGCGTCCGTCCATGTAAATCGGCCAGTCCAAAGACCGCATGAACTGGATGTGATATGCCCGGACATCCCGCGTCAGCGGATCCTGTTCCTTGAGGATGCGGGCGCCTCCGAGACCGCGCCACTGGTGTGGGGCCGAGTGAGGTCTGCATTGATATTCCGGCGTTCCCCAGATGGACTCTGCAGACGTGTCCGCCCTCAGGCGGCCCGCATCATTGAATGGAATCCCCAGATAGTCACCCAATGGAGGTTGACCGAGGCCGCCCAGCGCCCCTGGATCCTCGTTGCTCGTCAGACTCCATTCGCCCGAAATATCGGGTGGAATTTGCGGACGAGCGGGTTGGGCAAACGCCGGCATACTGACCAGCATCACTACGACGAGGAGAAACAAGGCCTTTTTCATAAAGTGCATTATCAATCAGTAACGACAAAGACACAAATGTGACCGCCGCACTGGAGATTGGCCATTTTTTCGGATGTTGTGAGCAATGCTGTCCGCATTGACGTCTCCAATTTTGCACTTCGTTGTGCGAGAGGTCATGCACACGAAACGTCAGTCTGAATTCCCCTCCTAGATTAGGAGGGGTGGCTGCGCCATTAATAAATGGCGCGAAGCCTCCTTAGTCGGCGCAGACGGGGTGGTCGATCAATGTTGCGAAGCCACCTTACAGATGCTGGCGAAGCCCTCCTTTTTTTATTCGGTTCGCTTCGCGGGCATCTGTTTCGGTTCGCTTCGCGGGCATCTATAAGGTAGCTTCGCGATGTTGATCGACCACCCCGCCGCTCGCTTCTAACGAACTATTAATCGCTCGCGGCACCCCTCCTAATCTAGGAGGGGAGTTCTTGCTCCAAGCCCCGCACAAATGGCCAATCTCCGGTCGGCGGTCATAGACCGCCGCTACAGTTATCTCGCCGTGGGTGCGAGACGCGGAGAAAATTTAAAGCGCTTCAACCAGAGCCGCAGCCGATCGAGGTAGAGATAGACAACCGGCGTCGTGTAAAGCGTCAGAAGCTGGCTCACCATCAATCCACCCACAATCGTTATTCCGAGAGGCTGCCGCATCTCCGATCCCGTTCCTTTCCCTAATGCAAGCGGCAAACCGCCGAGCAGCGCTGCCATCGTCGTCATCATGATCGGACGGAACCGCAGCAGGCAAGCCCGGTAGATGGATTCGAGGGGGCTTTTGCCGGTCCTTTCTTCGACAAGAGCAAAGTCAATCATCATGATCGCGTTTTTCTTCACGATGCCGATCAGCAGAATGATGCCGATCATGCCGATCACATTGAGTTCGGACTTCGTGATCAGCAATGCCAGCAGCGCGCCGACGCCGGCCGAGGGCAGCGTGGACAGAATCGTGATCGGGTGGATGAAACTCTCATACAGTACACCGAGTACGATGTACACCGTGACGAGCGCCGCAAGAATCAGCCACGGTTGATTCGACAGCGATGCCTGGAATGCCTGGGCCGTTCCCTGAAAACTGCCGTGGACGTTCGCCGGCATCCGGACTTCGCGTTCGACTTCTTTGACCGCATCGACTGCCTCTCCCAGCGACACGTCCGGTGCGAGGTTGAACGACAACGTCACAGACGGGAACTGCCCCTGGTGATTGATGCTCTGCGCCGTCAAGCCGGATCGGTAATGGATGAAGCTGCTCAACGGAACTTCGACGCCGGCCGATGATCGAACGTACATGTCTTTGAGCGAGTCCGGACTCTGCTGGAAGGGCAGTTCGGCTTCCATGACCACGTGATACTGGTTCAGAGGTTTATACATCGTCGAAACCTGCCGCTGTCCGAAGGCCGAGTACAGGGCGTTATCGATTTGCTGCGGCGTCACGCCCAGGCGCGCCGCAGTGTCGCGGTCGATCACCAGCGTCGCTTCCAGTCCTCGATTTTGCAGGTCCGTATTCGAGTCACGAACCTGAGGAATTGCCTTGATCCTCTCGAGCATGATCGAAGCCCACTTCTGGATGTCGTCGATCGTGTCGCCCTGAATCGTGTATTGAAATTGAGAATTGCTGCCCCTGCCGCCGATTCGAATTTCCTGCGCGGACTGAAGAAACAGCGATGCACCCGGGAGGTTGAGCCTGGGACGCAGACGATTGATGACCTGATCGGCACTGACCTTGCGTTCCGCGAGCGGCTTCAGCTGGATATTGATTTGTCCGTAACCCCTGGTGCCGTTCATCGATCCCGCCACGCTTTGCACGGCAGGGTCGGTCCTCAGAATGTCCATGAACTGGACAAGATGCGGACTCGAGAGCGTGAATGAAAGGTTCGGCGCCGACTGAAGGTTGCCTTGCAATCGGCCTGTGTCCTGCTGAGGGAAAAATCCCTTCGGCACGATGATGTAGAGATAGATGCTGAGGCTTGCGGTGCCGATGGTCACGAGCAGCATCAAAGCCGGATGACGCAGGACCCAGTGTAACGACCTTTGATATCCACCGAACAGCAGGTCGAACCCCGCCTCGCACCAACGGTGGAAACGGCCGTGCTGCCGCTCATGTTCGGGCCGCAGAAACTTTGCGCACATCGCCGGCGTCGTTGTCAGAGAAACGACAAGCGATATCGCGATCGCCACAGCGAGCGTAACCGAGAACTCACGGAACAACCGGCCGAGTATTCCGCCCATCAGGAGGATCGGGATAAAGACGGCGATGAGTGAAGTACTCATCGAAAGCACGGTGAAACCGATCTCCTTTGCCCCGGTCAAGGCCGCCCTTGCCGGGCTCAACCCCATTTCGAGATAGCGGCTGATGTTTTCAATGACCACGATGGCGTCATCCACCACGAAGCCCGTGGAGATCGCCAGGGCCATCAAAGAGAGATTGTCCACACTGTAGCCCAGCAGGTACATCACTCCGAACGTACCGAGCAGTGAAAGAGGAACCGAGATGCTGGGGATGATGGTGGCCCAGGCATTTCTCAGAAAGAGAAAGACGACAAGGATTACCAGGGCTACCGAGATCAGGATTGTGTATTCGATGTCGGCGATCGAAGCGCGGATCGTCGTGGTGCGGTCGACGATCACTGACAGGTTAATCGTCGGAGGAATCGATACCCGCAAGAGCGGGAGCAGTCCATAGATGCGGTCCACGGTATCGATGATGTTCGCCGAGGGCTGCTTGAATACCTGCACCAATACGGCAGGCTTCCCATCCGCGTAACCGGTGTTGCGGCGGTCCTCCAGCGAATCTTCCACCGTTGCAATGTCCGATAGCCGGACCGGAGCGCCTTTGTTGTAGCTGACGATCAGCGGCCGATACTCCGCCGCTTTGAACAATTGGTCCGATGTAGCCAACTGCCACGAGTGCTGCCCATCCGACAACATCCCCTTCGGACGATTCGCGTTGGCGGAGGTCAGCGCGGCCTGGATCCGTTCCCAACCGATGTCGAACTTGGTCAGAGAAGTGGGATTGATCTGGACTCGTACGGCTGGCCGCGAACTGCCCTGGATCTGTACCTGCCCGACGCCGGGGATCTGCGCGATCTTCTGACTGAGGATAGAGTCGGTGACGTCGTAGATCTTGCTGCGCTCTTCGACGTCCGAAGTCAGAGCCAGAATCAGAATGGGCTGATCCGACGGGTTGTTCTTGCGGTAACCGGGATTGTTCGGCAGATTCGCAGGCAGCTGGCCCCGCGCCGCGTTGATCGCCGCCTGGACATCACGAGCGGCAGCGTCAATGTTGCGGTCCAGATCGAACTGCATCGTGATCTGCGACTGGCCCGTGTTGCTGCTGGAGGTCATTTCGGTTATGCCCGCAATGCGCCCGAAACTGCGCTCGAGCGGAGTTGTGACAGCGGATGCCATCGTATCGGGGCTCGCGCCGGGCAGTTGGGAATTCACGTTAAGCGTCGGATATTCGACCTGTGGAAGAGGCGCGACGGGCAAAAAGTAAAATGCGAGAGCTCCGGCCATTGCCAGAGCCAGGGTCAACAGCGATGTTGCGATAGGCCGCTTGATGAATGGTTTGGAGATGCTCATGGGTTTATTTTGAAATTGGACGAATCCTGCATCTCAAATCCGAAATCCGAAATCTCCAATTGGACCGGGCCCAGGCAGTCCAATTCGATATTTCGGATTTCGGATTTGAGATGCAGGATTCGTCCAATTTCAAAATTTCCTCCTGATTCATACCTACTCCGCCAGGATCTCTTCCTCGGTCCGATTACCCACGCGCAGGTTCCGTAACCGGTACGCGATCCGGTCAAACGTGAGATAGACAACAGGAACGGTATAAAGCGTGAGGAGCTGGCTGACGGTGAGGCCGCCGACAATCGTAATGCCGAGCGGATGACGCAATTCCGATCCGACGCCGGTGCCCAATGCCAATGGAACACCGCCAAGGAGGGCGGCCATCGTGGTCATCAGGATCGGCCGGAATCGCAACAGGCACGCCTGATAGATCGCTTCAATGGGCGCTTTGCCTTCCTTGCGCTGCGCTTCGAGCGCGAAGTCGATCATCATGATCGCGTTCTTCTGGACGATACCGATCAGCAGGATGATGCCGATCAGCGCGATCACGCTCAAATCGACGTTAGTGATCTGCAATGCGAGAAGTGCCCCGAGGCCGGCTGAAGGCAGAGTGGACAAAATCGTGATGGGATGGATGTAACTCTCATAGAGCACGCCCAGCACGATGTAGACGGTGATCAGCGCCGCCACAATCAGCCAGGATTCGTTCGCCAGCGACGATTGAAACGCCAGCGCCGTTCCCTGGAAACTGGCTCGTACACTTGTCGGAATCCCGATCTCACGTTCAGCGTCTTCAATCGCCTTGACGGCACTTCCCAGGGAGGCGCCCGGAGCCAGATTGAAAGATAACGTGACCGCAGGGAACTGCCCCTGGTGGTTGACAGCAAGCGGCGTCGTGTTCGTTTCCAGGCGCGTGAACGAACTCAGCGGCACCTGCGTTCCGCTTGGCGATCGGACATAGATTTCTTTCAGCGAATCGGGATTTTGCTGGAACCTGGGCTCCACTTCCAGTATCACGTGGTACTGGTTCAACTGGGTGAACATCGTCGAGACGAGCCGCTGTCCGAAAGCATCGTACAAAGTATCGTCGATCATCTGCGGAGTGATGCCGAAACGGGCGGCACTGTCCCGGTCGATGACGAGGCTCGCCTGCAGTCCCTGGTTCTGCTGGTCGCTGGCCACATCGCGCAGTTCCGGCAGCGTCTGAAGCTTTTCGACCAATAGCGGTGCCCACGTGCCCAGTTCACTGGCATCAGCGTCTTCGAGGCTGTACTGGAATTGAGTGCGGCTGACGCGATCGTCAACCGAGAGATCCTGGATCGGCTGCATGAAGAGCGTAATGCCGTCGACTTTCTCCAGCTCCGGTTGCAGTCTCCGGATGACGTCTGAAGCAGTCAACTTTCTTTCGTCATGCGGCTTCAGATTGATCTGCATGCGGCCGCTGTTGATAGTCGTGTTAGTCCCGTCCACTCCAATGAACGACGACAGGCTTTCGACATCGGGATCCTCGAGAATCACCTTCGCCAGCCGCTGCTGCCGCGCGGCCATTGCAGGAAACGAGATGCTTTGCTCGGACTCGGATACACCGAGAATTGCGCCCGTGTCCTGCACGGGAAAGAATCCTTTCGGGACGTAAATGTAGAGCAACAGCGTTGCGGCAAGTGTGCAGAACGTGACGAACTGCGTGAGTGACTGGTGCCGCAGCACCCATCGCAGCGTCTTTCCATAAGCGGCAATGACGCCATCAAAACCTCGTTCGGAAAGACGATAGAGCCGACCCTGCTGGGCTGCGGATCGATGCTTCAGCAGCTTCGCGCACATCATCGGTGTGAGCGTCAGTGAAACCACCGCAGAAACCAGGATCGTGAGGCTCAGCGTGACCGCGAATTCCCGGAAAAGGCGGCCGACCACATCACCCATGAACAGTAACGGAATGAGGACGGCAATCAGAGAAACAGTCAGCGACAGAATGGTGAATCCGATTTGACTGGACCCCTTTAATGCAGCCTCCAGCGGAGTCGCGCCTTCTTCCATGAATCGCGAGATGTTTTCGATCATGACGACCGCGTCGTCCACGACGAACCCGGTCGAGATCGTCAGGGCCATGAGCGTGAGGTTGTTCAGGCTGAAGCCCATCAGATACATCAAACCGAACGCTCCCACCAGCGAGAGTGGAACCGCGATGCTGGGAATGATCGTCGCCGCAAGATTGCGAAGAAATACGAACATCACCATCACGACCAGCGCGATCGTGAGCATGAGTTCGAATTGCACGTCTGCGACTGAGGCGCGAATCGTGGTGGTCCGATCAGTCAAAATGGAGAGATCCACCGATGAAGGCAGGGACGCCTTGAGCTGCGGCAGAAGCTCCTTCACCCGATCCACCACAGAAATGATGTTCGCTCCGGGCTGCCGCTGGATGTTCACGATGACCGCCGGTTGCTCATTCATCCATGCGGCCTGCCTGGTATTTTCGACGTCGTCGGCAACAGTCGCGACATCCGACAGCCGGACAGGCGCTCCCTTCCGATATGCGACGATGATCTTCGAGTAATCCCCGCTGGCCAGAATCTGGTCATTCGCTCCGATCGTGAATATCTGTTGCGACCCTTCGAAGTTTCCCTTCGCCTGATCGACATTTGCCGCGGCCAGAGCCGTCCGAACGTCTTCAAGGCCCAGGCCGTATGCTGCGAGAGACGTGGGGTTCACGCGAATCCGCACTCCGGGCTTTTGTCCGCCGCTGATCCGCACCAGTCCGACCCCGGGCAATTGCGAGATCTTTTGCGCGAGCGTCGTGTCCGCCAGGTCTTCGATCTTCGGCAGGGGGAGCGTCTTTGAAGTCAGGGCAAGCGTCAGGATAGGTGTGTCTGCAGGATTGACCTTGCTGTAGATCGGAGGATTCGGCAGGTCACGTGGAAGGAACGTGCCGCCTGCATTAATAGCGGCCTGTATTTCCTGCTCCGCGATATCGATACTGAGGTCGAGCGAGAACTGAAGCGTGATGACGGAGCATCCGAACGAGCTCGTGGAGGTCATCTGCTTCAGTCCGGGAACTTGTCCGAACTGGCGCTCGAGCGGCGCCGTCACGGAAGAGGACATCACGTCCGGGCTCGCGCCCGGATAAAAGGTAACGACCTGGATCGTCGGGTAATCTACCTGGGGCAGCGCCGAGACCGGCAACTGCCTGTAGGCGACTGCTCCCGCAAGCAGAACTCCTGCCATCAGCAATGATGTCGCAACCGGTCGAAGGATAAACGGCCTCGATATGTTCACGAGCCGTTTCTCCGGCCTTTGCCGCGGCCGCCGCCCCCGCCGCCACGGCCGCCCCCGCCACTGCCGCCGGCACCGGCGCTGTCGGTCTGTCCGGGCGTTTGCACATCCACGCGTGCTCCATCCTGGACCTTATCCATACCCTCGAGTACGACCATCTCACCGGCTTCGAGTCCTGAAGAGATGGAAACATCGCTGCCTTCCGTATTCTGAATCGTGACAGGACGCAATTGTGCCGTCTGCTTGTCATCGACAACATAAACGAACATACCCTGAGATCCGCGCTGGACCGTTGCCGCGGGGACCACGATGGCGCCTTTCAACACGTCGATCAGCAGCTTGACGTTGACGAATTGATTCGGAAAGAGCGCGTTGTTGTTGTTGTCGAAAATCGCTTTGAGGCGTGACGTGCCGGTGCTCTGGTCAATCTGATTATCGGCCGTGAGAAGAGTTCCGTCCGCGATCTTCTTCGAATCGTCGTGATCCCATGCTTCGACCCGCAGTTGCTGGCCCGCTCGGATCTTCTTCAGCACGGCTCCAAGGTTATCTTCCGGAATGCTGAAGAGTACCGAGATCGGTTGAAGCTGAGTGATGACAACGAGCCCGCCGGGATCGGCGGCGCGAACAATGTTGCCTTCATCCACCAGACGGAGACCGACTTGTCCGCTGATCGGGGCTGTGATTCGCGAGTACGTCAGGTTCAGGTTCGCGCTTGCAATCTGCGCCTCGTCGGCGTTGATGGAGCCCTGAAATTGCCCGACCTGCGCGCCCTGGCTGTCAAGATCCTGCTTCGCAATCAGACCCTTCGAGTCGAGCAGGTGGTCACGCTCGAGCTTGACCTCAGCGTCCTTCAGCTGCGCCTGATCTCTTTGCAACTGGGCCTGTGCCTGCGCGAGCTGTACCTCGAAGGGACGGCGATCGATTTCCGCCAGCAAGTCGCCCTTATTTACAAACTGACCCTCCCTGAACGCCGCGCGAACAAGCTGGCCGTCCACCCGGCTTCGGACGGTGACGGTAGTTGACGCAGCCACGGACCCCAGTCCGCGCAGGTATACCGGCATGTCCATCTTCCGCGCCGCCATTGTGACGACAGCCGCGCCACGCGGTCCGACGCCGCGTCCACCGCCGCCCCCTCGTCCTCCGCGTCCTCTTCCGCCTCCGCCACCGGCATCAGCTTGTGGAACGTCGGCTGCCTGTGGCTTGAATGACGTACCCCACAGCCGGTAAGCGCCATAGCTCAGGCCTGCAAGAATAAGCAGAAGGAGAATCCGTCGGGGTTTTCCGGGCTTCCTTGCCGCTTTCTGTTCCGCGATTTTGCGTAGTTCTGCCGCTTCTTCTTCGAACGACTTCAGATTCATATGTCACACCTGTGTGGAAATGGAAAATCGACTTAGCCGCGAAATCGCAGCCAAATCCGGCGCTCTGTGACGGGACTAAAGAATCGTCGGGGGAGCTCGGGAAGAAATACTGCGGCCGTTCTGGGTTGCAACGGTCTGGGATAGCCGGTGATGAAGATCGCTTTCAGAATCCGGAGGATGAAAGAAACGGACGAACAGGGAAACCAGGACAGACCCGTCCTCTACCAGCTTCGTTTGGGATTGATGCGGAGAATGCTTTCGGGATGCGGAAGCGTGCAGGCCAGGCTTGGAGCTAAAGTGTTTAAACTCCTGCTTCCGCTCTGCAGCCCAGTTCGCTGTCCGCTCCGCAGGGGCACCAAGGGCGAAGAATGTGTAGAACAGCAGAAATATGGCGGGCGCCAGCCTCTTCATCACTACCTATAATGCTCTTACGCTGGGGAGTAATTCAAGGTTACGAAACGGAAAATGGGGTCGTAAAAGAAGTTAGCCGCGAATTACGCGGATTACGCGAATGGGCGCAAGACAGAATTCTTGATGCGGCCCATTCGCGTAATCCGCGTAATTCGCGGCTAACTTCTTTTACGACCCTGCTTTCCGCCTACCTACTGCCGGCGGTCTCGACGCGTTCCAGGGTATGGGCCGAACCGGTTATCCCTGTCGGAGGATTCCGGCGGCGCCTCGAGCCTTCTCGGACCGGACGAGAAATCCTGGCCCGTCGTAGCAGAGGAGCCAGGATTGTTGGGCACAGTGACTTCAAGCGGTTTCGACAAACTGAAAACCAACCGAGTCTCAGACGGAACGCGAACCTGTTCGCCTTTTGTCAGTACCGACACGCCGACGCCTCCGCCCGCCCCAACGCCAGCGCCGATGGCTGCACCTTTGCCGCCGCCGGCAATTGCACCAATGGCTGCGCCAATGGCGGCGCCGATGGCACCATTCCGTACGGTTTTCTTCCCCTGCGACGCGCCCGTTTGTTCGTACACGTTGCTTTCAACAGTATAGGATTTCCTTCCCACGAGAATGCGATCGAGTTCCAGTTGCAGTTCGCTTTGTCCGCGCAAATCGCCAGCGGAGCTGACCTGCGTCAGCTTCAGGTAGACATCGCTGTTTTTCGGCAGCGCGACTTGATTGTCCACCATCACGGGCGAGTCAATCGAGGCATGAAACGTCTGGCCGACATGGTCACTGCTCGAGTCCACCGAATCGATCATTCGCACCGCAATCTGGGTGCCCGACGGAATCGCCACTTGCCGCGTCTCCGGGACACGAACCGGTGGCGGCGGAGGCAGCACAGGCTCAGGAGCCGGTACCGGAATCGGTTCCGACCGAACGGTTGGAGTAGCCGGTGCCGGAGGTGGTACAGGTACCGGAGCTGGGGCCTGATGCGTTGGCGTCACCGGTTTGGGCGTTTCGGCTTTGCGCGGCCTTGGCGCCGGCGCAGTGCGAACCGGTGCGGGCTCGGCTGGAGCGGCCGGTGGCGCCGGTTGGGCTTCTGCTGTCTTTTGATCGGCCGGTGTGCTTTTCGACTCGACGGGAGCAGGAGCGTTACTCGAGCAGCCCGCAAGCAGCAAGCCGGCTAACAGGATAGCGTAAATAGAACTGCGCATTTGATTTTGCATAAGGTTCCGACTTTCTAGTGATTTAATGTGATCTCACTGGCTTCCAGATCAGAGCCGCCGCCCTTCGGCAGGCCTTTAATCGTAATGTGATCACCGACATTTAAGTTGAGAAACGAGATACTGTTCTCGCCCTCTTTGATCGCTGTCGTATCTGATACGACTACTTTGAATTCTTTGCCCTGATCTTTGGGTGTGGAACTTGGCCTGCCCCCGCCGCCGCCTCCCGGAAATGGGATACCGCCGCCCGGGAAACCGCCGCCATTGCGCCGGCGTCCGGCTCCGCCCCTCCCGCTCCTGCGGCCAGAACCCTGCGGCTCTCCGGCTGGAATGGAACTAGAGCTGGAGTGATCATTTTCCGTGCGGGCTGTGAGGATCTTTTTCTTGGTATCGATTTTTGTAATTCGAGCGGTTGTAAGCAGTTGCGCGCGGTTTGCAGTCTTGTCCTGCGGGGTGGCAGTTTTGTCCTCCTGGCTGCGGGCATAGACGGCCGCCGTTTGCAGGAACAGGCAGATTACGAC
>Ga0137361_10001734_pt1 | contig 13674 bp, 11 predicted proteins | sample Mad1_80_16metaG_FD_104923 | JGI IMG/M metagenome (GOLD analysis project Ga0137361, IMG submission 104923) | Vadose zone soil microbial communities from Angelo Coast Range Reserve, California, USA - Mad1_80_16 metaG | ecosystem: Environmental > Terrestrial > Soil > Vadose zone | place: USA... | reverse complement strand
CGGTGAAAACCCAAGGAAGCCACGAAGCATTCGTCCTCATATTGGACGCCTATGCCGCTTTCGAGCATCTGGCTTTTCGCCAGGTCCCGGCGGGCTTCGGCGAAAATTCCCCAATTCTCGTAGACAAAGACGGTAGCGTCCAAACTGATCTGCTCCTGTTCGCCGAGACTGGGATCCGCAGCTGACGGCGGCAATTTCACATAGCTGAAATCGACGCTGGACCGGCCGAACATCGCTTTCACATATATTTCGTTGCGCCTCAAACTTCCGTCGGTTGGATCGATATTGAACTGTTGCGTGAGCACAAGATTGGGCAGGAACTGGAACTTGATCTGTCCAACGAGGTCCGAGCGCCTGTTGCCGATGCCCGAAGCTGCCGCGAAAGGAGTGTCGGACGTGATGCGGAAATCCTGACCCAGCGTTGCCTCGATCGAGCCTTGGGGCAGCAACGCGGTGACGCGGATCCCGACATTGGATCGGGTTCCGCCGGTCCACAGGTCCAGCCCGGGAGACTGATTGGGACTGAACAGATTGGTGGCGTCGAATTCGAAGCTGGTGCTGTCCTCGTTGGGGAGTCCGTTCGGATTGCCGCCGGACGTCGCCACGACCAATTGTGCGATCGGTTCCACCACAACCGTCGCCTTTGGCATCTCGATTTCACGCGCAAACGGCCAACGCCACTCGAGCATGCCGAGCCCGAGCGCACGCCCGATTGTCTCGCTGTTTTTTGTCGCGGTCGGCACGTCGAATGTCGCGTCGGTGATGTAGTAGATATCGCCGCGCAGCAACGTCTCGAACGTGAACACATGGCCGCCCCCCGTAATGAAGGGGGCGCGCCAGTCGGCAGAAGTCGAACCGCGCGCCACGTTGGTGCCGATGTCGCGCGCCAGCACGAGAGCGCTGGTGTCGACACGGAGCCGGCCTCCCGCGATTTTGTCCTCGGGGATGTACGTGTACTCGGCCAGCGGCAGCGCGATCGGAATTTGTCCCGGTACGTCTTCGGTCCGCACGCTCTGGAAGAAAAAGCCGTCGAGCGCCATGCGATTGCGGCCCCGGACGTTGTCGACGAAAAGATTGGTCGTGAACCGGTCCACATAGGACAGCTCGTAACGCCGAAGATAGGTATCGTTCGAGGTCAGCTGAACGTCGAAGCCCGCGCGCCAGCCGTCCCTGATCGGAAAGCGCCCCGAGCCGAAGAGACTGCTGTTCCACTCGCTGCGCCCCGGCTTTCCCGGAGCGCCGGGATCGTAGCCGAGGGTTCCCTGCAGCCACATGCCGCCTTCCTCCCAACGCTGACGATATTCGGTTTGCAGCACCGTGCCCGCGCGTGTGGTGATGAAAGGATCGATGGTGAGGTCGCGCGATGGACCCAAGGAGAAATAATAAGGCAGCTTGAGGAATGAGCCGAGATAGGTGGACGAACCGACATCGGGCAGCAGCAAGCCGCTCTTATGTTTCACCGTCGGGTCGGCCTGCGAAAAGAAAGGCAGATACAGAACCGGCACGCCTAGAAACTCGAAAGTCGCGTCATCGAAGGTGAACTTTTTCTCGAGCTGATCGTGAATGACGCGCGCCGCGCGGACTTGCCAGAGCGGCTTTTTTCCGCCTTCCTCGCGGCAAACATTGCACGGCGTGAACACGGCGCCGTTTGCGATGGTGATGCGTCCTTGGTGACGCTCGGCGGAATTCGCTGCCAGGCGTCCGGATTCGCCGATGAGCGCGGCGAATCCCTGCAGCGCGCCTTCCCTCAAATCCTGCGTCAGCTCGACATGATCGGCGTACGCAACGTTGCCGGTGGCATCCTGCAGGCTGACGTTTCCAGTCGCGCTGACGACGTCGCGCAGCTCGTCATAGGTGACCTCGTCGGCTAGGAGCGTGCGGTCCTCGTCGGAGATTTCGACGTGGCCGCGCGCGCTGACGGTGCGCGCGTTGGAGTCGTATGTGATCTCATCGGCCTTGAGCAGAATCTGCCTGGGCTCGGCTTCGCCGCCATAGGCTGCGCCACGGATGTCAATGGTGAAGAGCAAGGCGGCGACTATCGCAGCAGCGGCGATGGGCACGACCTTGTAAGACTTTCCGCTTCCCCCCGTCCCCCGCTGTAGTCTCACCCGTCTTCCTCGTGAAAAAGCAATGTCATGCCGAGAAGAATAGCCGCGGCGGCGGGAGCCAAGGCTGCAAGCGGGGTGGGCAGGATTCCCGAAAGGCCCAAAGCTTGCGTCACGCCCCCGAGGTAATAGACGCCGAAGCCCGAGAGCACGGCGGCCAATATCAGCCGGGGCACGCCTCCCAGCCGGGTAAAGCGGAATGAGAAGCTCGCCGCCATGAACACCATCGCCGAAAACAGCACCGGCAGGGCCAGAAGCGAGTACCAGTACAGCCGATGGCGCAACGCCGAAAATCCCGCGCCCTCGGCGTTGGAGATGAAACGCGGCAATTCCCAAAACGAAATCGTATCCGGCGAAGCGAAGCTTTCTTGGATTTGCGACGGCGTGAGCTCGGTGGGAAGGTCGTAGACGTCGCGGTGTTGCGGCAAGCCATCGCCGCCGCTGACCCAGGCGTCGGTCAAATGCCAATGGCCGGGCTCGAGGTCGGCGCTTGCGGCGTCGATACGGCCCGCGAAGTGGTCAAGCCCCTGATAATTGAACACCGTGATTTCTTCCAGATGGACTCCCTGGTCGGCCACTCGCAAGGCATGGATCACCGCTTGATGTTCGGCATCGCCCTGGCGCAGCCACAATCCGGTCGACGACACGGCGAGCTGCGATGCCTGGCCGTGGACATAGCGTGCTTCCAGGCGCGTGTACTGCGTGAGAAACGCCGCGGCCACCGGACTGAACAACGTCATCGTGAGGACGCCAAGTCCAACCGCAACCAGCAATGACGGCGTCAAGAATTGCCAGGCGGATATGCCCGCCGCCCGTGTCGCCACCAGTTCATGATTGCGCGACATCCGCGCGAAGACGAAGATCGCACCCAATAGCACGGCGAAGGGAAGCAGCTTCTGGCCGATATCGGGAAGCTTCAACAAGCTCATCGTAAGAATGACGTCGGGCGGAATACCCCGTTCGGTCGTGCGCGTGAATAGATCGGCAAGATCGAGCGAAAGCGCGAGCGCAACGAACGCCGCGAACACCATCATGACCGAGAGAATGAAGCGGCGCGCGAGATACGCCATCAATGTGAGCGACCACGTCATGGCGCGGCTTCTCCCGGCTGCCGAAGGAAGACGCGGCGCAGGGACGCGGGAACGAGTGGAATGTCAGCGAGGATCGCGGCGCCAAAGAGCGCGCCGGCGAAGGGCAGCAGATATAGCAACACGACATATTCGGGTTTCCGCGCCGCGGTTCCCTGCGCGGCGTAGCCGAGCAATCTCAATGCGGCGCCCATCATTGCCGCGCCGGACAATCGGAGCGCGTAGCTTGAACGCATCATGTGGGCCTTGGCGGTCGCGGCGAGAGCGATCAAAGCAAAGGCGAGACAATAAAGCGGCCCCGAAAGTCGGTTATGCGCCTCCGCCAAATAAACGCCGCGCCGCACTTCCTGATTGGGCCCGGTGAATTGCGGATCGAGCAGCTCGCCCAGATAGCGTTCGCTCGTCTCGCGATCGGTGGAGCGCTGGGGACTCGCATACTGATCCAGATCGAACACGTAGCGATCGAATTTCAGCAGCGAAAGCCGCGCGCCGCTCTGCTCCGAGCGCTCGATGTTGCCGTTGAGCATGATGAGGCGCGCGCCTTCCTGGGTTTGAGCCAGAACGCCCGTTTCCGCGAGATAGGTCACCGGCCGCTCGGCCTCGCGATTGTCGTGCACCAAAATGCCCTTGATCTCCCCGTCGGGCGAGAGCTCCCGGATGAAGACGGTGAGGCCTTCGCTCGGCGTGGTGAAGGTGCCCTCCCGCAAGATCGCGGCGCCGATATCGGCCCTTATGTCGAAAACCTTGTCTTTCATGACGCGCTGACCCAGCGGCATGAGATAGAGGCTGCAAAGATAGGTCATCGCCATCGCGACCGCGGCCGCGAAAAGAACCGGCGCGGCCATTTGCACGCGGCTGATGCCGGCGGCCCACATCACGACCAGCTCGCTGTCGCTGTTCAGCTTGTTGAGCGCGAACAAAGTGGCCCCGAAAAAGGCGATCGGGATGATCACCACCAGGAGGCTGGGCAACATCAGCATAGTGAGGTAAGCGAAGATGACGGCCGATTGTCCGCGATTGATGACCAGGTCGAGCAGCCTCAGCGACTGGGTCATCCACACCACCAGCGTGAGCAGCAGCGCGAACAGCAGAAACGGCGCAAGGATTTGACGCAGGACGTAAAAGAACAACTTTCGCATTGGAATCAGGTACCAGAAAACGGCCACCAGGTATCAGAAAAAATGTTGGGGATGCCATCATATTTGATTTCTGGTACCTGATGGCGAAATAACAGGAGCTCAGCTTTCATGCAGATATCCTTTGGCTCTTTGAGGGCAATCGGTCCGGGCGCGTGGGTGGTGGGCGTGAATGAGGAAGGCGCGATCTCCCCTCAGGCGGCGCGCGCAGACGAGGCCGCCGGCGGCGCGCTCAAGCGCGCGATCGTGTTCAGCCGTTTCAAGGGGCAGGCCGGCCAAACGATCGAGGTCCTCGCACCCGCGGGCGTAAATGCCTCGCGCATCGTTCTCGCGGGCCTCGGCAAGGGCGAAAAGTTCGACGGCTCTGCGGCCGAGCGCTTGGCCGCGGGTGTCGTCGGCCGGTTGCTCGCGTCGGGCGAGGAGACCCTGACCTTCGCCATCGACCTGCCGAGACGGACGAAGCTTTCCGAGGCCGAGCTCGCGACCCATCTCGCCTTGGGCGCCCAGTTGCGGAGCTATCGCTTCGATCATTACCGCAAGGTGAGCGAGGACGAAAAACCGACGTTGAAGAACGTTGTCGTCGCGACGAAGGCGGCTGCGGCGGCGCGCAAGCACTGGGCCGAAGTCGCGGCCGTCGGCGAGGGGATCTTCCTGGCGCGCGATCTCGTCAATGAGCCCGCGAATATTCTGTACCCTGACGAATTCGCCAAACGGACGCTCGGCCTGAAGAAGCTCGGCATCAAGGTCGAGATCCTCGATGTGCCCGCCATGCAAAAGCTCGGCATGAACGCGCTCTTGGGCGTGGGGCAGGGGAGTGCGCATGACAGCCGGGTCGTGGTGATGCAGTGGGACGGCGCGCCGAAAGCCGCTGCGAAGCGAAAGACGCAATCAGGACCGCTCGCTTTCGTCGGCAAGGGTGTCTGCTTCGATTCCGGCGGCCTATCGCTGAAAACGGCGGCGGGGATGATGGGGATGAAGGGCGACATGGGCGGTGCCGCCGCCGTCGTCGGGCTCATGCATGCCCTGGCCAAGAGAAAGGCGCGCGTCAATGCGGTCGGCGTGGTTGGGCTCGTCGAGAACATGCCGGACGGCAAGGCCCAGCGGCCGAACGACATCGTCAAGACCATGTCCGGTCAGACGATCGAAGTCCTCAATACGGATGCCGAAGGCCGTCTCGTGCTGGCCGATGTGCTGTGGTACGCGCAATCGCGCTTCAAGCCCCGCTTCATGGTCAATCTTGCGACGCTCACGGGCGCGATCCTGGTCGCACTTGGGACCGAGCATGCCGGCCTTTTCAGCAACAACGACGAATTGGCCCAACGGCTTGCGCGCGCGGGCGAGAAAGAAGGCGAACCTTTATGGCGCTTGCCTTTAGGCGATGCTTACGACCGGCTGGTCAAATCCAAGATCGCCGACATGAAAAACATCGGCGGACCCAATGCCGGATCGATCACGGCCGCGCAGATCCTGCAGCGCTTCGTCAACAATGTGCCGTGGGCGCATCTCGACATCGCGGGCGTCGCTTGGCAGGACAGCGAACAAAAGCCGCTCGCGCCTTCCTGGGGCACGGGCTGGGGCGTACGCGCGCTGAACCGCCTCGTCGCCGACAATTACGAGTGAGCGAGGCGCTCTTCTATCATCTCGAACGCCAGAGCCTGGAGGACGTGCTCCCGGGCCTGCTCGAGCGGACGCGCGAGCGCGATTGGCGAGCGGTGGTCCGTGTCGGCTCCGCCGAGCGCATGCAAGCCCTCGATTCCCATCTCTGGACCTATTCCGAGCAAGCCTTTCTCGCCCACGGCACCGCGGCGGAAGGCTGCCCATCGCGTCAGCCGATTTTTCTCACGACCGAGGACGAGAACCCCAATAGCGCGAGCGTGCTGTTTCTCGTGGACGGCGCCGCGCCCGGCGATTGGACCTCGTCAAATCTCAAGGGCTATGCGCGCATCGTTCTTTTGTTCGACGGGCGCGACGAAGCAGCGCTCAGCGCTGCACGCGCCCATTGGCGCAACGCCAAGGAAGCGGGCCACGAAGCCACCTATTGGAAGCAATCCGCCGGCGGCAAATGGGAAAAGCAAGCCTGAATCCGCGTTGACCGCATCTCCAGGTTGCGCTCAAAATATCGGTCTCCTTCAACCCTGGGAGGCCGTTTTCGAACGGGTGGGGAAGAGCCATGCCGATCATCATTGGGACGATCGTCCTTGAGCTTGTATGCATCGTTCATGTCATCAAGACTGGGCGAGCTTATCCCTGGATCATGGTCATCGTTTTTCTGCCCTTCATCGGCAGTATCGCTTATCTGATTGTTGAGCTGATTCCCGACTTGATGACCAGCCGCCAAGTCCACGGCGTCAAGCGCGGCCTGCAGAGCGTAGCCGATCCCAATCGGGAGTTCAGAGCGCGCATGCGCGAGGTCGAGATGGTGGGCTCAGCCGATGCCAAGCGCGGGCTGGCCGAGGAATATATGCGGCGCGCGATGTATCCCGAGGCCGTCGAGCTTTACCGGACCGCGCTCACCGGCATGCACAAGGACGACCCGGTCCTTCTTTTCGGCTTGGCGCGGGCACAATTGGCCACGGGCAACGGCGCGGGCGCCCAAGCAAGCCTCGATCTTCTGCAATCCGCGAACCCGGGATTTGTTTCCAACGACGCGCACATGCTTTACGCGCGCGCCCTCGAAGCCCAGGGCAAATATAGCGAAGCCCTGGACGAATATCGGTCGCTCAAGCGCACCTTTCCCGGCGAAGAAGCGCGCTGCCGTTATGCGCAATTGTTGCGGCTAACCGGTGCGACCGATGAAGCGCGCGCTGCCTTCAGAGAGGTCATCAAATCGCTGGACGGCGCCCCGAGGCATTATCGGCGCGAACAGAAAGAGTGGAGCGAGGTCGCAGAGCGAAATCTGGCTACGATCTAACTCTGTCGCTCCGCTTCATAGCGCTCTGCGGCTTCGATCCAGCGCGCCTCGGCATTGGAGAGGGCATGCACCGCGGCGCCGCGTTTTTTCGCCAACTCTTCCCCTTTGGCGGGATCCTTGTTGAAAAGCGAGGGATTGGCGAGCGCGGCGTCGAGCTTCTCGATATCGCCGTGCAGCTTCGCCACCTCGCGTTCCCATTTGTCCATCGCATCCTTGAGCGGTTTTAAGGCCAACCTGCGGTCGGCCGCTTCGCGGCGCTGGAGCACCTTCGATGCGGATTTCGCTTCGCGTTGCACGCCGTTTGATTCCGCGGTCGCCGACAGCACCAACCGTTTGTAATCTTCCAGATCGCCGTCGAAGGGCGTGATCCGTCCATTCGCCACCAGCAGCAGCCGGTCCGTGCAGGCTTCGATCAGGCGCCGGTCGTGACTGATGATGACGACGGCGCCCTCGTAATCATTGAGCGCGGTCAGCAACTCCTCGCGCGCGTCGATGTCGAGATGATTGGTCGGCTCGTCCAGAATAAGCAGATTGGGTTTGTCCAGCGTGGCAATGGCAAGCAGCAGCCGCGCCCGCTCCCCGCCCGACAATTGCTCGATCCTGGTCTCGGCCTTCGCGCCGGAAAAGCCGAAGCCGCCGAGACGCGTTCGCGCCGTGGTTTCGTCGAAACGCGGCCGATGCACCCAGAGCGTCTCCAGCGCTGTCTTTGTCCCATCGAGCTCGTCGAGCTGATGTTGCGCGAAGTAGCCCACGATCGCTTTGCGCGCCCGCGTGAGCTCGCCCGACATCGCCGGCAGCCGCCCGGAAATCAGCTTCGCGAGTGTCGATTTGCCGTTGCCGTTGCTGCCCAATAGCGCGAGCCGGTCGTCCGAATCGATGCGCAGCGAAAGCTCCGACAGCACGGGCCGGCCCGGCTCGTAGCCGACCGAGACGCGGTCAAGGCTAACCAGCGGCGGTTGCGCCGGCTCCGGTTGGGGCAACCGTATCGGCGCCAGATGTTCGTCCATCACCGGCGCGATGGGTTTCATCTTTTCCAGCCATTTGATCCGGCTTTGCGCCTGGCGCGCCTTGGAGGCCTTGTAGCGGAAGCGGTCGACGAAAGCCTGGATGCGCTTGCGCTCGGCTTCCTGATGCGCGCGCATGGCGGAGTCGAGCGCGCGCTTCTGCTCGCGCGTTTCGGCGAAGATGTCGTAGCCGCCGCTATAGAGCGAAAGCTTGCCGTGCTCGAGGTGGAGAATCGAATCCACCGCGCGGTTCAAGAGGTCGCGGTCATGGCTGACCAGAACCACCGTGCCGCGGTAACGCTTGAGAAAATCCTCGAGCCAAAGCGCGCCTTCGAGATCGAGATAATTGGTCGGCTCGTCGAGCAGCAGCAGGTCGGGCGCCGCGAAGAGCAGCGCCGCGAGCGCAACGCGCATGCGCCAGCCGCCGGAAAATTCCGCGCAAGGGCGCTGCTGCTCGTTCTCGCCGAAGCCCAATCCGGCCAAAATCCACGCCGCCCGAGCGGGTCCCGCGTAAGCGCCGATCTCATCTAAGCGCGCATGGATGTCGCCGAGTTTCAGCGGATCCGGTTCATGCTCGGCTGCGGCAATGAGGCGCGCGCGCTCCTTGTCCGCGGCAAGCACGGTGTCGATCAGGCTCAGGGGTCCGCCCGGAGCCTCCTGCGCGACCGCGCCAACGCGCCAGCTCTTGCTGTACTCGACATGGCCCGTCTCGCACTCCCGCTCGCCGAGGACGAGTTTCAGGAGCGTCGTCTTGCCGGCGCCGTTGCGGCCGATCAGCCCGACCTTACGCCCGTCCGAAATTGCCGCGTTGGCCCCGTCCAGGATGAGGCGGCCGCCGATGCGAAAGGTGACATTGTCGATGATCAGCATGCGTGCGGCTCAAATCTTGAAGCTCTCATGCGTGCCGGGATGGAACATCTCTTCGACGCGGACGAGGCGCGGCGACAAACCCTGCGCATGATGGTGGCGCAGAAACGCTTCCAGCGTTTTCCGATTCGCCTCCAGGCCGTAGGGCCAAAAGTCCTCGCCCATAGCCACGCGCGCGGACGCGAGCTCCTCCTCGAGGAACGGGAGCGTGACTTTGGCCGCGGAGACGTCGCTCAATTGTTCCAGCGCCATCGTCTTGGACTGCTCGAACGCTTTCAGGACGGCAGCCGGCAGCCAGGCATGCTTCTCGGCCAGCGTCTTGCGCACCCCGATCAGGTGCATGATCGGAAAGATCCCGGTGCGCTTGAAATATTCCTTGGCCGCCGCCGCGGAGTCGCGGAACAGGAGACCCACATTCGCGCTTGCGAGCGCGGCTTTCGACGGCGGCCGCGGCGCGATGAAGCCGTCGATCTCGCCCTTGAGCAGCAATTCGGAGATCGTCATGCCCTCGGGCGCATTTTCGAGCCTCACCCCGGGCGGCAGAGCGAGCGTGATCTTTTCCGGCCGTCCCGCGTCTTCGATGCCGCCGCGAATCCAGTGCATGTCGGAGGGCTTGACGCCGAAATCGTCCTCGAGGATCGCGCGCGCCCAGACATTCGCGGTCAGCTGATATTCCGGCACGCCGACGCGTTTGCCCTTCAAGTCCTCGGGCCTCTTGATGCGGTCTGTGCGCACATAGATCGAGGTGTGGCGGAAGCAGCGCGATACGAACGCCGGAATCCCGACATAGGGGCAGGTGCCGAGCGCGGTCTTCACCGTAAAGCTCGAAAGCGAGAGCTCGCAGATGTCGAAGTCCTGGCTGCGGAAGGCGCGGAAGAAAATCTCTTCCGGGCAGAGTTTCATGAACACCGGATCGACGCCGTCGATCCTGACCGCCCCGTCGAGCAGCGGGCGGTTGCGGTCGTAATCGCCGATGGCGACGGAAAGATTGAGCTCGGACATTGGACCTGCGTCTCGTGAAGGAAGGGGACACATAAGCAAAAGACGCGGCTGACGCAAAGCTTGCAGCCGGCTTAAGCCCGCCGCTATAACGCGCGCGCTCTTACGGAAGGAACGTATTATGGCTGTCGAGCGCACGCTTTCCATCGTCAAGCCGGACGCGACACGGCGCAACCTGACCGGCGAGATCATCTCGAGGTTCGAGAAGGCGGGCTTGCGCGTCGTGGCGCAGAAGCGGATGCGGCTCTCCAAGGCGCAGGCCGAAGCGTTCTACGCCGTACACCGAGAGCGGCCGTTTTTCGCGGGCCTCGTCGAGTTCATGACCTCGGGACCGGTGGTCGTCCAGGTTTTGGAAGGCGAGAATGCGATCGCCAAGAACCGCGAAGTGATGGGCGCGACCGATCCCAAGAAGGCGGCGCCGGGCACCATCCGCAAGGACTTCGCCGAGAACATCGAAGCAAATTCCGTGCACGGCTCGGATGCGCCCGACACCGCCGCCAACGAAATCCGCTTCTTCTTCAGCGACCTAGAGATCGTGGGGTAGGACGGGTCCGTGCGGTGCTGTGCAACGCCCGATCTTCAGTGTACCCAGTCGAAAACAATAGACGGGGGCGCAACCGCGCCCACTAAAAGATAACGACGCGTAATGCGCGTTGCTCTGAGATCTAAAGATGTGTGTCCCCACGTTATGCCCGTGATCCGCAATGGGATGCTGTCCCAGGTGCGGCACTCGTAGCTTCCGATGTCTCGCGCGCCGGGAAACGTGTCGAACCAAGTACATACCTCGCCGAGCACTAACTGTGCGGGTTGCTTGGTGCGAACCGGAGCGGGTTCCGGAAACGGCTGTTCAGGTTGGGCGATGATGCTTAGCGAAATCGGTTGGTTTCGCGTGTCTGCCTCGAAGTACAAGCGCATCGTGCGACTTGCGATCGACAGGGACTTATTCCCATTGGGACGCACGCTGTCGATATATGTCCAGGGAAAATGTCGCCGAATAGTTCGAGTGTCACCGCCCGCGGCGGACGACAGTGTGACCTCATAGTCTTGGGCCGCCGCAAATGTCGAGGTCGCGCCTTCGCCAAGGCGCGACCAATAAGCCCAAGCGAACACCTCGTTGGGCGGCCGAACATAGTCGGGCGTGCTTTGTCGCCGCTCAACGGAGAGAGCCTGCTCGGAGCGCATGATCCCGCTGGACCCGTAGGAGGTTCGCGACCACAACGTGATGCCGTCTCTCGTCACGCAGTCCAGTCGCGTCGGGTAATTCTTGCCGGCTGCCATGTTCCATACTTCGCAGTCTTCCCCGAGCGCGGTTTCTCGCTGGCCGGTGCGTTCACGTGTGGAGACATACTCGGAGTCCGTTGGGCGAGACCGTGTTATCGAAAGGGATCGGTAGTGCCCATTATCGTCGAGACCGATGCTGAACGAAGTTCCTGAGCTGATATCTGAGAAAACAATCCACTTCCTCCCGGAGCCCGTGTGGTTGTGGTCTTCACGAATCCAATTTCCAACGCGTGTTATGGTGATGCGCTCTTCTCGTCCCGGGCCGTAGTGCATTACCGTGGTTACAACGTGAGGCGCCGCCGTTTGAGGCGCGAATACGGCCTCCGGCGGACGCCCCCGAAACACGTCCGCCTGTTGGGCCGACGCGTTTTCCGCTGCCACAATGCCTACGACCGATAGCGCAATAACCAAGAAACGCGGCATGCTGGAAATCTAGCAAATTGCGTGCTCACCGTCAGTTAACAGTCGGAAAGCGTCCAAATCCTGACCCTTAGGCGGCGAAAGGGAGACTACAGCCGGACGGATTTCACTCTAGTCGCCGGTTAACACCGCGCGGCCTTGTTCGAAACGCACTTTGCCCTCGGCGATCCATTTAAGGGCCGTCGGATAGGTTTTGTGCTCGGCTTCGAGCACGCGGGCGGCGAGTGTTTCCGGGGTGTCGCCTGCAAGCACCGGCACTTTTTCTTGCGCGATGATCGGCCCGGAATCCAGCGCGGGGATCACGTAATGCACCGTGCATCCGGACACCTTCACGCCTGCGGCAATCGCCTGCTCGTGCACATGCGTGCCTTTGAACGCAGGCAACAGCGAGGGATGGATGTTGATCATGCGTCCTTCCCATTTGCGCACGAACGCATCGCCGAGTATCCGCATGAAACCGGCCAGACAGATGAATTCCGCACCGGCTTCTTTCAACATCGCGTCGACGGCCTCGTCGAAGCTGTCGCGCGATGTGTAGTTTCGGTGATCGACGATCGCCATTCGAAGCGACGCAGCCTTCGCGCGCGCAAGCCCTTGTGCATTGGGCACGTTCGACACGACCAGAACGATTTCAGCGGGATAATCCGCGGCCGCGCAGGCGTCGATCAGCGCTTGCAGATTGCTGCCACGTCCGGAAATCAGAACGGCGACTTTCAGCTTGGCTACCGTCACGCCGGAATTCCACGATAACGCGCGGCCGGTTCGGTTCCTTGCGCCGGTATAAGTGCGCCGATCACAAAGGCGCGTTCTCCCGCGTCCTCGAACGCGACGATCATTTCAGCCGCTCTTGCATGATCCGCGATGGCGATCAGACCTACGCCGCAATTGAAGGTGCGGAGCATTTCGGCCTGAGGCAGACCGGCTACATGGGCGAGCCAGGCAAAGACGGGCGGCACGTGCCACAGAGTGAGGTCGATTTCCGCATCGAGATTCGCCGGCAATACGCGCGGCACATTCTCCGTGATTCCTCCGCCGGTGATGTGCGCGAGCCCCTTCACGCCGCCGGTGCGAATGGCGGCAAGCCCGCTACGCACGTAAAGCCGCGTCGGCGTCAGCAGCGCCTCGCCCAAGCTCGCCCCTTCTGCGAACGGCGCGGGCGAGCTCAGCGCGAGACCCGTCAGACCGATCACCTTGCGCACCAGCGAGTAGCCGTTCGAGTGCACGCCGGAAGAGGCGACACCGATCAGCACGTCGCCCGCGCGCATGGCCGCTGTCTTCGGCAGCACGGCGTCCCGCTCGACGGCGCCGACGGCAAATCCGGCGAGATCGAAATCGCCCTTGGCGTAAAGCCCGGGCATCTCGGCCGTCTCGCCGCCGATGAGCGCGCAACCCGATTCCTTGCAGGCCCGCGCGATGCCGTCGATGACGGCGGCCGCCGCATCGACGTCAAGCGCAGCGGTTGCGTAGTAGTCGAGAAAGAACAGCGGCTCCGCGCCCTGGACGACGATGTCGTTCACGCACATCGCGACAAGGTCCTGACCTATGCTGTCGAAACGCTTCATCTCGATGGCGAGCTTGAGCTTGGTTCCGACGCCATCGGTCGATGCGACCAGAAGCGGATCCTTGAAACCGGCGGCCTTCAAATCGAACAGGCCGCCGAAGCCGCCCAAATCCGCGGCCGCGCCGCGCCGCGCCGTGGCCTTCGCCGCCGGTGCAATGCGTTCGACCAGCGCATCGCCGGCATCGATGTCGACGCCCGCGTCCTTGTAGGTCAAACGATTGCGGCCGGAGCCCATTTCTCGTCACGCGATTGCCTGCGCGTCAGGATCAATCCTGTAAGCAGCGTTACCGCGCGGCGCAAGT